>Ga0335069_10002664_pt1 | contig 27304 bp, 21 predicted proteins | sample Lox_Sample_11_FD_206714 | JGI IMG/M metagenome (GOLD analysis project Ga0335069, IMG submission 206714) | Soil microbial communities from Loxahatchee National Wildlife Refuge, Florida, United States - Lox_Sample_1.1 | ecosystem: Environmental > Terrestrial > Soil > Wetlands | place: USA...
CATGGCCATCAAGGGCGGCTGGGACCTGGAATGGCTTAACCCGGAAGTGATCAAGCCATATCTCGCAGAGGCTCAACACATCGAGGTGCTGCCCAAAGGGAAGAGAGAAGTGAAGGTGAAGATGCAGGGGGTAGAGAAGGTCCCGGAGTAGGAGAAAGTCTTCGCGCCACCCGCCTTCGCCCAAAGCCACCGCCACAAACATCGCCTGCAGCGGCTATTTCTTGCGGCTGGGGTCGTCGTCGGGATTGATGTAATTGAACTGGACCGGCGACATCCCGTGGATCTGGACAATCGCTTCGCTCTCCGCCATGGCGAAATGATGCATATTGGGATCGAGGTAGGCGAAGCTTCCGGCGGGGTACGTCGCCATGCTCTCTTCTTTGAAGTGGTCGCCCATGCCGAGTTTGAACGTGCCCGAAATGACGGTTACGTTCTCGCGGCGAGGATGCCAATGAGGCGCAATCTTGTAGCCCGCCGGCATCTTGAGGCGAACGGTATAGTCGCCACTCGAAGCCGTCGGATCGCCTTCGAGAACGGCCAGTTGCGCGCCGGGTGGAACGAACGCGGGCGCAGGACCATATTGCATGGCGTCCGGAACAAATTCGTGCTTCATGTCAGATCCGGCGTGTGCACTAGTTGCGGGCAACTGTCCAACACCAACCAGGAGTCCCAGAAGTGACAACGCGGTGAAGAATGCTCGCCTCATAATTTCTCTCCTCTGCCAAAGATCCACATCCCCTGCGGCCGATCATCGCGCCAACTATGAGGATGGTCAATCAGGGGTGGCTGTTCTTTGTCTATCTTTTGTATATCGGTGTAAGTGACTGATTTTCTGATAATATCTGCGCCCTATCGTGACGCGACCGAAACCTATCGGCGAGTTTGAACTCGACCTGGGCCGTTATGAATTGCGACGGTCGGGCCACAGGGTCAGGCTTGAACGAAAGCCTATGGAGTTGCTGATTTTCCTGGTGTCGCGTCGGGATCAATTGGTTACGCGGAAGGAGATTGTAGACCGATTATGGGGTCGGGACCTGTTTCTTGAAAGCGAAACCAACCTCAACAACATCGTGAGGAAAGTGCGAACAGCATTGCACGACGATGCGGACCAGCCGCGCTACATTGAAACCGTCGTAGGCAAGGGATACCGCTTCGTGGGCCCCGTGCGATTGATCGATGCTGCCGTGGTTCGTAACGAACCGGTTATGGGTGATGGAATCTCTTCGGGCGCAAAATTCGCCGACGCTTGCTCGCTCGCTATTGCGCCGCCCGTTTTTCGAGGTCGGGATACGGATGACGGTGGCCTCTGCCTGGGAATTGCCGATGGATTGGTGACGAGACTGGGGAATCTGCAACGCGTGAGCGTGTTGCCGGCATCGGCGGTGCTGCAGATCGATCCCAACCGGCCCGCCAGCGAGATTGCCGCCTCTCTTGGCGTTCGCTTCGTTGTGCATGGCGTAGTCGAGATCGTGAAAGGCCGGGTACAGCTTGTGGTCGAGATGTATGACGCGAGCCTGCGAACGAGGATCTTAACGCGTAAGGTACACTTCGCGGCCGACAGATTGTCGGACACCACTGACGATATCGCGAATGAAATTGCCAACAAGTTGCGACGACCGTTGCGCCTGCAGGAGGAACAGAATACGCGGCGCCACAGCAAGGATCCGCTTGCGTACGCCGAGTTCATACAGGGGTATCGGCAGAGCTCGTCGGGCGATCCGCTGCTGCTCGAGGAAGCGACCCGGCACTTGACCAACGCCGTTGCTCGCGATCCGGAATTCGCGCTGGCACATGCCATCCTTTCTTACACCTGTGCGGCAAAGCACTTCGAATTCGATCCCAGCCGGACGTGGCTCGAAAAGGCCGAATTCCATTGCGAGCGAGCACTGGAACTTTCTCCCAACCTGGCGGAAGCGCATGTGGCGAAGGCTTTCCTGTTGTGGGGTCCGTCAAAAAATTTCCAGCACCTGGAAGCCATCGGCGAACTGAAACGCGCGCTGGCATTGCAGAAGAACCTGCCGCATGCATACAACCGGCTGGGAACGATACTGGCCCATCTGGGGCTGCTCGATCAGGCACGCTCGATGTATGAACGAGGTAGCGCGTTCGATCCTAAGCAACAGGTAAGCCACAGCATTGTGCAGGTGTATCTCTGGGGTGGCGATTACGACCTGGCAAAAAGCGAGATCCAGCGGTGGCGAAGAGAGAATCCTGCCAACAAATACGCAATCTATTTTGCTCCTCAGCCGCAGATGCAACTCGGGGAATTAGCCGAAGCACAGCCCTTGCTCACTGAGGCCCTGGAGTTGATGCCAGACGAACCGATGATCGTGAGCCTGCAGGGAGTAATGCACGCATTGCGCGGAGAACCTAAGGCAGCGATGCAATGCATGAACCGTGCCTGTGCCAATCCGAAGTCGTTTGGGCACGCGCATCATGCCTATTACCAGATCGCATGTATTCTCTCCATCCTGCAGCAAATGGATAAGGCTTTTGAGTGGCTGGAGCGAACCGTGGAGACCGGTTTCGCCTGCTGGCCGTTGTTCCAACGAGATCCCTGGCTGAAAAAGCTGCGCAGCGATCCTCGCTTTGAGTTGCTGGTGAGCTCTCTGCAGGCGAAGTATGGCCCGGAGCTGTTGGTTTAAAGCTGTGGTCTTGCCGGAGAGAACCCCGCCTGCACGCCGTACCCTACAATCGTTCAATGCCCGCCGCTTCTCCGCCGCCGGTCTTGTACGCCCACGCCATTCGCGGAGTGGAATGCGAGATCCCATAACGACCCTTGGTGTCGAGCACGATCATGCCACCGTAGCCGTTGAGGCGTCGCTTAAGGTAGGCAATCGCCTCCTGCGCGGCATTCTGCGGGGTCGCACCCTGGCGGACCAAATCTGCCGTGTGCTTGGCGATGACCAGCTTCATCATCGGCTCGCCCCAGCCGGTCGTCGAGACGGCCGCGGATTCGTTGTCGGCGTAGCAGCCGCACCCGATCAGCGACGAATCGCCGACGCGGCCGGGAGTCTTGTTTAGCGTGCCGCCAGTCGAAGTCGCGGCAGAGATATTGCCGTCGACGTCGAGCGCGACGGCGCCTACGGTATCGCTTGCAACTTCCTCGGAGGCGAAAATTTCGTGCGCTTCTCCACGAGCCGCTTTTTCCTTGGCGATGCGCAGGTGCTCGACTTCGCGCGGAATCACCAGTTCGGAGTTGTCGATCAACTTCACGCCAAGCTGCTCGGCGAAGCGTTCGGCGCCTTCGCCAACGAGATAAACGTGTGGGCTGTCTTCGAGCACGCGGCGCGCGGCGACAACGGCATTGCGAATGCGTTCGACGCAACCTACGCCTCCTGCGCGGAGAGTGGCGCCGCACATGACGGCGGCGTCGAGTTGCACCTTACCGTCAGCATTAAGGAAGCTGCCGCGTCCGGCGTCGAAGGTATCGTCATCTTCCATCACTACGATGGCAGCTTCCACGGCCTCGGGGGCGGTACCGCCGCGCTCGAGCACGCGCCATCCGGCGGCGAGCGCGTTGCGCACACCGTTTACGTGGGCATCGACAAGGTTGTCGGGAATGGCCCAGGCTCCGCCATGGACCAGGAGAACAGGCTTATTGGGCAAGCTGAAATCCTCACCACGTCCGCAGCATCGTTATGGCGGACTGGATATCATACGACAATCGATCATCCAGCTATTTTGCTGTGGATAGACCGGCGGCATCGGGCCCACTGAAGACGACATCTCCCAAATCTGGCTGAAGCCTGGAACGGACGTAACCCAGGCGGTGAACATCATCGAGCAGAATGGCGCGGTCGACGGATTAGGCGAGATCTTCTACGGTCCTTCGCTCTCCACAATGTTCAACCCCGGCGGCTATCCCGCGTTCACGGGAATGAAGCCGGTGGGCGACCCGCGCACGCCCGACATCATCGTGAATCCCAACGTTGGCGTGATCTACTCCGGCAGCTCGCACAAGCAGGCGGAACACGGTGGATTCAATCACGACGACACCAATGTGATCATGCTGTTGTCGAATCCGTCGTTCCAGGCAGCAAGGGTGAACGTGCCGGTAGAGACGATGCAGGTGGCGCCGACAATCTTGTACGCGCTGGGACTCGACCCGAACGCGCTGGATGCAGTGCGCAAGGAAGGAACGGATATTCTTCCGGCGGTGCAGTTCTAGCGTTCAGAGTACGAAAATGCAAAGGCGGCCATCGCGAGATGGTCGCCTTATCTCGCACCCTGTGTCTCTCCCATTTTGGGAACTACTGCCCCGGTTCGCTCAGATATCGTCGATTCCTTCCTCACGTTAACCTAGAATGACGCTGGGTGGGGAGGAAGGTCTGTGCTCCCATGGGGAACAGAACCGTGGGCCAGGACTCTCTCGTCGGTCGTACCCTCGGCCACTATCGCATCGTTGCGTCCCTGGGTCATGGGGGCCAGGGCGTCGTTTACCGTGCCTGCGACCTTCACCTCGACAATCGCGAAGTCGCGATCAAGGTCATGCCGGAAGGTGTTGACGCTGTCTCCCGGCAGCGTTTTCGCAAAGAGGCGAAGACACTCTCCAAGCTGAATCACTCCAACATCGCCTCGGTAATTGACTTTGATTGCTGTGAGGGAATCGACTTCCTGGCCGAAGAATTTGTGAAAGGCGTTTCTCTCGATGAGGTTCTTGTCCGGGGCCCATTGTCGGAAAAGCGGCTCGTCAAGCTCGGCGGTCAGATGTGCGAAGGCCTGCAGGCGGCCCATCAACTCGGCATTATTCACCGCGACATCAAGCCCGAGAATTTGCGGCTCACAGAAGATCATCACCTCAAGATCATCGACTTCGGATTGGCGAAGTGGATCAGGCGAGAGCCCGGATCGCAGGGAAGGATACTCACCGAGAGTGAAACCCAGACAATCGTGGGAACGATGCCGTACATGTCGCCCGAGCAACTCAACAACGAAATTCTCGACGCGCGCACCGACATCTGGTCGGCCGGGTGCGTGCTGTACGAAATGGCCACCGGGCGCAAGCCTTTCAATGGGAAGTTGACCGCCCTGGTTGAAGCCATTCTGCACAAGAACCCGGTTTCGCCGCTGAGCTTGAATCCGGAGATCTCGCAGGACATGGAAAGGATCATCCTCAAATGCCTTGAGAAGGATCCCGAACTGCGGTACCAATCGGCGAAGGAAATCGCCGTTGATCTGCATCGGCTCTCGCCAGGCGCTTCCGTACAACTTGTTAAGCCGCCCGAGCCGCCTCCACAATCGAGGCGCTGGAAGCCAAACATTGGCTTCCAGACGATGGCTGCCGTTGCCGTCACACTTGTAGCAGGCGTTGCGCTGTCGTGGGCGATAACTTACGTTCTAACACCGCGTTCTATTGCGGTGCTGCCTTTCGAGGACATGAGTTCAGATCACAGCCAGCAGTACTTAGGCGAGGGCTTGGCTGAAGATACGCTGAACTATTTGACCAAGATCCCCAAGCTCAAAGTGGCGGCGCGCACCTCCTCCTTTCCTTTAGCGGGCCACGATGTTCACGAAATTGGCCGCAAGCTCGGTGTTACTACCATTTTGGAGGGCAGCGTCCGCAAAGACGGCAACCGGATTCGGATCACGGCGCAATTGATAAAGGTCGCTGACGGCTTTTACCTCTGGTCAGAGTCCTATGATCGCGAACTCGGCGACGCCTTTCCCGTGCAGGATGAGATTGCTCGTGCTGTGGCTTCTGCCTTGAAGATTGCCTTGTTGGGCGGCTCGCTTCCCAGTCCCCCTCCACGTCCGGCTAATCCCGAAGCGTATGACGCCTTCATGCGTGCGCGCCACCTGATGCATAAAAACGACCCCGTATCAGCGGATGAAGCTCTCCGATACGTGACCCAGGCAATCGAGCTCGATCGCGACTACGCTCCTGCTTATGCTCTCCGGGCAGACATCTTGTTAAACGAATTCGGCGGCATGGCCCGGATGGACCCGGCGAAGGCAGCGGAACAAGCGCGCGCCGACACCCTACTGGCTATCCAAAAGGACCCGAACCTTGCCGCCGGGTACCTGATGTTAAGTAACATTAACTCCTATGTTGACCTGAACTGCTCTGAGGCAGCGAAATCGCTTAATAAAGCGCGTGAGCTCGCCCCTTCTGATCCCGACTATTTCCGCCAAGCGGCACGGCTCGAGATGTGCCAGGGCCGTTTAGAGGAAGCCGACGCTTTGTTCAAGCAGGAACTCGATCGCGATCCCAGAGCAGACGACCACCAATATCGAGCGCAGGTCCTCCTTGATCTCGGGAGACATGAACAGGCTCGTGCCGAACTTACGGAGGCTTTGAACCTTAACACTCAGGAAGCGATGGTTCACGAAGTCTTGGGCGAGATATACCTGAATGAGAATCGTCCGCAGGACGCTCTCGCAGAAATGGAGAAGGAGGCTGCGGGATGTCTGCGCGACATGGGCATCGTCATCGCATATCACGCGCTCGGACAGGATCAGGAGTCCAAATCAGCGCTCCAGCAGATGATCCCAATATGCCAGGATGACTGGGCCTATCAGATCGCGCAGGCGTACGCGTATCGCGGAGAACCCGACGAGGCATTTGCGTGGCTCGATCGCGCTTACCGGCAGCACGACCCCGGATTGGTGTGGCTTAAGACTGACCTGAAGATGACTTCATTGCGCGCAGACCCGCGCTACAAGGCAATGCTGGAACGACTACATCTTCCGAAGTGAAAGTAGGTTCGTTCCGAAGGATAGAAAAACGGACCGGCACCGTCGCCGGTCCGCGAATTTCCTGCCAGTTTACGCCTTCGCTTCTTCCACTGGCTCGACCAGCACGAACTTGCCGGACTGGCCTTTGTCGACGAACTTCACCACGCCCGTGATTTTGGCGAAGAGCGTATCGTCTTTGCCGCGTCCGACGTTCAAGCCGGGCTTAAAGCGGGTGCCACGCTGGCGAACGATGATGGAGCCGCCGGGGACGGTTTGTCCGCCGAAAACCTTTACGCCGAGCCGCTGTGCATTCGAGTCGCGGCCGTTTCGAGAGCTGCCTAAACCTTTTTTGTGTGCCATGGAAAATCCTGATTGTGTCGCCGGCTAAAGCCGGCTTGGTGATTTCAATTTCTCGCTTACCCAGGGCTGCCGCCCTGGGCTACCGTCTTTCGCCGCTACGCGGCTACTTCTTCTTCGCCGCCGATTTCTTTGCGGCCGTCTTCTTGGCCGCGGTTTTCTTGGCTGCCTTCTTTGCGCCCGAACGCTTTGCCGGAGCCGCTTCCTGCGTTTCAGTCGCGTCCGCCGTCTTCTTTTCCTTCTTCGGTTCGGCGGCCCTCAGCTTGGCTTCGTCGGCCTTGAACGACTGGCCATCCACCGCGATCTCGGTGATCTGGACGGCGGTGAAGGGCTGGCGGTGTCCTTGCAGCTTCTTGTACTGCTTCTTGCGCTTGTAATGGAAGACCAGGATCTTGTCGCCACGGCCTTCCCCGAGCACGCGGGCGCTGACGGTAACGTCGTTACCGGCCTTGGCCACTTTGCCTTCATCGGAGGAAACAGCAAGAACTTCGTTGAACTGGAAATCGCCGCCGGTCGCTGAAGCGAGCTTTTCCACGCGAATTACATCTCCGGGTGCGACGCGATACTGCTTACCCCCGGTGCGGATCACCGCGTACATAATGCCTCCCCTCGGCGCCGGCCCACGGCGCAGCTCCGAGACTAGATTAAACGCTTGCACTCCGCCGCCAGCCCAGAACGGGCGCGGCTGCCCCTGATGGGGCTTGGTAGCACAGGCAAACCTTAGAATTGTAGCGTGTTAGGCGGAGTAGCGTCAAACCTGTTGCTGTTCGACTCAAAAGTAACGCTTTTGGTCACCCGCAGGTACCAGCATAAACGGAATCTGCGATTGCCATATTTCACCGGTACAGCTAGGCTTACAATGAGACGCGGGAGAGTTCTGCGTCGTCTAATGAGTCCGATGAAGTCGCTGCGTACATACCTGAAGTTCCTCACCGCTGTTCAACTGCTCCCCGCCCTCGAAAGTGGCCAGGAGGAGATCCTTGTCGGCGGCCAAGCCGTGCTCGAAGGCGTAATGATGCGCTCGCCGCACGCGTGGGGAATCGCCGTGCGCAAGCAGAACGGCGATGTGATTTCGCACTGCGAACCGCTCGACCGGCTTTCCGACAAGCATAAGTGGATGAAATGGCCCGTTGTGCGTGGCGTGATCACGCTGGGCCAGGCGATGGCGCTGGGGTTCAAGGCGCTCCGCTACTCGGCGAATGTCGCGCTCGACGAGATGCCGATCAATGAGGAAGGCAAGACCGTCCAGATCAGCGGCTGGATGATCGCCGTCAACGCGATCCTGTCGGTGGCGTTCTTCATCTTTATGTACAAGTTCCTGCCGCTGCTGGCCGCGACCGAGCTGAAGCGGGTTGTCCCGGCGTTCGGCAACCTGATCCTCTTCAACCTGGTAGATGGCGCAATTCGTATCGCGCTGTTCCTGCTGTTCATCTGGGGAGTCTCGCTGTTTGCCGACATCCGGCGGGTGTATCAGTACCATGGCGCGGAGCACAAGACGGTCTTCGCATTCGAGAACCACGATCCACTGCAACCCGCGGCGGTGCAGAAGTATTCGACGTTCCATCCGCGTTGCGGCACCAGCTTCCTGATGACGGTGATGCTGATCAGCATCCTGGTGTACTGCGCGTTCCCGGTCACCACGTTCTGGGCGAAGTTTGCGATCCGTATCGTCCTCCTGCCATTCATCGCCGGGTTGTCGTACGAGATCATCCGTTTCGCCGCCAAGCATCGCGGATCGTTGTTTGCGATGATGACCGCTCCCGGTCTGTGGCTGCAGCGCATCACGACCAAGAATCCGAGCGACGACCAGGTCGAGTGCGCAATCGACGCGCTGAATCAAGCGATGGAGCTGGAAAAAGAGCGCGGCGGCGAGCTAGTACTCGCGTAGGGGCGCCTCCCCGAAATATTCCTTCTCACAATTGAGGCACGTTCAAACGGCTGGCAAAGACTGTCGTTAGTCGTTGGTCGTTAGTCGTTCGCGAATCGGCGACGGATTGAAGGGTTTGGCATAACGTGTGATGTAGGTTTCAAAACGGGAACAATGCGACCTGCAGGCATTGCATTTCAGGGCGCTAATTGTTTGTAGATAGTGGCTCGCAACCTAAACTGGCTTTCAGCAGCAGTTTTCGAGGCGAACATATGACTGGCTCTTATAAAGACTTGCGGGTTTGGCAGCAAGCGATGGATTTGGTTGTAGAAGTTTACGAGGCGGTAAAACGGTTTCCGAGGCATGAACAGCGGTCGGGGCTGGCGGACCAATTGCGAAGGGCCTCGGTATCGGTGCCCAGTAACATAGCTGAAGGAAAAGGGTATCGTTCAGGCCTGGAGTTCGCGCGGTTCTTGCATCACTCACGCGGATCTTTGCTTGAAGTAGAAACGCAGGTCATGCTGGCAGCAAGACTTCACTATATTGACGGTGATCGGTGCGATGATTTATTGCGACGCACGGGAACGATTGCTCGCGATCTGAATGCCTTAATTCGCGCGGTTACGTCGCAGCCCAAAGCTGAACCGGTACCGCGAACGACCAACGACTAACGACTAACGACAGGTTTTCTAATGTTCGACAAACTCGAATCCATTGAACAGAAGTACAAAGAATTGACCGCCGCTCTTTCTTCTCCCGAAGTGATGAGCGATTCCTCTCGCTACCAGAAGACCGCGAAGGCGCACGCCGAAGTTGCGGAGCTCTACGAAAAGTACCGCGAGTACAAGGATCTGAAGCAGGGGATCGCCGACAGCAAAGAGATGATTGCGTCTGAGACCGATGCCGAACTCCGCGAGTACGCGCAACAAGAACTGGCCCAGCTTGAGGAGCGCATCGCCAAAACCGAAGAGGAACTGAAGCTGTTACTGGTGCCGAAGGATCCCAACGACGAGCGCAACGTGGTGCTCGAAATTCGCGCCGGCACCGGTGGCGACGAAGCTTCGTTGTTCGCGGCGGAGCTGTTCCGCCTCTACAACCGCTACGCGGAAACCCAGCGCTGGCGGGTAGAAGTGCTTTCGACGTCGGAGTCGGGCGTCGGCGGGCTGAAGGAAGTCATCGCCATGGTGGAAGGCCGTGGCGCGTACTCGAAGTTGAAGTACGAGGGCGGCGTGCACCGCGTGCAGCGCGTTCCGGCAACCGAGACGCAAGGCCGCGTGCATACTTCGACCGTAACGGTCGCGGTAATGCCGGAAGCTGAAGACGTGGATATCAAGATCGAAGCCAAGGACCTGCGCATCGACACGTTCTGCTCGTCCGGTCCGGGCGGTCAGTCGGTGAACACGACATACTCCGCGGTGCGCATCACGCACATTCCAACGAATACCGTCGTGAGCTGCCAGGACGAGAAGTCGCAGATCAAGAATCGCGAAAAAGGCATGCGTGTCCTGCGCGCACGTCTCTACGAACTGGAGCAGCAAAAGCAGCAGGAGGCGCTGGCGAAAGAGCGTCGCTCCATGGTGGGCAGCGGAGAGCGCAGCGAGAAGATCCGCACCTACAACTTCCCGCAGAACCGCGTCACCGATCACCGCATCGGCCTGACTCTGCACCAACTAACCGACGTCATGGACGGCAAGTTGCAACCCTTCGTGGATGCACTTACCACGCACTACAACGCGGAAAAGCTGAAGCAGAGCTACGGGGACGAAGGGCCTGCGGTGGCGATTGCGTAATCATGGACGATTCGTCACGTCCGATTGACGAAGTGGAAGCCGCTTCGGAAATCCTTTTTTACGCATGATTCATTCCACACGACTTAGCTCAAGTCATGTTTGAAAACAAGGGACTTATCTTGGATCATCGCTCGATGATTCATATCAAAGGACTTAGACGCCGCCTGCGTTAGGAAATGGGTGTTCAGTTTAGCTGACGTGGGTTGATGCGCTTTGCGCCGCATCCCCGCTTTTTGCCGGCGGTATCGCGCCGTGGCGCTTTTTTACCACTTCGGCTGCGGCCTGACGCAGGCTCATGCTCACCGTTCCGGTCGAGGCGATTTCCCGTAACGCAACGGTGGATTCGTCTCCCGGAATTGCGGCCAGGATCGACAATGCTTTACGCGCCATCACCCCGGAGGTCTTGTCCGCGGAAACATAGCTTTGCAGGCCGGGCACGCAATCCGTTCCACGCAAATAGAGAAGTTCATCGAGCGCCGGATCAGCGACGCTGGGCAGCATTTCCGTCAGGCTTTGCGCGATCAGCGCGCCGCGCCCCTGGGCGCGGGTCTTGATCAAAGCTTTCAAGGCTGCCTGTTGCACGCGTTCGTCAGCGTGGACAAGCGGTTTCGTCATGCTGGCGATCAGCTCGGGATCCTGCAATTCCGCAAGCAGGTTGCACATATTACGGACAACGTACCAGCGCTCGTCGAGCAGCAGCTTGCGCGCGGTTTCAAGGCACGCCGCGCCGATCTGGCTGATCAGGCGCATCAGCGCGATGCGGTTCGTGGCATTCTTCTCATCCACCAGGAACTTCAAAACCGCTTCGGTTCCCGCCGGATGCGAGTAGCGCAGAATCGCCGCGGCCGAGCGCGCCAGGTTGGCATCGGCACGATTGGCGATGTAAAGCTCGATCAATCGCTCGATCGCCGTGGGCGCCAACATGCGGCTGAGTCCCGTCTGGCAGCACTTCAAATGTTTTTCGGGATCGCGTGCCTGCGATTGGCGCAGCGCCTCCGCGATCAGCAGCACCTTGTCGAAGGCCTCGAACATTGACGACGACTGCGCCAGGATCGCGAGGTTGTTCGCCGCCTGGAAGTGAACCAGCTCGCTGATGTCTTCACGCAGCAGGACCTTCGCGAGGCGTTGAACGATGACGTTCGTCTCCGGCTCGCGCCCGAACTTGGTGACGCGCAACAATTCGATGGACCGGCTGAGCTCTTCGGCTTCGATCGTCGCCTTCGGGTCTTCGAGGAACGCGAAATAGTGGACCGTCACCTCGACCACCTTTTCGGGCTCGCGCTGCTGGATCAATTCCTTGACGAAGTCAATCAGGCGCCGGAACTGCGTGAAGTCGTAGCGATCGGTCTGCAACAGTTGCTGCAGCTTGTTCTTCGGCGTGAGCGCCGTCCAGCGCAGCTCTTCCTGGATCTTCTTCTGCAGGTTGGGGGGAACCGAGAATTCCTGGAAATACTTCGCCAGCTTGAACGCGAGGCGATCGGCCATGTGCGTGGCCTGCAGGCTGCGGGCGAGCAGGCGCAGTACATCTTCCTCGATGATGTACTTGTCGCTCCTGGCGGCATTGATGTCGCTGAGCTTTTTCGAAATCAATTTGAGCGTGCTCTGCTCGACATACTCGGCTGCCAACTGCTCCGGCGGCAGCGTCTTAAGTTCTTCACGGCGCTCGGGCGGGAAGTGCGCCAATACCGTGTCGAGGCGGCTTTCTTTCAGGATGCGCGCCAGCGAGAGATACGATTTGCGCGGGTTGCCCTTGTCTTCGATCAGCGAGCGTCCGACCGAATCTTCAACCAGCTCCATGAAGGTGCGATAACCACCACCGCTTGCGGGAGCATATTCGTGCGCCTCGCCCGCAGGTTTGGTGATGACGTATCCGTTGGGGGCTGCCTGCGGTGGGTGCGCTGGATCTACTCCAACGAAGGACTCGGAGGTGCCACCGAACCCGCCACCGCCCGATCCACCGCCGGGTCCGCCAAAGCCACCCCCGCTGCCGCCCGGACCACCAAAGCCGCTGCCGTTTCCACCGCCGCCCGAACCACCAAGGCCGAAACCGCCGGGTCCGCCTTCGCCCGAGCCATTTCCGCCGAAGCCACCCCCGCCGCCATTTTCGGAGTGAGCGGCCCCCTCGCCGTCGGGAGGCATCGTGATCGGCACGCCAATACCTTGTCCCAACAGGTTCGGATTGCCGGCACTCAACCCGGCCAGCGCGGCGTTGCGCGTCGCTGGATCGATACAGCCCGATTCCAGCAACGCGTCTAACGATTCCATGAAGTCGCGCGGACCCTCTTCGGCCATCTGCTTGGATAGGATGTAAGCCTCGGAGTCGCTCTCGATCAGCGTGTCGCCGCTTTCTGTCTTTTTCTGGTTGCGCGAGGCGGCGACGATGCGCCCGCCGGGGATCTCGTTCAACTCCAGGTATTCGCGAATGCCGCCCGCCTGCTCAATGGCGGTCGCCGGAGCCGAAAGCACAGCAACAATGCGCCGGTAGCGCGAAAGCGTTAAACCGGGCTCAAAGGTGAGCGCAGCGATGCCGCGCTTGAGAAATTCTTTCTGCAGTTGTGCCAGGCCGGGCTCGGTGGTGAGCACGCTGTTAATCAGCACCTGGTTGTCGACAAACCCTATCGTTAACTGGCCCGCCTGCTTCAGCAAGTCGTTCAGCAGGTGGAAGCTCTGCTCCAGCGGACGTTCCAGGCTGGGATGGTCCGGCGAGAACATAACGGACGTGCGCAGAGCCATCTGAAAGGAGCGGCCGAACCGCAGCCCGTGCGCTTTCAGATTCTTGGTGTCTAGCACGGATGTGAGACCTCAACCAATCGTATGCACATTCCACGCCACAACCGGCCAAAGTTCAAGGTAACTTCTGTACCTTGAGTCGAACGGCAAGGCGCCTGTTTTGAAGAATTTACAACTGCGTGACAAATGGGGCGAGTGGCAGGCGAGGTCCGCCGCGTCGACGCCAGGTTGCAAAATGAGATCGCTGAGGGCCAAGCGGTTCTCACGCGTCTCAAGTTATTGAAATCATGCGACAACAGGACAAAACCAGTCCTCTACGCTGGACGATTGCTAGAATAAGAATTCATTCACCTCTCGGGGACACATTTTATGGCGACGCAATCCACCGAGGCAGCCAGCGCAGTGGCCGCCGGAACCGTTTTCGTTACATTGTCGGGCCTCCCGCTCTTCATCGACCTCGACTGGCCCTTTCACCAGGCGACCTCAGGCGCAGATTTCTGGGTGCTTCATTCCAAGCTCCGGCTGGCCGACGGCTCTGGCTTGCACGCGTTGGCCGCCGTGAACCTGTCGCTGACGGTAAAAGAGGTGCTGCCGGCGCTCGATGCGCAGTACACCGAGGGGCCGGTTTTGAATGCATTACGCAAGGAAGTGGACAGCAAACAACTGGAGTTCGTGAAGTCGCCGAAGCTGGTGCCGGTGCACTTCAGTAGCCGCTACTACAGCTTCAAGAAGCAACAGTGGGCTTTTCCGGCTGCGAGCGATGAGGAAGTCTCGCAGATGCTGCTGCGCAAAGTCTACTGGACGACGCAATCGGGAAAGAGCGAGACGATCATTGCCGATCCGATCGATGCGCTCTACGTGAACACGACCGTGGATCACCTTCGCGAGTTGGCGCAAAAGCTGTCCCAGCAGGGTGTGATCCGGGTGAATGGCGATCGAGCCACAGCCGGCGAGGTGGCGAAGCATACGGGCAGCTTCCAGGCGGATTTGAAGGCGCAACTGGAAGAACTACAGAAGAAGCACGCCTTCGAGCGGGGGTAGGCTTATGTCGTCCCTAGCGGGACTTTCACATCCTCCGGTCGGTATCGGTACCCGGCTCTAACGAGCCGGTCTATGGAATGCCGCGCCTGCGGCGCTCAGATCGACTCCTATGCAAATGCGCGATGCAATGCGGTCGGCGATCGGGATGCTCGAGAAGAATGACATCGGTTCGCCGCGCCTGAATGCCGAGACGCTGATGATGTTCGTGCTCGGGTGCAATCGCGCCTATCTCTACGCCCATCCGGAACGCGAACTTAGCAACGACGAGCAGCAGCGCTATGACGAAGCGGTCGCGGAACGCGCGCGCGGGGTTCCGGCACAGTACATCACCGGTCACCAGGAGTTCTGGGGGCTGGACTTCCTGGTCAGTCCGGCAGTTTTGATTCCCCGCCCTGAAACCGAGCACCTGGTCGAAACCGCGATCGAGATGGCGCGGGAGATGGACCATCCGGTGATCATTGACGTGGGCACGGGATCGGGATGCATCGCGCTGGCGCTCGAGAACGAACTGCCGAAGGCAGAAGTGCACGCAGCCGAACTCTCTCCCGACGCGCTGGAAATTGCGCGCGCGAATGCGGCACGGCTGCGGCTGGAACGCGTGCGCTTTCACATCACCGACGTGCTCGAAGGATTCCCCGAGGAGTTCGCCGACATCATCGTGTCGAATCCGCCGTATGTCGGCGAATGCGAAGCGGACAAGGTACAGGCGCAGGTGCGAAAGTTCGAGCCGCACATGGCGGTGTTCGGCGGTCCGAAGGGGACAGAGCTGATCTGCAAGCTAATTGAGCAGGCAAAGGTGGTTCTCAAACCGGGAGGATGGCTGCTCATCGAGATTGGCTACACGCAGTCGCCACTGCTGGAAAAACTGCTGGCGGGCTGGGATGATGTGCACTTCGTGCCGGATTTGCAGGGGATACCGCGGGTGGCGGTGGGGAGGAAGGCGGCCGTTACCAGATCCGCTTGACGTCGTAAGCATCCAGAGCCACATCAACACTCAAGATTGGAACGTTTAGTGACTGCGCTTGCGCTACCAGCAGGCGATCGAACGGGTCCTTGTGATGAAACGGCAGAAGTCCCGCTCGAACGGACTGCTCCAACGTAATCGGCTCAGAAAAGAAGCCCGCCTCCTCAATCCATCGTTCTAAATCGACGACAAATGGGAGCCACTCGAGTTTGCCGGTGTGCTCTTTCGTTGCGAGCTCCAAGCCCGAAGCCGCCGAAACCAAAATAGCGTTCCGCGAGTCCTTAATGATGTCTGTAGCGCGAGGCGAGAGTCTACGCGGGTCGCGAAACCACCAGATCACGACATGCGAATCCAGCAGGACTTTCATTCCCAGCCAAGTTCCTTGAGTTCGTGGTCCGTCAACGGAGCAAAGGCATCCTCAGCCACCCAACCTTCTCCTTCAAAACGACCAGCCACACGCTTCTTGACGTCGGGCCCAATCGCGATAATTTTGGCCACAGGCTTCTTGCCATTGGCGATGATGACCTCTTTGCCCTTTTGAGCTTCTTTTATGAGCTTCGAAAGGTTCGTCTTGGCCTGGTGCATTGTGTATGGCATTAGCTAAGTATATTAGCTAACTATTCACAGGTCAATCTGTGATCGGGATCCGCACTCTTACTGTACCAAATGGATCTTCCATAACCCACAGCATTGTGACCCAGAGCACTTCCCGGTGTTCACTTCAAGGACTACACTAACTAGTTCGGGAGTGGGGCTCCGCAGATTCCTGTGCGGCCCTCCCTGCGCCCAATCCCCTCTTCATGAAGGCCTACATATGAGCGATTCCTTCGGCAGCCGTTCTACCCTCCGCGTTGGCGACAAGCAGTACACGATTTACCGGCTCGATGCCCTCGATAAAGCCGGGCACAAGACCACGCATCTTCCTTATGCGCACCGCATCCTGCTGGAGAACCTGCTGCGCACCGAAGACGGCCGCAACGTGAAGCGCGACGACATCATGGCCCTGGTGAACTGGGACGCGAACGCCGTGCCCACGAAGGAAATCCAGTTCTCGCCCTCGCGTGTGCTGATGCAGGATTTCACCGGTGTACCGGCGGTCGTTGATCTGGCCGCGATGCGCGATGCGGTGAAGACCCTGGGCGGCGATCCGTCGGTGATTAACCCGATCCAGCCGGCAGAACTGGTCATCGACCACTCGGTGCAGGTGGACGAATTCGGCACCCCGAAGGCGCTTGACCTGAACGCCGAACTGGAATTCATTCGCAACAAGGAGCGCTACCAGTTCCTGCGCTGGGGACAAACGGCGTTTGAGAACTTCGCGATCGTGCCACCCGACACGGGAATCGTTCATCAGGTGAATCTCGAGTACCTGGCGCGCGTGGTGTTCGTGAACAAGCAGGGTGTGGCGTATCCCGACACGCTGGTCGGCACCGACTCGCACACCACGATGATCAACGGCCTCGGCGTGCTGGGCTGGGGTGTGGGCGGAATCGAAGCCGAGGCCGCCATGTTGAACCAGCCGGTTTCGATGCTCATCCCGCAGGTGTACGGCGTGCGCCTCAGCGGCAAGCTGAAGGAAGGCACCACGGCAACCGATCTCGTGCTGACCATCACCGAGATGCTGCGTAAGGAAGGTGTGGTCGGCAAGTTCGTCGAATACTTTGGACCCAGCCTGCACACGCTGCCGCTTGCCGATCGGGCGACGATCGCGAACATGGCTCCGGAGTACGGCGCGACCTGCGGTATCTTCCCCGTGGATGAAGAGACGCTGAACTACCTGCGCTTGAGCGGGCGCAGCGAAGAACAGATTGCCCTGGTCGCGGCATATTGCAAGGAGCAAGGAATGTTCCACGGCAAGAGCCAGCCGGAGGCGACGTACTCGAAGGTGCTCGATCTCGACCTGGCGTCGGTGGTGCCGAGCGTGGCGGGACCAAAGCGTCCGCAGGACCGCGTGGCGCTGCCGCAAGTGGGCAAGTCGTTCTCCGAAGCGTTGCCGTCGCTGAAGCCGGCATCGAAGGGCGCCAAGGCGGCCACCAACGGCCACAAGAAGCAGCTGCATAACGGCAGCGTGGTGATTGCCGCCATCACCAGTTGCACCAACACCTCGAACCCGGGCGTAATGATCGCCGCTGGAATTCTGGCGAAGAAAGCAGTTGAAAAGGGACTCGAGACTCCGCCGTGGGTGAAGACTTCGCTGGCTCCGGGGTCGAAGGTGGTCACCGAGTACTACCAGAACGCGGGATTGCTGCCCTATCTCGAAAAGTTGAAGTTCAACGTTGTTGGCTATGGTTGCACCACATGCATCGGCAACTCTGGTCCGCTGCCGCAGGAAGTTTCCGACGAAATCGGAGCCGATGAGTTGGTGGTTGCCTCGGTTCTGAGCGGCAACCGCAACTTCGAGGGACGTATTAACTCTGAGGTTAGAGCGAACTACCTGATGTCGCCGCCGCTGGTGGTGGCGCTGGCACTCGCCGGACGCATCGACTTCGATCCCGTCAACGAGCCGATCGGCAACGGCAAAGACGGCAAGCCGGTATTCCTGCGCGAGATCTGGCCGACGGAAAAAGAAGTCGCCGACACGATCGCGCAGGCTGTACAGGCGGATCAATACAAGAAGACCTACGGCGAGGTTTTCGAAGGCGACGCGCGCTGGCGCGGGCTGCAGGTTCCCAAAGGCGACACGTTTGCGTGGGATGCCAACTCGACGTACATCAAGAAGGCTCCGTACTTCGATGGCATATCGATGCAGACCAAGCCGGTGACCGACATCGTGAACGCGCGCGTGCTGGCAAAGCTGGGGCACTCGATCACGACCGATCACATCTCCCCTGCTGGCTCGATCAAGACAGATTCTCCAGCGGGCAAGTACCTGATCGGCCACGGCGTGAAGCCCGCCGATTTCAACTCGTACGGATCGCGTCGCGGCAATCACGAGGTGATGGTGCGCGGCACATTCGCGAATACGCGCATCCGGAACAAGATGGTTCCGACCCGCGAAGGCGGATACACGCGTCACCTGCCGAGCAACGAAGAGATGTCGATCTTCGATGCGGCGATGAAGTACCAGGCCGAAGGCGTGCCGCTGGTGATCCTCGCAGGGAAGGAATATGGCTCGGGTTCGTCGCGCGATTGGGCGGCGAAGGGTCCGGCGCTGCAGGGCGTGAAAGCGGTCATCGCCGAGAGCTTCGAGCGCATTCACCGCTCGAACCTGGTGGGCATGGGCATCCTGCCGCTGCAGTTCCAGGAAGGCGAAGACGCCGACGTGCTCGGACTTACGGGCGATGAGACGTTCGATATCACGGGACTGACCGCGCTGCTCGACAACTACAAGCCTGCGAGTATCCTGAAAGTTAAGGCGAAGAAAGCCGACGGCAGCACGGTGGAGATCAAGACGACCCTGCGCATCGATACTCCGCAGGAGGTGCTGTACTACAAGCACGGCGGCATCTTGCAGTTTGTGCTGCGGCAGTTGCTGGCGGCGAAAAAGCCCGCGGCAGCGAGTTAAAGCAGGTTGTCGGTTTACAGCTCTCGGTCATCGGGCAAAGAAGGGCGGCCTGCGGGCCGCCCTTCCGCTTGTTCACGCCTTCGTCGGGTACTGCTTGATCCACGCTTCCGCCGCGGCAATTCTCTTCGCCACCGGCGGATGCGAGTGGAACCACACTTCCACCAGTCGCGACGGCGTCCGCTCGGCGAGATTTTGTTCTGCCAGCTTGTTCATGGACGAGATAAAAGGGGCCAGCTTGGGAATCGACTGGAAGCAGTAGCGGTCGGCCTCGCGCTCCTTCTGGCGCGAGTAGGCGTTCATCACCGGCATCAGCAGGAACGACATCACTGTGGTCATCAGCACCAGCAGCGGCAGGCTGGCGAAGTCGTGGGCCGAGGGGAACATGTCGCGATCGACGGCGTAGGCGAGTCCCTGGGCGACCACCCAAAAACCGACGAACGAAATCCCGACCTGCAGCCCGATGCTCTTCAGGATGTGCTTGTGAACATGGTGGCCGAGTTCGTGTGCGAGCACGGCCTCGATCTCATCCGGTGAGTATTCCTGCAGCAGCGTGTCCGCGAGAATGATGCGGCGCGTGGCGCCCAGTCCGGCAAGGGCGGCATTGGCCTTCTTGCTCTTCTCTGAGAGCTTCCATTCGTAGACGCCGCGCACGCGCGTGCCGGCATTCTCGCTGAGCTTGATCAGGCGCTGCTTGAGTTCCTCGTTGTTCAGCGGGTGGAACTTGTAGAACAGCGGAAACAGCACCACGGGCGCGATCTGCGCGAAGAAGATGGCGAGGCCGTTATAGATCGCCCAGGCAATCAGCCACCACTTCACGGGCGCGATGCGGATGGTGCCGTAGATGAGCTCGACGAGAATGACCGCGATCACCAGCCCGATGAGCCAGCTCTTGGCTTCATCCCACAGCCACGAGCGGAACTTCTGGTTCGAAAGATGGAACTGGTGCTCGACGCGGAAGCCGTAGTAATCGAGAGCGAAACCCAGCGCCTTGCTCATCAACAACAGCATGAGGACGTAGAAGAAAACGGCGAGCGCGTAGTGCTGTGTCGCGGCACGATACGACCAGTCGCGCAGCGTACCGTTCAACCCGGTGGCCAGCAACACGACGAGGAAGAGGAAGTTAAGCAGCAGGTCGGCAATCGACAGTCGCCGCTTCAGGCGGTTGTACTGGAGGGCATCCGCCGAATCGCGGAGCTGCGGTGTGTCAGGGGAGAATGTCATGGGCCTTGGCCGCGTCCCTTGCCCGGCGCGGCCTGAACACTTTAGACCTGAAACGGCAAAATACGTGAGCGGATTATGCCGCAGGTGCCCCTTCCATCACGAAACCGACCGACGCTTCCAGGATTTCCTGCACCAGTTCGGGTCGGGCGGCTTCGCTATAAATCCGCATCAGTGGCTCGGTTCCAGACGCCCGCATTAAGACCCAGGCCTCCGCGTCGCGGCCGTTGTTGTTGGGTGTGTCGAGGTAAAACTTAACGCCGTCTAAGTTTTCCTTGCGGAGCACTTTGTACTTGCCGACATGTGAGACCTGACCGGAGTCGGCGCGCTTGATGGCGCCGAATTTCACGTCGTCAGGGATCGTAAGGTCGCGGCGGCCGTAATAGTGATAGCCGAATTCCTCCTGCAGGCTCTTCACAATCTGGCCCAGCGACTTCTTCTCGTCCGCCATGGCGTTCGCCAGCAGCAGGGAATTCAACATGCCATCGCGCTCGGGAAGATAACGCGGAATGCCGATGCCGCCCGACTCCTCCCCGCCGATCAGCACTTCCTTGCCCGAGAAAACGACGTCGCAGACATACTTGAAGCCGATGCCGTGCTCGATTAGCTCGCGGTCGTATTTTTTGGCGATGCGGTCGAGCATCTTCGTGGTGTTGAACGCTCTCGTTACGGCACCCGGCCAATTCTTGTATTTCAGCAGCCAGTGCAGGATCACCGCGTAACATTTATGTGCATCCAGGAACATGCCGTCTTCGGCGACCGCGCCGATACGGTCGGCATCGCCGTCGGTGACGAACCCGGCATGGCAGCCCTCGCGAACCACGGCTTCTTGCGCAGCCTTCACGTTCGGCTCGATCGGCTCCGGATTGATGCCGGGGAACATCGGGTTCACTTCGCTGCGGATCTCGATTACATTGACGCCGCGCTCTTTCAGGATCGGGCCGACCACGCCGCGGCCTGAGCCGTACATGTAGTCCACCAGGACTTTGAATCCGGCTTTCGAGATGAGATCCAGATCAGCGAATTTGACGATCGCCTCGCGGTGCGGACCCTTGAGGTCAACCTCCTCCACCTTCGCTCTCGTTCCCTTGGGCATGGCTCCCGCGGCGATCTCGGCTTCGATCTGCTTGATCACTCCCGGCCGTGCCGAGCCGCCGAACTTCTCCTTGAACTTCACGCCGTTCCACATGTAGGGATTGTGGCTCGAGGTGATGGCGATGCCGCCGGCTGCACCCCAATGCTTCGTGCAATAGGAGATCGCGGGCGTAGGCGTGTAGTCGTTGGAGAACTTCACCGGAATGCCGGCGTCGGTGATGACGTCGGTGATCGCCTCGGCGAAGCGGCGAGAGCCGTAGCGGGTGTCGTAGCCGATGACGAGCCCGCGCTTCCAGTCTTCGTTCTTCAGAACGTAAGCGGCAATCGCGCCACCGGCGCGGCGAACGTTCTCGAAGGTGTAGTCATCGGCGATAACTCCGCGCCAGCCGTCGGTGCCGAACTTAATATCCTTGGCCATCCATGCTCCTGGGACGAATGGGAGATTGTAAAGGATGCAGGCACCATCATGCTCGCTGGACGGCCATTACTAGGCTTTACGAAGCCTGAGATACCAGCGCACGCTCGCGATGAGGCCGACGACATCGATCAGCAAGCCCGCCAGCCGTCCTGTAGCGTACGCAGAATCATTGCTTGCTTCGTTGGAGTGACTGGTGATTGCGCCAATCAGCATGAGTGCGAACAGGCAAATCAGGACGATAGATAATGGCTTCTTCCAACTCATACCTCACCTCCGTCGTTGAACGATTCACTGCGACGCCGGCACCGTCTCGCTCGTCTCTTCCGACCTGCCGCTCTCGTTCCCGCGCTGGTCAACCGCCGATACGGAATAGAAATATTGATGACCCGATTCGACGTTCGCATCGCGGAAAGCGGGCGTCTGCGCCAACTCGGAATTGACTTTGACAGGCGCTGCACCCTGCTCGTGGCGATAAACGTTGTATCCGGCAAGGTCGCTCTCCAGGTTCGGAGCCCAGGTCAGGTCAATGAACGGCTTCTGTCCCGTGCCGGAGAAGACAGCCTGCACTCCCGTTGGTGTCGCCGGCGGGAACACGTCGTGCGCGAAGGCTTCGACGACGGGCGAATCGTCACCTTCAATTTCAAGCGGTTCCTTGCCCTCGCGCTGTACCACGGTGATGGCAGCCAAGCGATATAGATAGCGCTGCTCCCATTCGATGTTGCGGTCGGTGAAAGCTGGAGCGACATCATTGGTGACAGGCACTTCGCCGGCAATCAGTTCGGGCTTCTTCTCGTTGGCCGCATCGCGGCGGAAGAGGCGATAGAGGTAGTGCAGTGCCGGGTTTTCCGTTCCCACGGCCTGGCCACTCCAGCTCAGCACTACACCGTCGGCGGTCACGATGGCTTTAAGATCCTGGGGCGGACGCAACGTCGGCGCCAGTGGCACGCGAACCTGGTTGGAGAGACCGGCGGAGCGGCCGTTCGTATTCAGATCGCTGACGGCGTACGTGGCGAAGCCAAGTGGCGATCGCTGTTGTTGTTCAACCGGGAGCGTATCTGCGTAGTCGCGTCTCGCCGCCAGCGTGCCCTTCGTATAGTGCTCCACTTGCGCATCGGTAAGCGCCGCCAACTTTTCGTCACACTTCACCATCGGGAAGTCGTTGATGCCGCGGCATACCTCGGTCGTTCCCGCATGCCGGATATTCTCGCCATCGGTCGTCTGCGTCGCCGGACTCCAACTCAGCAGGACGCGATCGCCCTTGCGCGTTGCCTGCAGATCCGCCACCGCCCGTGGCACACGCAACGATGGCGCTTGCGGGGCGCCCGGCGTGCCACATCCGGCGAGCCACACTAAGCCGCCCAGTACCAATGGCGAGAAGAGAAGATGAACGCGCGCTGACATGAGAGCTCATCAGGGTAGCAGCTCATGAACCGGGAAGGCCACTCTGTCGATTCGTGCCGATTTGCGAATGAGCTAAGACTCGTTGCTGACTGCGCCCGCCTCCGGTACACTCGCAGTTCACTGACGCTATGAAATATTGCCTGTTTCAACACAATGGGGCCCCTCATTACGGACTCGTCGAAACTTCCGGCGGCCGCGAAGTTATCACCCGCATTTTTCTGCCTGGCGGCGATTCGCCATTGCCTGACGAAGACACGCGCACCGAACGCATCCCGCACGTTGCGCTTGAGGGAGCGCGACTGCTCGCTCCTGTTGCTCCCTCGAAGATCATCTGCGTCGGCCGCAACTACCGTGAGCATGCCAAGGAACTCGGCAACGAGGTCCCGACTAAGATCCTGATCTTCTCCAAGCCACCGTCGGCCGTCATCGGCCAGGGCGAAGTAATTCGCCGCCCGAAAATCTCCGAGCGCGTCGATCACGAGGGCGAACTGGGAGTGGTCATCGGGAAGCGCTGCCACAAACTGCCGGATGATGAAGACGTGCGGCCCTACATTCACGGCTACACCTGCCTGAACGACGTCACCGCGCGCGACCTGCAGAAGGTCGACGACCAGTGGACCCGCGCCAAGGGCTTCGACACCTTCTGCCCGGTCGGGCCGGTGATCGAGAGCGAACTGAACCCGTGGACAGGCGTCGGCGTCACCTGCCGGGTGAACGGCGAAGTCCGCCAGCAGGGCTCGACGAAAGATTTCATTTTCCCCTTGGGCGATGTCATTCGATACATCGCCAACGTCATGACCCTGCTGCCGGGCGACCTCATCGCCACGGGAACACCAGCAGGCGTCAGTGCGCTGAACGCAGGTGATGTGGTGGAAGTCGAAGTCGAGGGGATTGGGATTCTCAGGAACACGGTCGCAGACGAGTAATCTTTAGCAGTGATGTAGCACAGCCATTCCTGGCTGTGCGGGGTAGTTTCCCTGGCGCGGACACCGCTGTCCGCGCTTTCTGTTTCAATCGATCAGTGACGGTATTTTGCCACCAGCGCCGGATAGCGCGGATCGGAACGCAGCTTCGCCAAATAGGGCGTGGACTCTATCGCTCCGAAGTCGCGGAAATTAAGGTCCAGGGACTGTTTCAGGGCTGCCAGCCCCTTGTCCTCATCGCCATGCAGGCTATACGCGCATGCGAGCCAGTACAGATTGACCGCAGCCTTACTGTTCTCCTGCAGAAAAGGAATAGCTCGCGCCGCGTCTCCTTGGGCGAGGTAAACCTGCCCCATCCCGAGATTGATGATGTTTGACTTGGGATTGAGCGCTTTGCCCCGATCCAGCGCAGCGATGGCGTCGTCGAAACGCCGCTGTACGATCAACCCGCGGGCAAGGTGATAATACGCATAAAACTGGCTGGGATCGTACTGCAGTGCTCTGCGTGCGGCTTCCTCTGCTTCCTTGCCGTCGGGAGGAATCTGATATGTCAGTGACCAGGACAAGAGATCCCAGGCAAGCCCATTCTCCGGAGCCAGCCGCGTAGCTTCCCGGAATTCTCGTGCCGCCGCCACATAGTCGTAATCGTGCCCATGCACTTGGCCAACTGCAATGTGCGCTTCCGCCGATTGCGGATCGAGCTTCAGCGCTTCTTCCGAAAGCTGTCTGCACCGGGCCAGGAATTCCGGCTTACTTTCGTAGTTGCGGTACATGTAGCCCCAAACCAGCGCCTCTTGTGCTTTCGCCGCGGCATAGTTGGGATCCAATTTCAGTGCGCGCTCGTACTCAGCCGCTGCCGCGCGAAGCTTGTCCGGGTCGTCTTGAAACACCTGCAGCGCTCTGCCATGCAAATAGGCCTCGTACGCCTCCGGATTCTGCGTTCCGCGCAGCTCGATTCTTTTCTGGTCCTGCTCGCTCAGCTTCACGTCGAGCGCATCGGCGATCTTCAGCGCGGTCTGCTCCTGCAGCGAGAACACATCTTTCATGGTGCCGGTGAAATCATCGGCCCAGACCTGCATTCCAGAGGAAATGTCGAGCAGCCGAACATTAATGCGGACCGCGTCGCCTGCCTTTCGGACGCTGCCATCGAGCAAATAGCGCGCACCGAGATCCTGCCCGATTTCGCGAACCGATTTCGTGCGCGGCTTCATGTGGGCGGTCAACGAATAGGGCACGACCGCCAGCGCCTTGATGTGCGAAAGCTTGGTGCTGATTTCCTCGGAAACGCCGTCGCTGAAGTATTCGTTACTGGGATCGCCGCTGAGATTTTCGAGTGGAAGCACGGCCACCGAGGGCTTGCCGGCAACCGGTGTTGAGGCCGAGCTGCTGCGCGTTCGATACAGGCGGTAACCGCCGTACCCGACAGCGAAGACGAACAATAGCGCACCTACAGCGGCAACTGGCTTCCATATTCCAGAACGCTTGGCGCTGACCGGAGGGCTCACGACACTCGCCGAGCGCAAGCCGGACTTCGTCTGATGCAGCAGTTTCGCGAGATCCCGTTGCATCTCCGACGCGGTCTGGTACCTCCGGTCGCGATCCTTCTCCAACCCGTGATTGATGACCTGCACCAGCTCGGTGGGAAGACCGGCATTCAACTCGCTAGGATCGACGGGCTCGCGATAAAGAATGGCGCCACAGATTTCGCCGGAACTGTTGCCGGAAAAAGCCAGCTTGCCGGTTGCCATTTCGTACAGCACCGCAGCGAACGAAAACAAATCTGTACGGGCATCGACATCGCCTGCTCGCACCTGCTCCGGCGACATATACGCCACGGTGCCGAGCATGGTGCCCGGACTAGTGAGCTGCGCCGGATCTTCTCCCGTAGCCGCCGAATTTGCCGTAGCCGATGCCAGTTTGTTGACCGCCACCTTGGCGAGTCCGAAATCAAGGATCTTTGCGTGCCCGCGACGGGTCACAAAGATATTCGCAGGCTTAATGTCGCGGTGCACGATTCCGGCCGCGTGCGCCGCATCGAGAGCATCGGCGATCTCGCTGCCGAGTTGTACTACCGTTTCGAGCGCCAGCGGCTTGCCGTCGACGAGGTGTTTCAGCGTCATACCGTCCAGGTATTCCATAGCGATGAACGCCTGGCCGCGGTCGTTGCCGATGTCATAAATCGTGCAGATATTCGGATGGTTCAACGCCGATGCCGACTGCGCCTCGCGCTCGAAGCGGGCCAGCGCCTGCGGGTCACGCGCGACTTCGGGCGGCAGGAATTTGAGTGCCACAAATCGGCGCAGGCGTGTGTCTTCCGCCTTGTAGACCACTCCCATGCCGCCGCCTCCGAGCTGCTCGAGGATGCGGTAATGTGAAAAGACCTGATCAATCATGTTGAAGGAGGGAGAGTAGTGAGATGTTAGGGGCAGAAAAGGGGTGAAGTCAAAGCAGAACTGCTTCGACCCTCAGCTCGCGTTCTTCTGCGTTCCATTCGACGCCATGAACTCCAGCGCCTTCGCGATATAAGTCTTCAGGTCGCGCCGATGGACTACGGCATCGAGCATGCCGTGTTCGAGCAAGAACTCGCTCCGCTGGAAACCTTCGGGCAGTTTCTGGCGAATCGTCTGCTCGATCACACGCGGTCCGGCAAATCCGATCAGCGCTCCCGGTTCGGCAATGTTGAGATCGCCGAGCATGGCGAAGGAAGCGGTCGTGCCACCCGTGGTGGGATCGGTAAGCACCGAAATGTAGGGAACCTTCTCGTCATCCATGCGCGCCAGCGCCGCCGAGATCTTCGCCAGCTGCATCAGGCTGATGGTGCCTTCCATCATGCGGGCGCCCCCGGAGGCCGAAACGATAATCAGCGGAACGCGCTCGTTCGTGGCACGCTCGATGGCGCGGGTAATGACTTCCCCGACCACCGAACCCATGCTGCCGCCGATGAAGTTGTACTCCATCACGCTGCTGATGACGTCACGGCCTTCGACCTTGCCGCGTGCGTTGATGATGGCGTCGTTCAGGCCCGTGTCGTGCCGATACTTCTTCAGCCGCGAGGCGTATGACTTGATGTCGGTGAATTTGAGCGGATCGGTGGAAACCAGGTTCGTGTCAAACGTTTCGTACTGGCCGTCATCGTAGATCTGCGCGAGTCGGGTGCGGGCGTCAATGCGGAAGTGCTTGTCACACTTGGGGCAAACGTTAAAGTTGGCGTCGAGATCCTTCTTCCAGATGATCTGGCGGCAGCCCTCGCACTTGACCCACAGGCCCTCGGTCTTGACCTTCTTCTCGCCAGAAGCGTCAATTGCTCCGGATTCACG
>Ga0335069_10002665_pt1 | contig 27302 bp, 23 predicted proteins | sample Lox_Sample_11_FD_206714 | JGI IMG/M metagenome (GOLD analysis project Ga0335069, IMG submission 206714) | Soil microbial communities from Loxahatchee National Wildlife Refuge, Florida, United States - Lox_Sample_1.1 | ecosystem: Environmental > Terrestrial > Soil > Wetlands | place: USA...
CGGGGAATTTCTGGTGGCGGGTGCGTTGACGTTCAATGGCGCGTCGATGGCGGATCTGCTGGGGACGGTGTCGAAGCAGGTGTTTGCGAACGAGGTGATCGCGCAGGACCCGAAGATTGAAGAATACAAGAAGACGATGGTGCTGTATGAGGAGATGGCGACATTGTCGAACGGTGCGTCGATGGTGCTGCTGCCTCCGCCAGCGAACGGGAAGATCGGGTTTTTCTACGGCGCGATGCTGGCAGATGTGACGGACCCGGCAAAGTACCGGGCGTTGCAGTTGCAGTCGCTGAAGGGACCGCTGGCGCAGGAGTCGATGAATCCGGACTTCACGCAGAAGGTGACGGTGACGCCGGACGCGGTGACGGTGAAGGATGTGAAGCTGACGAAGATCAACATGAAGTTTGGTCTGCGGGAGGAGACGGCGGACCATCCGCTGGCGCCGGGGTCGAAGCAGGGGATTGAGGTGATCAAGAAGATGTACGGGGAGGATGGGCTGACGATGTACACGGGGATCGTGAACAAGCGGATTCTGAGCATATTCGGGTCGGACCAGGCGATCCTGGAGGGGGCTGTGGATGCGGCGCAGAACAACAGCGAAACGCTGAGCAACAATGCGATGATTTCGGGCGTGAAGGACCAGGTGGTGGCGAATCCGGTGGCGTTTATGTACCTGCCGATCGCGCGGTGGGTGGCCGTGGCGCAATCGATGATCAAGCCGGGCTCGGATGTGACGCCGGTGCCGAACATAGCGCCGGTGCTGGCGAGTGCGGGGGTGACGGGGAACACGCTGACGATGGAGCTGCACGTGCCGATCAATGCGATCACGAGCACGATTGAGGCGGGGACGAAGTTCAAGCAGGCGATGAGCGGTCAGGGCGGTGGTGGCGGGAATGGTGGGGCGCCGATGCCGTGAGGGGATTTTGAGGCGATTGAAGAGAGACCTCGCGCTGGGCGCGGGGTCTTTTTTTATGCGCACAAAGAAAGATGGGCAGGATGAGCATGCCACGGGCGGGGCAGGGGGGGGGTCAGGATTTGCGGAAGGTGCCTTTGAGGTTGGCGAGGGTTCCGCCGACGTCGGGGGATTTCATGAGGGTTTCGCCGATGAGGAGTGTGCGGACGCCGGCGGCGGCCATGCGCTGGACGTCGGCCTTGTCCTTGATGCCGCTTTCGGAGACGAGGATTTTTTTATTTTCGACGAAATCGGCGAGGCGGACGGTGTTCTGGAGGTCGACGGAGAAGGTGCGGAGGTCGCGGTTGTTGATGCCGAGGAGGTAGTAGGAAGCGTGGGGGAAGCTCATGGTGGAGTTGACGCGGAGGAGGGAATCCATTTCGTGGACTTCGACGAGGGTGGTGAGCTTGAGCTCGGTGGCGAGGATTTGCAGGTCGATCATCATGGAGTCGGTGAGGATCTCGGCGATGAGGAGGATGGCGTCGGCGCCGGCGGCGCGGGACTCGTAGACCTGGTAGGGGTCGATGATGAAGTCCTTGCGGAGGACGGGGAGGGGGACGGCGTTTTTGACAGCGGCGATGTAGTCGAGGTGGCCGTGGAAGTATTGTTCGTCGGTGAGGACGGAGAGTGCGTCGGCGCCGGCGGCGTGGTAGGTTCTGGCCTGGGCGACGGGGTCGAAGTCGGCTTTGATGGTTCCGGCGGAGGGGGAGGCTTTTTTAACTTCGGCGATGATGTTGACGAGGCCCTGGGGCTCGCGGGTGAGGGCGGCGAAGAAATTGCGTGGCGCTTCCTGATTTGCGCAGCGTGCCTTAAGCTCTTCGAGAGTGGTGCGAGCCTTGGCGGCGGCGACCTCCTCCTTTTTTGTTTGGACGATTTGCTGCAAGATATCCGGAGTTCCGGGGGGCAGATTCGACATAGGGTCTCTCAGTGAGTGCGATTTGTTGATTCAGAACATTATCACGTGGGTGGCGGGACACCTGGACCAGGTATTCGACCTGAGCGTACGCGCATGGCTGGTGGTGGGGATAGTGCTGCTGTTCCGCCTCCGGGTTTTTCGATCCGCGTCGCTGGCGAACGCACCGGCGCGCCGGAGCGGATTTTCGGTGGTCATTTTAGCCGCGATTATTCTACTTTATCTAGCGTCGGCGATCATGGCCATCAGCGTGGTGACGGTGTCGCAGCAGGGCGTCCGGGGCGGAGGGGTGTCGACGGCGCCGGCGACCCGGCCGGCACCAGCCACGGCGACGTTTCCCGCGAGTGCACCGGCGGCGCGGGCGGCTGCGTCGACTCAGCCGACGAGGGGTGCAGCGTCCACGCATCCGGCCGCGACGCAGACGGTGTTGGTCAGTGCGGGGCCGGACCCTTCGACGACGTTGCATGAGCAATTGTTGGGAACGTTTTCCGAGATGGTTCCTGCGATCGCACTGGTGTTGATTTCGTTTCGCATGGTGGAAGGGGGGATCAACGGGTGGGGTTTGAGCCTGCGGAAGATTCCGAAGGGGATCGGGTATGGGGTGCTGGGGTTTCTGACGGTATTTCCGATTCTGATGTTTGTTGCGACCATCGACGACATGCTGATCCAGAAATTCCAGCATCGGGCGGAGGAGGTTCATGAGACGCTCAAGGCGTTGAGCCGGCCGATACCGGAGTGGGAGCAGGCGATTTTCATTTTGCTGGCGGGGTTGGCGGCTCCGCTGCTGGAGGAGATTTTCTTCCGCGGGCTGGTGCAGACGATGCTGATTCAGCGGTACTGGGGATTTACGTTCGCGCATGTGATCGATCGAGACTATCGGCCGGCGGTGTGGCGGCGGTGGGTGGCGATTCTGATCACGAGCATTTTCTTCGCGAGCATGCATCAGTTGGATCATTTTCCGGTGATCTTTCTGTTGTCGGTGTCGCTGGGGTATTTGTACGAGCGGACGGGGAACATGTGGGCGAACATTACGCTGCATGCGTTGTTCAACAGCACGAGCATGTATTTCGTGCTGGTGGGTGCGGGGCAGTAATTGGGGGGGGGCGGGAACTCTCGACCCTCCAGGGTGCCGCCCCTACAATGGCGGTTTGTCTAGAAAGGAAGCCGCAGGACGTCATGCAGAAACTCTCACCCAGTTTGTCGATCGAACAGCAGATGCAGGTTCTTTTGCGGGGGACGGATCATGTGTATTCGGCGGATGAGCTGAAGAAGCGGCTGGAGCATGCGGCGAAGGCAGATGGAGGGAAGGGGCGGCAACTGCGGGTGAAGCTGGGGATGGATCCGACGGCGCCGGATCTGCATTTGGGGCATGCGGTGGTGCTGCGGAAGATGCGGGAGTTTCAGGACCTGGGGCACAAGGCGGTGCTGATCATTGGCGATGCGACGGCGATGATCGGCGATCCGACGGGGAAGAAGAAGACGCGGCCGGTGCTGTCGGCGGAGCAGGTGAAGCAGAATGCGGAGACGTATTTTGCGCAGGCGGGGAAGATCATCGACATGTCGCCGGGGAAGGTGGAGGTGCGATACAACTCGGAATGGCTGCACAAGATGACGTTTGTGGATTCGCTGAAGCTGTGCCAGAAGATGACGGTGGCGCGGATGCTGGAGCGGGACACGTTTCAGGAGCGGTACAAGGCGGGGGAGGCGATTTACATTCACGAGTTCATGTATCCGCTGATGCAGGGGTGGGATTCGGTGGAGATCAAGAGTGATGTGGAACTGGGGGGGACGGATCAGACGTTTAATAATCTGGTGGGGCGGGATCTGCAGGAGTCGGAGGGGCAGCCGCCGCAGATAGTGATGATCATGCCGATATTGGTGGGGACGGATGGGGTGCAGAAGATGAGCAAGAGCCTGGGGAATTATATTGGGGTGGCGGAGCCAGCGGGGGAGCAGTTTGGGAAGGCGATGAGCATACCGGATGGGGTGATGGGGGCGTGGTTTCGGATGGTGACGCCGCTGCCGGAGGAGCGGATTGCGTCGATTATCGATCCGTCGCAAACGCATCCGCGGCAGGCGAAGGAGACACTGGGGCGGGTGATTGTGGAGCAGTATCACTCGGCGGCGGAGGCGGAGAAGGCGGCGGAGGATTTCCGCAAGCGCTTCACGGAGCATCAGGTGCTGGCGGATACGGAAGTGAAGACGCTGTCGGCGGGGGCGCTGAAGGAGGGGAAGATTGGGATCATGAATTTGATCAAGGAGGTGGGGTTTGCGGCGTCGGGGAATGAAGCGAAGCGGTTGATTGAAGGTGGCGGCGTGACGTATGCGGGGCAGAAAGTGACGGATTTCAAGATGATGGTGGAGCCGAAGGGGGGCGAGATTCTGCAGGTGGGGAAGCGGCGGGTGTGCAAGCTGGAAATCAAGTGAGCCACAGAGGACACAGAGAACACAGAGGACGGAATGAAACCACGGATGAACACGGATTTCGGAGCAGAAACATCCGCGTTTATCCGTGTTCATCTGCGGTTTGTTCACGTCGTGGTTCCTCTGTGCTCTCTGTGTCCTCTGTGGTTATAAAAGGGATCGCATGACGGCGAAGATTATTGATGGCAAGGCGCTTTCGGCAACGATCCGCGAAAAGGTGGCGGAAGAAGTTGCCGCGTTAAAATCGCAGAACAAGCCCGTGCGGTTGAATGCGATTCTGGTCGGGGACAACTCGGCGGCGCAGGTATATGCGGAGAATCAGAGGAAGACCTGCGCGCAGGTGGGGATTGAGTACGAACTCAAGCAGTTGCCCGCGGGGACGACCGAGCAGGCGTTGCACTCGGCGATTCATGCGTTGAATCGCGATTCGACGGTGACGGGGATTTTTCTGCATTCGCCGTTGCCGAGCGGGATGGATTTGCAGGAGGCGCAGTACCAGATCGACATTCTGAAGGATGTGGAGGGGGTGAATCCGGCGAACATCGGACATGTGGTGTATGGGCACACGATTATCGCGCCCTGCACGGCGCTGGCGGTGGTGGAATTGATCGATGCGACCGGCGTGCCGCTGGAGGGGGCGGATGTGACGGTGGTGGGGGCGAGCCGGATCGTGGGGCGGCCGCTGAGTCTGCTGCTGACCGAGCGGAATGCAACGGTGACGCTGTGCCACATTCACACGAAGGACACGCCGGCGGCGTGCCGGCGGGCGGACATCGTGGTGGTGGCGGTGGGAAAGCCGGGGTTGTTGCGTGCGGATCATGTGAAGCCGGGGGCGGTGGTGATTGATGTGGGGATCAATCGGGTGCGGATTGAGGATGCGTTCGGGAAGGTGACGGAGAAGACGGTGGGGGATGTGGATTTTGAGGAGGTGGCGAAGGTGGCATCATGGATCACGCCGGTGCCGGGGGGCGTGGGGCCGATGACGGTGGCGATGCTGCTGCGGAATACGTTGCGGGCGGCGAAGCTGGTGCATCGGCTGGAAGCGCCGTTCGGGGGGTGAGGCGGAAATGGTATACTGGTGTAGAGGTGTGCCATGACGACCGCGTTGAAATTAGTGACCGCTGAAGAACTGCTCGCGATAGGCAACAGGTTGCTTGAGCTCTACGAAGGAGAGTTGCGCACTGTGTCACCTGCGAATTTCCGTCACGGGCAAATAGCCGTCCAGATCGCGCTTCTACTGAAGCAGTACGTGAAGGCAAAGAAGCTCGGCGCTGTCGTCGTCGAAGTCGGCTTCGTATTGGCCCGGAATCCCGATACGGTGTTGGGACCAGACGTTGCCTTCATCAGCAAATCGCGAGTACCGGGCGAAGATCATCGCGAGAAATTTGTCGAGGGCCATCCCGACTTGGCCGTTGAAATCATTTCGCCGAGCAATCCGCGACGGGAACGCGAGGAAAACCTGAAAACCTACCTGCGTTATGGCACTCCACTGGGATGGCTGGTCGATCCAGCCGCCGAAACGGTGGAAATCTATCGGCCCGGCACGAGTGTTCAGCGCCTTGCGAAAGCGGAAATGATTTCTTTCGGCGATGTAATTCCCGGATTCTCGTGTGCTGTAGCAGATTTCTTCGATGTCTAAGCCTAACTCGACATCGGCTCGGGCATCCGCTCCAGTTCTGGCACTCGATGGAATTCATTTTTCCCGTGAATCCCGGCAGATTCTGACGGATGTGACGTGGAGCGTGGCGCCGAAGCAGATCGCGGCGATCCTGGGGGCGAATGGGTGCGGGAAATCAACGCTGCTGCGGATTGCGTGCGCGTATTTGTGGCCTCAGAAAGGGACCGTGAAGGTGCTGGGGGAGACGCTGGGAGAAGTCGCGGTGCAGTCGTTGCGTGCGCGGATCGGGATTGTGGATCCGACGACGATTTATCCTTTCGATGAGAACATGTCGGCGCGGGATGTCGTGGTGTCGGGGTATTTTTCGGCGCTGACGATCGGGTACGTGCATCCAACGGCGGAGCAGTGGGGGCATGCGGAGCATCTGCTGGCGCAGGTGGGGCTGGGAGCGCAGCGGGATCAGAATTATTTCACGCTGTCGACGGGGCAGCGCATGCGGGCGCTCATTGCGCGGGCGCTGGTGCGTCGGCCAGAGTTGCTGATCCTGGATGAGCCGACGACGGGGCTGGATCTGCCGGCGCGGGAGACGATCCTTGCGACCCTCGCGCGGCTGCATAAGGAACCGCACGGGCCGGCGATGATCACGGTGACGCACCATCTGGAAGAGCTTCTGCCGGATACGCGGAACATCCTTCTTCTCTCCACGCGGGGGACGGTCATCACCTCGGGCTCGCCTGAGAAGGTCCTCACAAACGAGAATCTTTCCGCGGCGTACAACATGCCGATTCATGTCTCCAACACCAAGGGCCGGTATCACGCGCATGTTGATCCGAACACGTGGGCCGATCTGCTGTGAACCGGCCCGCACCTCTCCTATAATGCTCCGGTTTCCGCAACGACTTTCGCAAGGATTCTGTCGCTTATGTCCACTTCGTCGCACCCGTCATCCCCGCATGCTCATGGGCCCCATGGGAACAATGTCGAAAAAGTTGTGATCATCGGTTCCGGCCCGTCGGGCTGGACGGCGGCGATTTATGCCGCGCGGGCGTCGCTGGAGCCGTTGGTGCTTGCCGGCGATGGGTTGAATCGCGACCGCATGCCGGGCGGGCAGTTGATGTTCACTTCGGAAGTCGAGAATTTCCCGGGGTTCGTGCACGGCGTGGACGGGCAGAAGCTGATGGGAATTCTGCAGCAGCAGGCGGAGCGGTTCGGCACGCGGACCAAGCCGCACTTTGTGACGCGGGTGGATCTGAAGGAACGGCCGTTCAAGATCTGGCATTTGAACGATCTCTCCGGCGATGAAGAGCAGTTGACGCTCGCGCATTCGATCATCGTGTCGACCGGCGCCAGCGCGAATTATCTGGGACTGCCGTCGGAGCGGAAGTTCGAGAACATGGGGGTCTCGGCCTGTGCGGTGTGCGATGGGGCGCTGCCGCGGTTCCGGGATCAGTCGCTGGTGGTCGTGGGGGGCGGCGATTCGGCGGTGGAAGAGGCGACATACCTGACGAAATTTGCGTCGAAGGTGTATCTGGTGCATCGGCGAGATTCGCTGCGGGCGTCGAAGATCATGAGCCAGCGGGCGCTCTCGAATCCGAAGATCGCGCCGGTTTGGAACAGCGTGGTGGAGGAAGTCGTCGGCACGGAAATGGATGGGGTGACCGGTGTGAAGGTGAAGAACCTTCAGACGAATCAGATCGGCACCATCGAGGCGAAGGGGATGTTCGCCGCGATCGGGCATACGCCGAACACAAAGTTCCTGGAGGGCCAGGTCGAGCTGAACGAGAAGGGGTACGTCGTGCTGAAGGACGGCTTCCGCTCGCTCACCAGCGTCGAAGGCGTGTTCGCGGCGGGCGATTGTGCGGACGCCGTCTATCGCCAGGCGATCACGGCGGCGGGAATGGGATGCAAAGCGGCGCTCGATGCGGAACGCTGGCTGGCGGAAAAGGGAATTCACTGAGGGATGGTGAATCAAGAAGCAAGGATAAAGAAGCAAGAAGAGCCAACGAAATGTCCTTCTTGATTCTTGCTGCTTGATTCTTGCTTCAACGAGGCGGGAATGTCGCAGGTCACGATCGAACAGGCATTCCAACACGCATTCGAGCACCATCGGGCGGGGCGTTTGCAGGAGGCGGAGGGGATTTACCGGCAAATCGTGGCGGCGCAGCCGGACCACTTCAACGCGATTCATCTGCTGGGCGCCCTGGCGTTTCAGGTGGGCGCTCTGCAGGAGGCGGGAGAGCTGCTGCAGCGGGCGATGCGGCTCAATCCGGCTGCGGCGGAACCTTATTATCACTTCGGGTGCGTGCTGCAGGCGCAGAATAAATTCAGCGAGGCGATCACGTACTATCGTTTGGCCATCGCGCGGAATGCGGCGTACGCAGAGGCGTGGAACAATCTGGGCAATTCGATGAAGGAACTCGGCGAGATTCCGGACGCCATCGCCGCCTTTCGAAAGCGCGTGGAGATCGACCCGGCGAACTGGTCGGCGCAGAGCAATCTCCTGTTGACGCTCTGGTACGACGCGCGGCTTTCGAGTGACGAAATCGTCGCCGAGCACCGGCGCTGGAATGAATCGCATGCGGCGGGGCTGGTGAGCGCGGAGCCATTTGACAACGACAAGCGCAGCGATCGACGCCTGCGCATCGGGTACGTCTCGCCGGATTTTCGACGGCATCCGGTGACCTCATTTCTCGAGCCGCTGCTGGCGAACCACGATCACACGCAGGCGGAAGTGTTCTGTTATTCTCATCCGCTCCATGTCGATGAAGTCACAGCGCGGCTTCGTGGGCACGCCGATCACTGGCGGGAAATCGCAGCTCTTACGGATGAGCAAATCGCCGCCATGATTCGCCAGGATCGCATTGATGTGCTCGTGGATCTCGCCGGACACACTGCAGGGAATCGGCTCGGCATTTTCGCGCGAAAACCGGCGCCCGTGCAGGTGAGCTATCTCGGATACATCGGAACGACCGGCATGACGGCGATGGATTATCGCGTGGCCGATGGGCAAACCGATCCGCTGGGCGTTGAAAAGTGGTACACGGAGAAGCTCGTTCGCCTGCCGCGGAGTTTTGCCTGCTACCAGCCGCCCCCGCACGCACCCGAAGTGGGCGTTCTGCCCGCCGCCGCGAACGGATACATCACCTTCGCTTCATTCAACGCCCTTGGAAAGATCACGAACGAAGCGCTCGGCCTCTGGGCTGCGATTCTCGGCGCGCTGCCTGATTCGCGACTCGTCATGTCGGCGGTGGGACTGCAGGATCCCGCAGCGCAGCGGCGGATTCGCGATTTCTTCGCGACCCGTGGCATTCCCGTGGATCGGCTCGAGTTCCTCGGCTTCGCGCCGATGCCGCAATATCTGGCGCTGCACCAACGCATCGACATCCTGCTCGACACGTTCCCGGTCAACGGGCACACCATCACCTGTCACGCGCTGTGGATGGGCGTGCCGGCGGTGACACTCGCCGGGAAGAGTTACGCCTCACGGCTCGGCGCAAGTGTGCTGACGAATCTCGGCCTCACGGACCTCGTCGCCTCATCGAGCGAAGAGTACGTGCTAAAAGCGCTGCGGTTGGCGGGGAACGCCGTGCGAATGAAGGAACTCCGGCAAACCCTGCGCGACCGAATGGCCAATTCCGCGCTGATGAATGCGGCGCAATTCTCGAGAGACCTTGAAGACGCCTATCGCGAGATGTGGCGTCAGTGGTGCGCACGCTGATCGGTGGGGGGGGCTCACACCTTCTTGTACTGCCAACTGCCGGTGCGGAAGACGAGCGTGGTGTAGACCGCCCGGTAGTTCAGATCGATGAAGATGCAGATCCAGACGGCGACGAGTCCCAGCTCCGCGTGATGGGCATGCCGGAAGGCGGCGGCGACGGTAAAGACGAGCACAAAGCGCAGGATCATGCCGGTGATCGTGGAGAGCATGGGAGATACCGTGTCGCCGGCGCCTTTGAGAGCCCACGATTTGATGATCGCGACGGCGAAACCGGGCTGGGCAAGGCCTGCCAGGACGAGCGGTAGTGCGCCCACATTCACGACCGCCTCCGAATCGATGAGCAGCCCGTTCAGGAATCGCGGGAAGATCACCATCGGAAGTGCGGCAAGGGTCATCGTGATGACGGCCAGGCGATTGGAGAGATCGACCGCGTGTTTGGCCTCCGCGGGCTTCCGCGCACCGAGGTACTGGCCGACGAGCGTTGAGCACGCAATGCCAAAGCCAAATCCGGGGAGAAACGCAAAAGATTCGATGCGAAGCACCACGGCGTGCGCGGCCATGGTCGCGCCGGTGATGCCGATGGCCGCGTCGGTGGGATTGATGATCAGCGTGACGATCAGGAACTGTCCACTCCAGAGCAGCGTGTTTTCGAGCCAGGAAGGCAGTCCAATCCGTAGCACGCGCACGAGAAGATGCGGAATGATGCGGAAATGGCGGAGCCGCAGCCGCAAACCTCCGGTGCTGGAGAGAAGGAGGAAGAACGTGATCACGCCTGCAGCGGCGAAGGCGAGCAGCGTTCCGATTGCGTTGCCGCGGATCCCCATCGCCGGCGCCCCGAACCAGCCGAACGTCAGCATCGGCGAAGCAATCAGATTGATGAGAACGACGGCGATCGTGACAAACATGGGACGCACCGTGTCGCCCGCACCGCGAAGGCACGCCGTGCCGACCTGACCCGCGCTTTGCATGAATATGGTGAGGGACATGATGCGGAGATACTGCTGGCCAAAATCGGCGGCGATTCCCCGAAGCCCGAAGAGATAAACAACCGTGCCCGGAAAAAAGAAAAAGACGGCCGTGACGAAGATCCCGACAATCAACGCCGCGCTGCAGACGGTTCCCGCCACTCGGGTTGCGAGTCGGGGCCGGTGCGCGCCGATGGCCCGGGCGATGATCGCTGTGGCGCCAACCGACAGCGCGGAGGTCATGATCCCCGCCAGCCACTGGAGGTAGGTCATTGTGCCGACGGCGGCGGTGGCAGCGGCGTGGATGTTCGCGTCTGCCCCCGTGCGGCCGGCGACCCAGGTGTCGGTCACACCGATCAACGCCGAGATCAACTGCTCGAGGATTGATGGAAGTGCGAGTGCAAGAATCGTATGGACGTTCACCGGCAGGTCCGCACGCGAACGGCGCCTGCTGGTCACCGATTCCACTTGTGACGGCGTTCCCAGCGATGGTTCCAGCCCCGCTTCATCAGAGGCCGCCTCCTGCGGCGACATCACATCCATCGTCTTCTTCAGGGGATACACCGGCTTCCTTTCCTCCAGGACTCCATCGTAGGCGGCTGAGTTGAGGAAGGAAAGTTGATCCGGATCCCCGCCGTCCCACCGTCTGCGCGTGGCCATGGATGAAGACCCGATTCGCACATCCGTTATGCCAAAGGCACTTCCACAAACGCCCCCTCGTCCCCCATCCGCCACGCACGCAGATCGCCTCCCCCTTCGGCGCCACTCTGCACAATGACATACACATACCCCTCCCATGCGAGTTCCCGATCGGTCTTGCTCGGCACGGCCGGATGGTCCGGATGGGAGTGATAATACCCCACGATTTCCATTCCCCCGCCCCGCGCCGCCCGATCCGCCCGCACAATCGCCAGCGGCTCAATCGTGTACCGATCCCGCAATCGCGCCCCCTCCGCCACATTGCTTGCCGCGATCACCTGCACCACGTCCACGTCCTCCCCATCCACGCGTCCCACCAGAATCCCGCAGCATTCACGCGGATACTCTGCTGAAGCGCACGCCCGCATCTGCTGCCTCAATTCATCTGCGATCCGAAGGACACCCATCGCTGCTCCCTGGCTCAGTTACGCATATAATACGTCGCACAATCTTGCTGCCCACTCTTTGCAGGAGCCCCTGATGCCGTCTCCCGATTCAAACCACTCCGCAAAGCCGAATTCCCATGGCATAGAACTTGAAATCAACCCGGAGTGGGAAGTGCACCCGGCGCAGCTAGCAGAGTGTCGCACGAAAGAACCGAATCTGCTGCTGCTGGACGTTCGCCGCCCCGACGAATTCGCCAAGGCCCAGATTCCCGGCGCCACGTTCATTCCCATGAACGAAATAGAAGCCCGCCTCGAATCGGAACTCGCCGCGCAGAAATCCCGCGCCATCATCGTCTTCTGCCATCACGGCGCCCGCTCCCTCCGTGTCACCGCATTCCTCCGCCACCACGGCTTCACCAACGTCCTCTCCCTCGCGGGCGGCATCGATGCCTACTCGCTTATTATCGACCCCTCTGTTCCACGCTATCGGTGACGCCGATTCCCCATCCCCGCCGCTTCGTCGCTGCCTATAATGAACCCGTCGTCCAAGAGGGATCGCATGCGTTCGCTCGGAATTGTTTTGTTTGCCTGCCTGATCTCAACGCCTGTGCTCGCCGCCGAACCTTCCACACCACCCGCACTTTCCCCGTGCATAGAGTCCGCCCTGCGGGAGCTCTCCTCCCGGGAATTCGACGTGCGCGAACGGGCGCTGCACGACCTGGAAGTTGCCCTCGGCCGACAGACCGAAGCGATGCTCTCCCCCGGCGATCCCGAATCCAAAGCCCGCATCACCTCGCTGCTCGAATTCAACGTGGGCCTCAACGCCTGGGTCCTGCAAACCTGCCAGCTCCCGGAGGAACAGCGTCGCCCGCTCCTCGAGTTCGGCCTGCGCGCCGAAATGCTCCCGATCGTCGCCAAGCTCGCCTCTCCCGTTCCCAGCATCCGCGTTGCAGGCATTCATGCACTGGCCAAAGTGCAGGACCCCATGGCGCCGGACCTCCTCGCGCCGCTTCTCGAAGACAATGACCGCAGCGTTTATGTCGCCGCCATGGAACTCGCCTGGGACCTTCCGCCGAAGGATGTAATCGTCGATCACCTCTGGGACCGCGCCGTCGACGCCGGCTTCCAACTCTACACGCCGCAGCGCAGCGAGCAGCCCGACGTCCTCTTCCATGGCAAAGTCCTCGGCCCGACCTTCTTCGACAACGCGGCCTATCGCCGCATGCAGGACAGCAACGTCGCCACGGATGTCCTCATCCACGTCAACGCCCCGCAGGTCAACCAGAAGCTCAAAGTCTTCCTCGAGCAAGTCTGCCAGGCCTACGCAGCGCCGAACGCACAGGACAACCGCGTCTGGATGTACGGTCCCAACTCCGCTCCGATGAAAAACGTCTATGCCCTTCTCCGGGCTTATCGTCCCAGGGAAGCGCTTTCCCCTCTCTACCGCCTCGCAACCGGACCGCTCGTCGCCCCGATCAATGGTGAAATGAACAACGTGCGCTATTACTGGTCGAACCGCACTTATCCGCTCGCCATGCTCGTCGAACTGACCGGCCAGGAGACCGCGGATTACAAGCTGGCACGGCTCAGCAATCCCGCCGGCATCTGGGCGTTCGCGGATCAGGCCGACGAAGATGCTGCCATCAAAAAGCTCCAGACCTGGGGGGAAAGCAACGCGCAGATCGCCGTCGCCGCCGATTCCAAAGAACCGCCCGCAACACAGCCCGCCGCCGATGCCAATCTCGAAGCCCAGGGCCAGTGATCAGATGGCCCCGTCCAGCGGACAGCCGGTCATCGCGCGATACCCCCTCTCCAGAAGCGCGTCCCTCCGCCCGTTCGCATCCATCGGCCCTTGAAATAACGTTACCTTCGTCGAACCGCCCGCGCTGTCCGAATAGAATCTCCCCAAGAGGTGCTCCGTTGCAGGCACAATCCGCAATCGTGGGCATTTTGCTCGCACATGTCCGGCTGGATTGAGTAAACTGCCCGACTGGGCCGATAACTGAGGAATCGAGTCATCTAACCGGAAGTACCATGGACGACATCCACATCCCCCTTTCCAGTCCCGATATCACCGAAGCCGAAATCCAAGCCGTCGTGGAGGTCATGCGAACGCGCCACCTCTCCCTCGGCCCCAAAGGCCCCGATTTCGAAGCCGCCTTCCAGCGCTACCTCGGCGTCGAGCACGCCATTGCCGTCAGCTCCGGAACCGCCGGCCTCCACTGCTGCCTTCTTGCCCTCGGCATTGGCCCTGGCGATGAAGTCATTACCACCCCTTTCTCGTTCATCGCCTCGAGCAACGTCATCAAAATGGTCGGCGCCACGCCCGTCTTCGTCGACATCGAAAGCAGCACCCTCAACATGGATGTCGAAAAGGCGGAAAGGGCGATCACCCCCAAAACCAAGGCCATCCTCGGCGTCGAAGCCTTCGGCAACCCCGCCGGCATGCACGAAATCGCCATGCTCGCCGCGCGCCACGAAATCCCCCTCATCGAGGACTCCTGCGAAGGCCTCGGCTCCTCCCACAAGAAACGCAAGGTCGGCACCTTCGGCCGCTGCGGCGTCTTCGGCTTCTACCCCAACAAGCAGATCACCACCGGCGAAGGGGGCATGATCGTTACCAGCGACCGCAAGCTCGCCGACCTCTGCCGCAGTCTTCGCAACCAGGGCCGCGATCCGGGCGGGAGCTGGCTGAGTCACGTCCGCCTCGGCTACAACTACCGCCTCAGCGACATCAACGCCGCCATCGGCATCGTCCAGATGCAGCGCCTCGACGAGATTGTTGAAGCCCGCCAGCGCGTCGCCCACGAATACATCCGCGAACTCCTCGACGAATCCCACATCATCCTCCCCACCATCGACGAACAGACCGTCATGAGCTGGTTCGTCTTCGTGGTCCGCCTCACCAGCGAATTCGACACCGCCGACCGCGACGCCATCCTCGCCTACCTCCGCAACCACCACATCGGCTGCTCCAATTACTTCCCGCCGATCCATCTTCAGCCTTTCTATGTTGAAGATTATGGATTTAAGCGTGGTGATTTCCCGATCACCGAGTATGTCGCCGATCGAACCATCGCCCTGCCATTTCATAACCACTTGACACGCATGGAAATAGAAGCGGTGGTCCATCATCTGAAGCAGGCCATCGCCCATCGCCTTCTCCACCGCGCCGCCTGATAAAAATCCACCCGAAAATTTGCAGATCGGCCTGCGGTGCCGACGGTTTCCTGACGTATATGCAGTAACGCTTCTCGTCTGCACGGAACGCATCCGCAATGCGCCTGTCAACGTCATGTTCGCAAAAGCGTCTGTCGCGGGCGCTCACTTTCATCGCCGGGCCCCTTTTCATTCTCCTTCTCACCGCGGTCCTCTGGGAGATCCAGCGGCGGGAGCATTTCTTCATCCCCAACCTCGCCGTCCTCTTTCTCGTCGTCCTCGTCGCCGCCTGCATGCGCGGCGGCCTCATCGCCACCATCATTAACATCCTTCTTGCCCTCGGCGCCACGTTCCTTCTCTACGCCCAGGTCGGCCAACTCATCGCGGAAGGGGAATGGTTCATCCGCGCGCTGCTGCCGCTGGTTGCCTTTCCCGCCGCCGGCACTGTGGTCTACCTGATGCGCTGCCGAATCGCCGAAGCGACCGCCGCCCCCATCATCGCCGAACGACTCCTCTTCCAGGCCATCATGTCGTCCATGCATGACGCCATCGTCGAAACCGACTGGAAGGGCATCCGTGACGTCAACGCCAGCTTCTGCAAAATGACCGGCTTCACTCGCGAGGAACTCATCGGCGCCAAAGCTCCGTTCCCCTTCTGGCCGATCGAACAGTACGCCGCCATCGCCTCCGCCCTCGAAACCTCCATGCGAGGAGCGGCCCTCGACTTTGAACTCGTACTCACCCGCAAAAACGGCGAACGCTTCCCCGTCCTCCTCTCCGTCTCCCGCATCCTCGAATCCGCCGGCGCCGCCAACCGCGTCCTCTACAGCTTCCGCGACATCACCGAACTCAAACGCACCCAGGAACGTCTCGAAGAAAGCGAACGCACCCTCGCCCACGCCATCGATGCCGCCCGCATGGGCACGTGGGTGTGGAATATCAATCCCCGCCGTGGCAGCTGGGGTGGACACTGCGAGGCGCTCTGGGGCCTCAAGCCGGGCGAATTTGATGGCAAATTCGAAACGTTGCTCACCCGCATCGACCCGCGCGACCTCCCCGCCTTCAATGCCTCGCGCGACGAATCCCGCCGCACCCGCTCCCCCATCAAAATCGAATGCCGCGTGCGCTGGCCCGACGGCAGCATTCACTGGATGCAACTCCTCGGTGCCTACATCTTCAACGAAAAAGGAGAGGCCATCCGCAGCTCCGGCGTCGTCCAGGAAATCACCGAACGCCGCACGGCCGAACTCCGTCTTGCCGCCGAAAGCCAGATCCTCGAAAAAATCGCCCGCCGCACCGCACTCCAGCCCACCCTCGTCGCCCTCGTGCAGATGATCGAAAGCATCCTCGACGGCTCCCTCTGCAGCATCCTCACGCTCAACAGCGACGGCAAAACCCTCCACATCGCCGCCGCCCCCAATCTTTCGCCCGACTATCTCAAGCTCCTCGAAGGATTCGAAATCGGCCCCGGTTGCGGCACCTGCGGAACCGCCGTCTTCACGGGCCAGCGTACTGTCGCCAAAGACATTCAAAACGACCCCAACTGGGCCCCATGGAAAGACCTCGCCACCCCATTCAATCTCGGCTCCTGCACCTCGGAACCCATCCGCGCCAAGGACGGCCGCGTGCTGGGCACCTACGGCGTCTATTTCCGGGAACCCCGCGAAATGTCGAAGGATCAACTCCAGATCCTCGAAATGGCCGCCCAACTCGCCGCCATCGCTATTGAACGAGACCGCGAAGAGCGCGAACTCCGCGACGCCAAGGAAGTCGCCGAAATCGCCAACCGCACAAAGGACCGCTTTCTCAACCTCCTCAGTCACGAACTCCGCGCCCCGCTGACCCCGATCCTGACGCTTGCCCGCATTCTTGAAGGCGATCCCCGCCTCCCCGCAGAACTGCGCGAAGACATCGAAATGATCCGCCGCAACGCCGAAGTCGAAGCCAGGCTCGTCGATGAACTTCTCGACCTCGTCCGTCCTTCCAATGGCCCGCTTTCACTGCGCGTGGATACCAGCGCCCGCGCTCTTCACGACATGCTCCGCCCCGAAGCACCTTTCCCGCCTGCGGACACCGCCTCCTCCGCCAAAGCCCCGTGCAAACCACTCAAAATCCTTCTCGTCGAGGATCACCCCGACACCTCCAGCATCATCTCCCGCATGCTCTCCCGTTGCGGTCACTCCGTCATCGTTGCCAACTCCATCTCCGCCGCCCTCGAAATGGGCGCCGCCCACGATTTCGATCTCCTCCTCAGCGACATCGGCCTCCCCGACGGCACCGGCCACGACCTCATCCAGAAACTCGGCGCCACCCGCACCCTCCCCGCCATCGCCCTCAGCGGCTTCGGCTCCAACGAGGATATCCAGCGCAGCCTCTCCGCCGGATTCCTTCTCCACCTCACCAAGCCCATCGACTTTCAGGCACTCCACGACGCCATCGAACGCTTCACCGCTCAATAAAGCCGGCGATGGCATCGCCGGAATGTGCATCCGCTCCCAGCGCTTCTCTCGTACCGATTACCGCGCCGCCCCCTCACCACCCAGCACCTGCTTCGGATCCAGCGGCTCCGCAGACAATCCCCCCCCGCCCTCCGCCGTCTGCGTCAACTGCTCAATCCGCTTCTCCGCCCGATCCAGAATCGACCGGCACTTCTTCACCAGGTCCATTCCCTGTTCATACTTCGCCAGCGATTCCTCCAACCCGATCTGGCCCGACTCAATCGCCGCCACAATCTGCTCGAGCTGCGCGACCGATTCCTCAAAGGTCTGCGGTTTTCCTGAATTTTCTTTCGCCACGTGCATGCGTCCTCTCAAAAAAGCGTCGCCTGTTTCGGCTTGCCCACGGTCGATTCAATCGTCCCATCCGCCACCCGAGTCGTGATCACGTCTCCCTTCTTCACCTGATTCGCCGACCGCACAATCTCCCCGTCCTGCGTCGTCGTGATCGAAAACCCGCGATCCAGCACCGCCTGCGGTGACACCACGCGCAACTGCATCGCCAGCGCGCTCACCTTCTGCACCGCCCCCGCCACCCGCATCCCCTGCGCCGAACGCAGCCGATTCTCCAGATGCACCAGCCGGTCCCGTTGCCGCTGAATCCGCGTCAATGGCGAGCACCGCTCCAATCGGTAATGCGCCCGGTTCAACCCATCCAACTGGCGCCGCACCCGCTCCGCCACCGCCTGATCCAGATTCCGCTGCGCCTCCTCCACCCGCCGCCACCCCTGGGCAATCGCATGCTTCGGCTCAATCTGCCCCACCTGCCTGCACAACGACTCAATCCGCAACCCCCGATCCCGCATCGCCTCCCGCCCCGCCGTCGCCAATTCGAGTGCAGTCCGCTCCAATTGATTCTTCGCCAACTCCACCCCGCGCCGCACATCCCGCGTCAGAATCGCCGCCATCGCCTCAATCTCCCCACCCAGCACCCGCACATCCGGAATGGTCAGCTCCGTCACGCCCGTCGGCGTCGGCCCGCGCAAATCCCCCACGAGATCCGCGATCGTCGTATCCGGCTCATGCCCAATGCCCGTCGCGATCGGGATTGTTGATGCCACAATCGCCCGCGCAACAATCTCCTCGTTAAACGCCCACAAATCTTCCAGCGATCCCCCGCCGCGCACCAGCAAAATCAAATCAATGCCCAGCTTAGGCCCATGCGCGCTTAGCGCGGCAATCGCCCCCGCAATCTCCCCCGCCGCCGCCTCCCCCTGCACCCGCACCGGATACAGCATCGCATGCAGCCCCGGAAACCGCCGATACGCCGTCGTCAAAACATCGTGCAGCACGTCCCCCGTCCGGCTCGTCACGATCGCCACCCGCTCCACAAACCGCGGTATCGCCCGCTTCCGCCCCGCCTCGAACAACCCCTCCGCGCGCAGCTTCTCGCACAACTGCCGAAACGCCATCTCCAGCGCCCCCGCCCCCTGCGGCAACAGCGTCTCCACATACAACTGCAACTTCCCCTGCGGCTCATACAACTTCACCGCCCCCCGCGCAATCACCGCCATCCCATCCTTCGGCCGAAACTTCAGCCGCGCGAGCGCATCCTTCCACAACACGCAGGGCAACTCCGCCCCCGCTTCCTTCAACGTAAAGAACGCATGCCCCCGGTCGTACGTCCGAAAGTTCGAAATCTCCCCCGCCACATAAAACAGCGGAGGCAACGCCGCCGCCAGCACGTTGTTCACCAGCGCATTGAGCTGCCCCACCGACATCGGCTTGGTCGCGGTCCCCCCGGGAAGCTCCATCAAATTCTTCGCCTCCTGCTCGGCCATCGCCTCAATCAGCTTGCGCTCCTCCGCCGCATCAAGCGGTGGTGCATCCGCCCCAAAGAGCGCCGCCTTCTTCCCTCCGGCACGCTTCGCCCCGCGCATGGCCGCCGTCTTCATGGGATCAAATGGAACTCGCGTCATGGCCGCTATATTAAGAACTGAAAGCGGAAAACCAAAACGCGACCAATTTCGGCGCCCTCAGCGCGATACCTCGGCACGTCGCCGCCGGGCGAACAGGAAGATCGGCGGCAACAGCGCCGCCAGCGACGCCGGCTCCGGCACACTGATCGCGGACATCGCCCCCGCCGCCGTCGGCGCCCCCGGCGCCAGCCCCCCATTCACGTATGCTGTCCCGAAATGATTGAGCACGGCGCTCAAATCCGTGAGATTAATTGTCGCCGCCCCATCGAAATTCCCCCGCGACCGCGCACTGGTGGTCGCCCCAAAGTTGTTCAGCACAATGCTCAGATCGGTCAAATCCACCGTGCCGTCGCCGTTGGCGTCCCCGAGAGGCGTGTCGCCATACAGATTGAACGCGTTGCCGCCCGTCGCCGTCACAGTCAATCCGGAGAGGTCGAGATTCGACGCGTAGTAAATATTCGCCCCGTACTTGCCCGACAGGTTCACGTTGCTGAACGACACAGTGTCGATGTTCCGCGGCGGGTCGTTCGCACTCGCCGCAATGCTGTCGAGACCATAAATAATCGCCGCACACTGCGACGCCCCCGTCGCCGTGATGTTGCTGTAGCTCACGTTGTCGTAAAACGGGTCGAGGTTCGTGTTGTTCGGCTGGTTGACCGCCACCGGTGTTTCACCGGGATTCGTCACGTTGTGCAACTGCGAGCCGCTCAACTGCGCCGCCCCGTACCTGTCGCCCGACTGGTACCAGCTATTAATGATGATCGGCGTCGCCACGTTGGTCATCGTGATGTTGCTGAAGCTCACGTTCCTGACAACGCCGCCCTGCCCCGTTCCCGCCTTCAGCCGCAGGCCGTTGTCGGTGCCGTTGAACGTGATGTTGCTGACCGTCATCCCATCGAGGTTTGCGTTGGTCTGCCCGCCGATGGAAATGCCATGGCCGGCCCCGATCGTGTTGTTTACGATCGTGATGTTGCTGGTGTATGTGCTTCCGGGCTTGGCAACAATGTCATCATCCCCCGCGTTGATGTTGGTGTTCTCGATAAGGAACCGCGTGCCGGAGAAATCGATGGCGTCGGTGTTGCTCAGGTATCCGCCGGTGTGGGCGATTGAGTAATTGTCGTTGATGGTGATGCCGTTGACCGTCACATCGGTGTCCTTCTCGATCACGAGGTGCTCGTGGGAGGAATTCGCGATGGTCACGCCGCTGATCAGGAGGCGCGTCACGCCCTGCAGGTTCACGAGGTTGTTCGAGGAGGTCGCCGTGGCGTGGCCGTCGATCATCCCGCTCCCCGTGATGGCCACATCGTGCGAACTGCTCGACACCGTGAGCAGCGTGGAGGAAGGCGCATTGTTCTGAATCACCGCCCCCGCCGAAAGCTGCAGGTTGATGCTGCTGGTAAGCGTCAGCGCGTTGCTGAGGTAGGTGCCCGCCGGAACGATCACCGTTCCGCCGCCGGCATTCTTGGCGCTGGTAAGCGCCGCCTTCAAATTCGCCGTGTCGGTCGTCGCATTCCCCGTCGCCGCCGCCACGGTGAAAGTTCCGGAGGGAATTGTCGGCAACGCCGGATCGGCCACCACCACCACGGGCATCACTGCGATCACCGCCGCCGCCAACACCTGGCTTTGCACTCGAATCGACATTGCTTCCTCACATTCAAACCGCCATTTTCGCACGCATGTCATTGCACCGTACTCTGGCGCAGCGATGCCGATCAATACTTTCTTTGCGTTATGTCAATTCCTGCAATATTTAAGGCAGATTCTGCACTTCGGCCGGACCGGTAATATCGCGAGCAACCGATCAATGCCCCCCTTCACCAACGCCAACCCGTTCCGCGCCACAAGGCAATCTGAAGTAACGTCTTCGTGGTCTTCATCTCATTATGACTTCGTGTTTACTTCGTCATCACTCGTGGATTTCCACCGCCGTCCCCACCGGCAAAATCGCGTACAACTCCTCAATATCCCCATTCGACAGCGCCACGCACCCCGCCGTCCCGCTCCGGCCCTCCGCATGCCCATGCAGAAAAATCTCCCCGCCCAGCGGCGTCTTCCACAACTTCTCCTGGTTCTCCGCCACCGACAAATCCGACCCCAGCGCACTCAAAATCTGCGCATACTGCGCTTTCGAAATCACCCCCGCCTTCAACCCCCGCTCCGCATCCTCCCGGTTCGGATAATCCAGCCCCAGCGACAGATGAAACTTCGACTGCGGATTCTTGTACACGATATGAAAATGCCCCACTGGCGTCTTCCGATCCCCCTCCACTTCCTTGTCCCCCGCGTTCCCTCCCGTGATGCACGCATACGCCTTCACCCGCCGCTCCCCGTCGTACAACTCCAGCACGCGCCCACTCTTCTTTACGACCACCCGCGGATTTACAAGCTTCATCGTCTCTGCCTTCGGCGCCCGGTAATTCGGATCAAATTTGTACACGAGTATTCCTATCGGTTCCCGCACATCCTCGCACGGCTTGGCGCAAATCCACTCGATCGGCTTTGCCGCGACACAGTACCCATCCAGTCCCACGTTCCGGAAACTCATCGCCGTCCGGAACAGATGAAAATCGGTCGAACACGCCACAACGCTGGAATATCCATGTTGCCGCATGAACTCCCGCGTGTTGTACGCCGTCGCCCGCGTGTTCATCCCGACCGGGTCCAGAGAAATCGCCTCCTCCGGCACGCCGTTCTCGCGGCACACGTCGTACATCGCCGTCGCTTCGTTGTGCTCATGGTCGCCGGAACCCTGCGGCAGCTCGATATCCCCCGACACGAGAATGTGCTTCACCATCCCCCGCTTGTACAGATCCACCGCCACCAGCGCCCTGTCCCGCAGCCAAGGCGACGCCGTGTCATTCCTCAGCACTTGCGTTCCCAGCACCACTGCCAAATCCACCGGTTTCTCCGGCACACGCTGATACCCATGCAACACGAAAAAGAACACCACCTGCGCCCCCGCCGCAACCCCTGCGAACGACACCCCCTTCACCACCTCCCACAACCCCGCCCGCTCCCGTTCGTGCATCCGCGCCGACTTCCGCACCCAGGCCCGCGTCCGCAGCGCCCACCAACCCAGCACCGTCGCCGCCAACAGCGTGATCGGCACATCCAACTCCGCCAGGTCCCGCTGCACCAGCTCAAAGTAGTACCCGGTGTTCACCAGCAGGCAGCCGATCAAAAAATATGTCGGCCACAGCAGCAGTCCCACCAGTCGCGGCGCTACCCCCCGGTTTACCCAACGCACATTCCAAATTCCCCCCAGGCTCGGCCCCGCGCAGATCGCCGCCAGCACGACGCTCCCCACCCACAAAAATTCAATCACGCGTCCCGCGCCCCCGAGCATCCGCAAATCCACCCACAAATCAAATCGCTTCGTCGCCAATGAAAATACCGCCAGCAGCGCCACCGCCACATGCAGGCCCCAGGTCAGCGCGCGCGACCATCCCGCCACCGCTCGCATTCGGCCCTGCTCTCCACCCGCGCGCGATAATCTCGATGCCGCTGCTGTCATATTCCCAAATTGTGCAGTATCTGCTCGTCAAATGGAAATTCCAAAGATTTCTTGAGTTTCTCGTGAATTTTGAGTTTTCTGCCAACCGCGAATTAGCCAACATTCCGATTGCTTCCGCTCTTCCGACTCGTTAATAATAGATTCCGCCTCTGCGGTGTTCGTGTTATCGAGGTCATTGGCTTCGGACCGATGAGCATCCCAAGGGCCCCAAGAGCTGGCCTGACGAACATGCCTCCCTGCATTCCATCTTCGGATGCCTGAGTGCGGCCTAGTCGTGGAAGTTCCAAAACAGCTCTTCGCGCGGCCCGCCCTGTTAATCAGGGTTCGAAACCTCACCTCGTCACGGCACACATGGAGGCTTTTTTTATGCGCCCGCCCAAACAAAGCCGGCGATGGTATCGCCGGAATGTGCGCGCATATCCGCCAATCCTTTCTTACCCCACCAACAATCACCCCTCCACTTTGTCTATTCCTTTAGCCTGCCACTAACCGATTGGCTGATCATCGCGAACTCCTTCACCGGACCCCTTCATGCCTATCCTCCAACGTCATCTTCTCGCATGCCTCGCCCTCACCCTCCTCACCCCCATCGCCCGCGCCGATGACCTCCTCCAATCCGGCCCCACCACCAAGGGGGGGGGAGACCCCATCGCCATCAACCTCCCCAAATCCTGGAAAGAACGCCCCCACGATTCCTCCGCCACACTCCTCGTCGCCGGCCCCGCCTCCCCCGACACCGACACCACCGGCGACTACACCCCCGTCATCATCATCCGTTCCACCCCCCGACCCAACTCCGCCGGCCCCATCAACGGCGATGCCCAGCAGGCCCGCGTCGCCGACGAAATGACCAACTACGACATCACCGAAAAACCCTCCACAACGTCCATCAACGGCCTCGACGCCGTCACCTTCGGCGGCACCTTCACCCAGGGCGCCCTCAAGCTCCGCTCCCGCCAATATTTCATCCTCGCCAACGACCACCTCTACTCCCTCACGCTCATTACCCTCGCCTCCACCTGGGAACAGCACCTCCCCGCCCTCGAAGCCTCCATCCGCACCTTCACCCTCTCCACAAAAAAATAGCCGGCCGCCGTGCGCTCCCCCTCGCGTCGATTCCCCGCTAAACTGGCGGACGGAATGACAAATGACGAGTGATAAATGACGAATCAATGTCCGAATGTTCAATGCTCAAATGACCAAAACGCGCCTCGCGCCCGTTTCGTCATTCCGTCATTGATCATTGGAATTTGATTCGTCATTTGTCATTCGTCATTCGTCATTGACTCGCCGTCATTTGTCATTGGATGCGTATGCCGCCAATCTATCTCTTCGAAGACTCGCAAATCGACCGCCTCTACCCACTCACCTTCGCGCGCGCCGCCTTCGAACTCCGCGTCGGCACCCTCACGCTCCTGGAACGCCTCCAGCAAAACATCGCCCAACCACTTGCCGGCCTCTTCGTCCGCGCCGGCCTCGCCGAAACTCTCCGCGCCCGCACCGATATTCCCGTCAACCCCGGCGTCTCCACCAAGGAGGGCATCCTTCTCCTCAACGCCCGCTGGCTCTTCCTCCACAACGCCGCCTCCTCCTGGAAATTCCCGGACCCCGATTCCGCCGGTCTCTCCCAATCCACCATCGTCTGGATGCACCTCTCCCCCGAACTCGCCTCCGAAATCGATTTCTCCAAACTCGCCGACCCCCGCACCCTCGAAGCCCTCCTCCCGCGCGTCCAGCGACTCCAGGCCAACCCCGCCACAACCACCCTCATCGAACGCCCCTGGCATCTCCTCGACCACCAGCGCTCCGCCATCCTCGAAGACTTCGCCGCCCTCGGCCCCGCCAACCACGCCACCCTGCTCCCCGGCGCTCACCTCCTCAACCAGGAGCACATCCACCTCGCCAAGAGCGTCAAAGTCTGGCCCGGCGCCGTCCTCGACGCCCAGGCCGGCCCCATCATCGTCGGCGAAGAGACCGAAATCCGCGCCAACGCCGTCATCACCGGACCCACTTCCATCGGCCCACACTGCCTCATCCGCACCGGCGCCGACATCCGCGAAGACTGCTCCTTCGGTCCCAACTCCCGCGTCGGCGGCGAAATCATCCACTCCATCTTCCTCGGCAACGCCAACAAACAGCACCACGGCTTCCTCGGCCAGTCCATCGTCGGCGAATGGGCCAACCTCGGCGCCGGAACCACCACCTCCAATCTCAAAAACACCTACGGCCACGTCCGCATGCCCATCAACGGCACCGAAGAATCCTCCAACCGCCAGTTCCTCGGCTCCATCATCGCCGACCACGCCAAACTCGGCATCGGCACCTACCTCTCCACCGGCTCGGTCATCGGCTTCGCCTCCCACGTCACCGTCCCGCGCCCCCCACGCTTCGTCCCCTCCTTCGCCTGGCTCACCGATGAGGACCGTGGCATCACCCGCGCCGATTTCGAAAAGCTCGAACAAATCGCCGCCATCGCCATGAAACGCCGCCACGCCGACTTCACCCCCGCCCACCACGAACTCTTCGTCCGCATCGCCAGCGAATTCATCCTCACCGAAAACTACCCCTGGCCCGACACCAAACCCACGGGCACATGAATCTGTGGAACCGGGCTTGAGCACAGGCGTCCAACGGAGCAGAGTACGTGTCGATTTACGATGGATCACCCATGAAATCCCTTTGTGTTCTTGTTGGAGCATGTACCCTCGCGCTTGGCGCCTGCACCATGGACACCTCGCCGACGTCCCCGCCCGCCAGCGCGACGGCGCCCGCCACCCGCACCGCTGCCAACGTCGCCGCCACGGAATCCGACAACGGCAAAACGCTCCACGTCGATGCCGCCGCTGTGATCACCATTTCCCTCCCCGCAAATGCCACCACCGGCTACGCATGGACCGTAACGGAGATCAACGGCTCTTCTCTCGAACAGATCGGAGATATCCAATACACCCCCGAAAGAGCCCCCGAAGGCATGGTCGGCACCGGCGGCACCGCGCTCGCCAAATTCCGCGCAATCAACGCCGGCCAAACCACCATTGCGCTCGCCTACGCACGCCCTTGGGAGAAAGGCGTACCGCCCATCAGAACTTTCAAGCTCACCATCATGGTCGATAAAGCCCCGTGAAATCGGACAGACCAAGCCGGATTCCAGTATCATGCGCGATCACGAGGTACGAGAATGACCCAATCCCCACCCGACAAATCGCCCCGCCTCAACCCGCGCATCATCGCCATGCTCGTCCTCTTCACGCTCATCATCTCCGCCAGCGTCATCGCCACCGACATCTTCTCCATCCGCAATCGCAATCCCGTACCCGCCACATCGCCCACATCTCGATAAACCCGATTCGAATTTATCGAATCACCTTCGCCTTCCCCATTTCCCCACTCCCGCACTTATTAACCCACTCTCGCGAATGACGCTTTAGTGGGCGCATCTCGCGCCAAGGTTACACCCAAAAAAGTACGCGCTTTATCGGCCCTGGCGAATATTAATCTCGCCGCCACATCCATAGAAATTTTGAAAACTTCCCGCAGCTATTCGACACTTGGTGCGTGCATCCATCGCAGCACGCCTTCGTCCACGCGGCCGAATGACCGATGCTTGTCTGTACGAAATCCGGAGGAAAAGAAAATGGCAACCCCCATCATCATGGAAGAACTCGAATCGCGCACGCTCATGTCCGGCACGCCCACGTCCCCGGGCCCTCTGATGAGCGCCGCCGTCATCGCCGACCGCGCCCACATCCAGGCCGACCTTCTCAAGTTTCAATCCGATTGCCTCAACGCCACCGCCACGCTCCTCACCGACATCACCGCCATCAAGACCGACGACCCCAAGCAGGCGACCACCGTCACCCCGCTCCTCCAGAAAATGCGCGCCGACATCCACACCATGCAGGTGACGCTCCTCGGTGACCGCCTCACCGAAAAAGCCAACGTCCTCGCCGACGAATCCGTCATCACCAGCGATCTCGCCAAAATCGTGCACGACAAAGGCAATCCCACCGCTGTCGCCGCCGACCGCACACAGCTTCGCGCCGATCGCATCAAACTCCAGAACGACATGATCGCCGGCCTCAACGCCCGCATCACCACGCGCCAGACCGCCTACCCCGGCATCGTCGCCGATGGCAACGCCGTTGTCGCCGCCGTCCAGACCGACGCCCACGCCTCGCCAAAACTCCAGGCCGACCTCTCCAAGTGGGTCACCGACCGCACCGGAAAAATCAGCACCCTCACCGCCGACCTCCAGCAACTCGTCGCCGACCGCACCCATCTCGTCACCGACCTCACCGCCGAACAATCCACCTGAAATAAAGCCGGCGATGGCATCGCCGGAATGTGCCCTCGCCTCCTGAACCCTCTAAACGCAAAAACAAACCGGGCCATGCGTCAATCGCGCATGGCCCTTTCATGTATGCCGCGCATGTCCGACTACTTCCGGGTGCAAGTCCCGGTCCAACCTGATGGAGGTGAAGGATAGCCGAACCCAAGGGCGTCGCCGCGAGGCGGGGTCTGAAAGCAGGGGTAGGCAAAG
>Ga0335069_10002666_pt1 | contig 27299 bp, 32 predicted proteins | sample Lox_Sample_11_FD_206714 | JGI IMG/M metagenome (GOLD analysis project Ga0335069, IMG submission 206714) | Soil microbial communities from Loxahatchee National Wildlife Refuge, Florida, United States - Lox_Sample_1.1 | ecosystem: Environmental > Terrestrial > Soil > Wetlands | place: USA...
CACCTCCACCTGCCGCAAGACCGTTACGATCTCTTCCGCCTGGTACCTTCGTTTTGCCATTCCCTGGCTCCTCCTGTTCCAGCTTTCCTAACACGTTCGCTGGTACAAAATTTCCAGGGCAGGCCACCTTCGTGCGTTGGTGACCACGCTTCGGTTCGTTGTAAAGCCGTGAACGGGGTCCTTCGGTGTAACGCAAGCATTCATGCATCGGAGTAGCGTATGCTGGAACACCGCTACAACGCGGGGCGGGGAGGCTATCTGTCGTTGCCCGCCAGAAGCCTTCGGGATCTGAAACTCGTGATATCGAGGCCGAAGCCGCCCATAGAGGTGAAAATCCAAACGCCGTCTGGTGGTTTTGAACAGCGCGACGACGTCGCTAATGGAATACAAAGATCTGAAGGCTGCGAGTTCCGTAGCGGAGGGAGGGGGGACAGGCATAACTGCGAACGAGCTCTTTCGCGGCACTCTCCAGCGCCAATTTTCTCTTTGCCGATACCCTTAGCTATAAGCCTATAAACGCTAAAGCAAAGGAGGCTCTGGTGCCCTAAACCTTGCGGAACGATGATCGCGGTTGCACGACCACTGATAAACTTTGCGCGTGAAGAGTGCCGCTAAAGCATCGTAACGTCGCACGTGATAGACGTCAATGCTCAGTTGAACAGAACCGATCATGCGTTAGAGTAGTGCTATTGGACCGACGCCTGTTCGCACCAAAATCAGGAGGTAACAATATGATTCGGGGAAGCTGTCTATGCGGCGGCGTGGCGGGCGTTCATTAGCTTCACGTTGCGGTCATGCAGCGGAACGGGGTAACACCTCGCGCTCGATAGCCGCCGCGAATTCCATCTTGGCGCGCTCCAAGTCATGACGCGCCTGCAGATTGATCCAGAACTCAGGGCCGGTGCCGAAGTAACGCCCCAGCCGCAAGGCGGTGTCCGGGCTGATGTTGCGCGCGCCCTCCGCGATCTGGCCGATTCGATTGGCGGGAACGCGCAGCTTGAGCGCCAGCTCGTGCATCGTCATCCCGAGCGGTTTCAAAAACTCTTCCACCAGGATTTCGCCCGGATGGATCGGTTTAATTTCCCTCTTCGCACGCGGCATATCTGGTATTTCTCCGCTCAATGGTAGTCGGCTATCTCAACTTCGAATGCATCGGCGCCGCGCCATACGAAACAGACGCGCCACTGATCGTTAATCCTGATGCTGTGCTGGCACTGACGATTGCCCTTGAGCCGTTCCAGCCGGTTTCCCGGCACGGCGGCAAGCACCGACAATCCAATTGCGGCGTTCAGCATCTCAAGTTTCCGCAGCGCCGGCCGTTCGATGGCTTGGAACTTCGCCGAGCGCCCGCCATTAAACAATTTCCGCGTTTCGGCGCATCGGAACGACCGGATCATTGACGATGAGAGTATGACATCCAACGTCAAACATCAAGCATTCGAAATCGAATCGCCGCCTGTTGGCAGGCGTTAGTGCGTGGTGTCGGGAGTGGGCGAGAGTCCGCGCGTGTTCCGCGCGGCGCCATCCGACGACGGCGCTGTTGATTCCTGCCCCTTCTCGGCGGCGGCCGGGCGCAGCACGGAGACCTTGGCGCTCAACTGTTCGCCCCGGAGCATCAGGAACGGACCCGATAACACGTATGCCGCCGCACCGATAAATGCGGTCACCTGCGGCATCGCATAGAGCATCGCCGCGCATACGATCATCCCAAGCACCAACTGGACCTGCGCGGGCTTGTCGAGCTTGATCGCCTTGAAGCTGGGATAGGGAACGCGAGAGATCATCAGGCCAGCCAGTGCGAGCGTTATCGGGACCATTATCGCGCACAACACGCGCGGTGAGTCGAAATCGAAATAGCTGTACACAAGCGTAATTCCGGCAACCATAATTGCCGCGCCCGGAATCGGCAGTCCGACGAAGCGGCGTTTGTCCGCCGTCGCGGTCTGGACATTGAAGCGCGCCAGCCGCAGCGCGCCGCACAGCACGAACAGGCCGGTGACGCCGATCCCGAACGAACCGATCGGGCGCAGCGCCCACCAGTACGCGAGCATCGCGGGCGCCACGCCGAACGCCACCATGTCGGAAAGGCTGTCGTACTCGACGCCGAACTGGCTGGAAGTGCGCGAGGCTCGTGCGATGCGCCCGTCAAGCCCGTCGCAGAAGAACGCCAGAATCAGCATCACCGCCGCGGTTTCGAAGCGGCCGCTGACGGTCGATACGATCGAATAAAATCCAGACAGCAGGCCGATCGACGTGATCGTCGCGGGCAACAGATAGACGCCGCGGCGGAGCGGACTTTCGGCATGCGGCCCTTCGCCGCGAATGCGGCTTGATATGAGGCGAACGCGATTGCGCTCGGCGCGCGGGCGGCGGGGATTTTCCTTCATGATTCGACAGCTCCCAGCACGGTTTCGCCGGCGCGAACGCGGTCGCCAATCCGCACCTGCACGGTGAATTCAGCGGGAAAAAAATGATCCACACGGCTTCCAAACATGATTAGGCCGACCCGCTGACCGGCTTCCACCCTATCATGAACGCGCAGCCGGCACACGATCCGCCGGGCGAGATATCCGGCTACCTGAAGCATCCCGAATATCCGTCCTTTCGGGTCCGTCAGGACAATCAGGTTGCGTTCGTTGTGCAGACTCGCGTCGTCGCGAAACGCGGCGCGAAACTCGCCATGAGTGTGCTCTATCATCGTAACTTCGCCGCCGGCCACGGCACGGTTGACGTGTACATTGAGCGGCGACATGAAGACCGATACGCGATGGTACATGCGGCCGGTCTCGCCGGGAAAAACCGCATCGGCAACGTCAGTAACTTTGCCATCGGCGCCTGAGATCACCACGTCGCCGGTGCGGGGAGGAGATCTGTCGGGATCGCGGAAAAACATTCCGACCGCAACGGCGAACGCAACCGCTATTAGGCCGAAAAACCGAAATCCAACCAGAAACAGGCATACGCCGATTGCGGAGACGGCGCCCGAAATCATCACGCCCTCGCCGGCGATTCCCACTGCGGCGCCGATCCGCGCCGCCAGCGCCCCGGCTTGGTAGCGTGCGGTGTCAGGTTCACTCGCCATGCGCGAATCTAATTTTTCGACTTGTCGACCAACCGGTCGCTCGCCAGCCACGGCATGAATGCGCGCAGCTTGCGGCCGACCTCTTCAACCGGATGCTCAGCGCCTTCCTTGCGCATCCTTTTGAAGTTCGGCAGGCCGGCGCGATATTCATCAATCCATTCCTTGGCGAATTTGCCCGACTGGATGTCGGCGAGTATCTGTTTCATCGCCTCGCGCGATGCGGGGCCAACCACCCGCTTGCCGCGCGTCATGTCGCCGTATTCGGCGGTGTTGCTGATCGAGTAGCGCATGTTGGAAATGCCGCCCTCGTAGATCAAATCTACGATCAGCTTCACTTCATGCACGCATTCGAAGTATGCCATCTCGGGAGCATAGCCGGCGGCAACGAGCGTTTCGAATCCCGCCCTAATAAGCTCGGTAAGCCCACCGCATAGAACGGACTGCTCGCCGAACAGATCGGTCTCGGTCTCTTCCCGGAAGCTGGTTTCGATTACCGCGGCGCGACCGCCGCCGATGGCGCTACCGTATGCGAGCCCGACCTTCTCCGTATCGCCGGTAGGATCCTGCTGCACCGCGAGCAGGCACGGCACTCCCCTGCCCTTGCTGTACTCCGATCTCACCAGATGGCCGGGGCCTTTGGGAGCGATCATAAATACGTTCACGTCCTTGGGAGGCTGGATAAACTTGAAGTGAATGTTGAAGCCGTGGCCAAAGGCGAGATACTTGCCCTTGGTTAGATGCGGCGCGATCTCCGCCTGATAGATTTCGGCGCCCATTTCGTCTGGCACCAGCATCATAATAACCTGCGCCTGCTTGGCCGCCTCTGCGGTATCGACAACCGACAGGCCCTGCTTGGCGGCCTTTTCGCGCGAAGGCGATTTTGGGCTTAAGCCGACGCGAACATCCATTCCGCTGTCGCGCAGATTGAGCGCATGGGCATGCCCTTGGCTGCCATATCCGATGATTGCGATCTTCTTGCCGCGCAACGCACCCAAGTCCGCATCGCGGTCGTAAAAGACTTTCATTGTGAATCTCTCCTAATCGGAATTTCGTGAGCGGGCGGCACCGTGATTTTCCGTGTTCGGCTGCACCGTACGGGCCATCGCCACCTTGCCCGAACGAACCACTTCCTTGATGCCGAGCGGGCGCAGGATCGCGATAAATGCACGAATTTTTTCAGAATCGCCGGTCACTTCAACCGCAATCGCACGGGGCCCGATATCGATCACGTGCGCGCGGAACGCATTGACGATCGAATCCAGCTCCGCGCGGATCCGCTCGTCAACGGAAACCTTGACGATGACCATCTCGCGATCGATCGTTTCCACGTCTTTGAAATCGGCAACCTTGATCACCGAAACGAGTTTGTTAAGCTGCTTGTTGATCTGCTCGAGGACCTGTTCGTCGCCGGTGGTCACCAGCACGATGCGCGAAACCGTCGGATCTAGCGGATCCTCGTTGACAGTCAGCGACTCGATGTTGAAGCCGCGGCCCGAGAATAGCCCGGCCACGCGCGCCAGCACGCCGAATTCGTTTTCCACCAGGACCGATATGGTGTGTCTTGTCACAGGCTAATGCAGAGCCGGAACTTATCACACATGATCAGAAGCCACGCAATTAGCGGGCTTCGGGATGGTAACGGCCGAGAATCGCCATCATGCGATCCTTGGAGGCCAGCTTGAGCTTCTGAATCCGCTTTTCTTCGATTTCCTCTTCAGCCGTCAGACGATGCTTCTGTCTGAATTCCTGGAGCTTCCGCTTGAACTCCTGATGTTCATCGTAAAGCGCCTTCAATTCATTGTCCTGGGCTAGATGCTGTCGAATGAGCTCTTCCTCTCTTTGCTCCATACGCCCTCCACTTTATTTTCAGCCATTTGTTTCACGTTTGGCTTGAAGGTTGCCTCCGCAGTCCTCACATACATTGGCTCAAGCGCCGCTGCCCTCGCGCCCTCCGCGCGCGGAATTTGCGCCGCGCCGATCGCCGCAACGCATCCGCCGCGTAACTTCAGCATTCCAAGTTCCGTGAACGCCGCGTTAAGCCCGCGCGATCTTTGCAAGCCGGCGGCCCTCATAGCCATCGCGTCGCCGGCGAACAATACACCATCGCCAATCTGCGATGCCATCCGCTCAAGCGGAGCAACCGACTCTTCTATAACTTTTTCTAGCCCATCGCCTACAACCCGGTAAAGGGCGAAATAGGCCTCGCCTTTGCGCGCGTCGGCAATCGCGCAAATAGACGCCCCAAGAGGAGCGTTGGAATGTTCCAGCGCGGCCAATGCTATCGCATCAAAACTTGGCACTCCGGCCATCGAACACCCGGTCGCCATCGCGATTCCCTTTGCATAACTGAGTCCGATTCGCAGCCCGGTGAAGGAGCCGGGACCGACCCCTACCGCGATCGCGCCCAAATCACGCATTACAATTCCAGCGTCACGGAGGATTTCATCCACCGCTCCCGGCAGCGCAGCGCCATGCGAGGCCGCTGGCCGCTCGATTGAAGCTGTGATTTTGGAATCCGAAACGATCGCGAAAGTGGCAATCGCGGAGGAGGTATCCAGCCCGAGCACCGGCCGTGCTCCGGCTGCCTCCGTCAGCAGCCCGTCAACCCTGAACAATACGCGAGATGTCATTGAATATGACGAACGCCATCAGCGCGACGAGCAGGAACAATCCAACTTGCAGGATCATCTCGCGTGAACGAAGCGCGAGCGGCTTGCCTCGCACGCCTTCGAACGCGAAAAACAGCAGGTGGCCGCCGTCAAGGAGCGGGACCGGCAACAGATTTATGATGCCCAGCTCCAGGCTCAGCATCACCATGAACAGGGCGAAGTCGGCATAACCCTGATGAACCTCCTTGCCTGCCATCTGCGCGATCATAATCGGACCGCCCAAGGCATCGCGCACCGGAACCTGGCCGGTGATGATCGTTCCGATGCTTTCCACGAATTGGACGGTCATATCCGCCGACGTAGTGACCGCTTCTTTCATCGCTCCGATCGGCCCGTAGCGTTCCGTGATTTCAGCGCTTTCGCTGGCCATGATCCCGATCACCCAGGTCAACTTCTTTCCAACCAGCGTTTTGAGTTCCCGTTTTGCCGGTTGCACGATGATCGTCAGATGCTGGTCTGCATTGTTTTGCTTGCGATCGATTTCGAGCTTGAGCGGCGAGCCGTCGCCCTGTTTGATCGTCCGTGAAACGTCGTCCCAATATTTTACCGGCTGGCCATCAATCGACAGAATGGTATCGCCGGCCCGGACACCTGCAGCGTATGCGGGCAGCTTTTCGTCTAGTTTTCCGACGACCGGCAACGGCCGCGGTACACCCAGCATGTAAACGGCGGTCAGCAGAATCGGCGCGAAGAGTAAATTCGCCATCGGTCCCGCCAATATGACCAGCGCCCGACGGCCCAACGGCTGAGTCGGAAACGCGCGCCGATCATACGCTTCGGTGAGCGCTCGCGGCGGCTTTCCAGCTAGGTGCTTGATAGCGGCCTCGACGCCGCCCGCATCGCGAATTTCATTCAGCAAAATCGCCTCATCGACGTGGAGCTCGCGTCCCAAAGCGGCCCGAGCTTCCTCGTTCGCACCCGATGCTCCTGCGCCCAACCGCTCGGCGATTGCATGCAGTCCGGGTTCATAGCCAATATCGGCCGCGATTGTTCCGTGCTCGCGCGCGGCGCCAATCAAGTCGTGGCCGATCTCATGCAGGTAAAGAGACAGTTCGCTGTCTTCAACCGGGACTTCGGACTTGGGATCTTCGCCGATCTCATTTCCGAGCATCCGGACATAGCCACCGAAGGGGATCGCGCCAATCGAGTACTCAGTCTCGCCGCGGCGGATGCCCCAAATCTTGGGCGGGTAGCCGACCGAAAAGCGGATGGCCCGCACTCCGATCCGCTTGGCCATCGCAAAGTGGCCGGCTTCGTGAACCACCACCAAAACCCCGAGGACGAAAGCAAAAGAGACAATCGACGTCAGCGTCGCGGTAAGCATTGGGTTATTCCTGAAGAATCCCCGATAGGCAGGTTCGTACGCGATGGCGGCCGGCCGGGTGCATCAACGTGAATAATAGTAGGTGAAAACCACTGCGAAGACCAGCGAGCAGGCTCGGTCCAGCAGCCCACCATGACCCGGAAAAATCCATCCCGAGTCCTTTACGCCAGCCGAACGTTTAAGCGCCGATCCAGCCAAATCGCCCAACTGAGACAAGATCGCGATCGCGCCGGAAACCACAGCGGTCCCCAGCACCGTCCAATCGGGGACCAGCCAGCCGCGCAGTATCACGCCTGCGGCGATTGCCAAAACCAGTCCCGCAACGGCGCCCTCCACGGTCTTTTTGGGGCTAACCGCCGGAGCCAGCTTGATCCGTCCAAACGCGCTCCCTCCAAAATATGCGCCGCTGTCGCTGACGATTACTACCAGCAGCATCAGCATGACCAATGGGATTCCATGCGGCGAATTGCGCAGCAGCGCGAAGAACGGGAACAGCACCCCGACGTACACCGCACCGGCAACCGCAAGCGGCAATCCCTTGAACCTCCCGGCACCATCGCCGATGGCCACCTGCCCCACCAGCACCAGCATCGCTGCAATGACTGCACCGGGCAGCATCCAACTGGGCGCACCGCCGCTGAGCAGTCCCATCAGCGGTCCTGCACCGGCCAGAACGAACACGAATATCCCGGCCGGGGTAATTGTAGCGGTCATCGTGGCCACCTCCGAGAGACCGACTGCGCCCAACACCGCGATGAAAAATGTGAAAAACCAGTTCGGCGAGAAAATTACCACCGCCAATACCACGGGAAGCGCGATCGCGGCGGTTGCGAGCCTAGTTCTGAGCACGCAGCCGGCCGGGATCGTCGGCGACCGCGCCGAATCGGCGCTCGCGCGACTGATAGGCGGCCAGCGCGCTTAAGAATTCCCGCTCGCGAAAATCCGGCCACAATGTGTCGGTGAAATAGAATTCGGCGTATGCGGCTTGAAATAGAAAAAAATTGGAGATCCGCTGCTCGCCTGATGTGCGAATTACCAGATCGGGATCGGGCATGCCGCCGGTAGTCAGCTCCCGCGCCAGCATTTCCTCGTCAATCTGATCCGGAGACAGCTCGCCGGCCGCGGCGGCCCGGGCCAGTTTACGCGCCGCCGCCACGATGTCCTGACGCCCACCGTACGACAATGCGAGCGCGACCGTCATTGCATGATTTTTGTGAGTCGCCGTTACGGTATCGGCCAGCGCCTGACGCACCCGCGGCGGCAGCCGTCCGGTGTCGCCCAGCGCGAGCACGCGAATATCGCGCTTCATCAGGCGCTTGGTCTCGGTAATGAGATACCGATTGAGCAGTTGCATCAGGAAGCTGACTTCGGTCGTGGGACGCTGCCAGTTTTCGCTCGAAAATGCGAACAGCGTCAGGTAGGGGATTCCCAACTCGCGCGCCGCTTCGACCACCGCGCGCACCGAATCCTTGCCTCGGCGGTGGCCTTCGTGGCGCGACAATCCCCGCCGCCGCGCCCATCGCCCATTGCCATCCATCACGATAGCCACATGCCGCGGCAGCCGCCCCGGATCGAGGGACAGGGCTGGGAATTCGCTTAGTGGAAGTGAAATTGCCACTTTGAAATCAAGCCGAATGCGGCCGCCCGGCGAGGTGTGCTGGAAAAAATTCCGGGGGCCGGCTCAGACCTCCATGATCTCGGCTTCTTTGGCCGCCAGAGTTTTATCTATCTTCTCGATGAACTCGGTCGTGAACTGCTGCACCTTCGCTTCACCGTTTCGCATGTCGTCATCGGAGACCTGTTTTTCCTTGTGCAGCTCTTTGATCATATCATTGGCGTCGCGGCGATGATTGCGCACGCCGACGCGAAATTCTTCGGCGAGCTTGCGAACATGCTTGACCAGATCGCGGCGGCGCTCCTCGGTCAGCTCGGGAATCGCAATACGGATCACCTTGCCGTCGTTCATCGGGGTCAGCCCGAGATCGGAGGTTTGAATTGCCTTCTCGATTTCGTGCATCGCCCCCTTGTCGTATGGCGTTATAACCAACAAGCGAGGCTCGGGCGCAGCCAATCCCGCCAACTGGCGCAACGGGGTCTTGGAACCGTAGTAATTCACCTGGAGATTCTCGATTAGGCCGGTCGAGGCGCGGCCGGTGCGCACTCGCGCCAATTCGTGGCGGAACGCCTCCACGGTTTTTTCCATTTCTTTGCGCGATTCTGAAATTGTTTCAGCCAGCATTTTCTTTATTCGCCGCTTTCCACGATGGTTCCGATTGCCTCGCCCATCACGGCCCTTCTTATATTACCCCGTTTGCGCAAATTGAAAACGATAATCGGCAGTCGATTATCCATGCACATCGAAACCGCCGTCGAATCCATAACCTTCAGCCCCTTGCGCAAGACATCAAGATACGTCAAGCGCGCGAACCGCTTGGCGCCCGCCTCGCGCATCGGATCGCGGTCATAGACGCCGTCCACATGATGGCTGGCCTTTAGGATCACCTCCGCGCCGATTTCCATCGCGCGCAGGCTGGCCGCGGTATCGGTAGTAAAATAGGGATTTCCGGTGCCCGCCGCGAAAATTATCACGCGCCCCTTCTCGAGATGCCGGACCGCGCGCCGACGGATGTACGGCTCGCATACGGCCTGCATCTCGATCGCTGACAGCACCCGGGTCGGCACAGCCTCCTGCTCAAGTGCGTTCTGCAGCGCCAATGCGTTGATAACGGTGGCCAGCATCCCCATCTGATCAGCAGTCGAACGATCCATCCCGCGCGCCTCGTAGTCGGCGCCGCGGATGAAATTGCCGGCACCTATGACCATCGCAAGCTGGATGCCCAGCGCAGCGACTTCTTTAATTTCTACTGCGACTTCGGCCAGTACGTCGCGATCGATGCCGCTGCCACGACCGGGCGAGAGCGCTTCGCCGGAAAGTTTGAGCAGGACGCGATTGAATCGCGGCTTCAACTTGGCAGCGGTTTGGACCTTCGCCATCGCCTGAAAGCCCCTTTTCGCTCGCACCCCCGGGCTGCGCGATGCTCAGGCCTCCGCCGATGGCGCCTTGGCGTCGAGCGATTCGCCCAACTGAAAGCGCACAAAGCGGCGCACGTCGATTTTCTCGCCCATCTTCGCCACCGCTTCTCCAAGAAGTTCATTCACTGTCTTGTTCGGATCGCGAACCCAGGCTTGTTCCAGCAGGCAGGCTTCCTTGTAGAACTTTTCGACCTTGCCGGCGACGATCTTCTCCACGACGGGAGCGGGCTTTCCCTCGGCCTGCGCGGCGTAAATCTGGCGTTCCTGCTCGATCACCGCCGGACTCAATTCCTCGCGCCGAACGCAGCGGGGACTGGCGGCAGCCACCTGCATCGCGAGCTCCTTCACGAGCGTCTGGAACTCGGGCGTCTTGGCGACAAAATCGCTCTCGCAGTTAACTTCAATCAGTACGCCCAGCTTGCCGCCGGCATGGATGTACGAACCAACCGAGCCGTCCGAAGCCACCCGGCCCGCACGCTTCTCTGCCGCGGCGATCCCTTTCTCGCGAAGCCAAGTCACCGCCTTTTCAAAGTCACCGGCGGTTTCCGCCAGCGCCTTCTTGCAGTCCATCACGCCCGCGCCGGTTTTATCGCGCAGCTCCTTGACCAGATTTGCATTCACATCCATGAAAAATTCCCAAAGTTAAATAATGTTTCGTCAGTCCGGCCGGTTTATGCTCGCGCCGAATGCGCGAGTTGCACCTTCGACCGCTCGATATTCAGCCGCAATTCACCTTCGATTCAGACGATTCAGACCGCGCTCGGCGATTCCGGCGACGCCGCACCGCCAACCGGCGCCGGGCTCTCCGGTGCTGGCGCCTGCCCACCTCGGGCACGCTCTTCCGCGATCTGCCGACCCTCAAGGATTCCGTCGGCAACCGCGGCCGTGAACAACTTGATTGCGCGGATCGCGTCGTCATTGCCGGGGATACGGTATGCAATCAGGTCGGGATCGCAGTTGGTGTCGACTACCGCGCACACCGGGATACCCAAGCGGTTGGCCTCGGCAACCGCGATGTCTTCCTTCTTGGTATCGATTACCCATAGCGCGTCAGGCAGCTTGCGCATGTTCTTGATTCCCGACAGCACTCCCATCAGCTTCTCATGCTCGCGCTGGTGGTCGCTCATTTCCTTCTTGGTGAGCGCCTGCACCATCTCCGGATCGGCCATCACCTCTTCCAGCTTCTTGAGCCGGTCAATCGAGGCACGGATGGTCTGGAAATTGGTCAGCATCCCGCCCAGCCATCGGTTGTTCACGTAAAACATCCCGCATCGTTCGGCCTCTTCCCGGACGATGTCCTGGGCCTGCTTCTTGGTGCCGACGAACAGCATCGTCCCGCCCTGAGCGGCCAGATCGCGCGCGAACTCATAGGTGGCGCGGAACATCTTGACCGTCTGCTGCAGGTCGATGATGTAAATTCCGTTGCGAGCGCCGAAGATGTAGGGTTTCATCTTCGGGTTCCAGCGGCTGGTTTGATGGCCGAAATGGACACCGGCCTCCAGCAACTGCTTCATGCTGATTTCAGTCATGTAATTTTGCTCCTGCTTCAACCCCCGCTTGGGGGCAACCAACCATTATTAGCAGGCTGCGCGCACGGATCAAAGCCATTGTGGACAGGCTCTGGCTGGGTCGGTACAAGCCAATTCAATTCCCGATCGCAGACATTGTTCGCAATCTGCTGGTTACCGGTCGCTATGCTGGTTCCCTCGTTAAGCGCCGCGTTATTCCCGCCCGGCCAACGGTGGCTCCTTCCCCGTCCCGCTCAGCGGTATTGTTTGCGGACTGCGATTGGCGTTGTCGGTAATCGTCAAGGTCCCCGTCTGCTTCCCCGGTGCACTGGGCGTGAACGTCACCGAAATCGTACAGGAGGCGCCGGCCGCCAGGCCCCCGGTTGGCCACACAGGACAGTTGTTCGTCTGAGTGAAAACGCCCGGGTCGGAAATCATCTCGATCTGAACTGCAACCCCCGGATGCTTCTTGCTGCCCTTGGGATTGGATACCTTCACCATCATCGCCTTACTTGCCTCTCCAACCTTCGTCTTCGGGAACTTGAGAAAATTAGGCGTGAATTTGAGTGTCACTGGAACAGGCGTTGCCGTCTGCGTCGGCGACGGTGTTGTAGTGGCCGTCTCGGTCGGCGATGGCGAGACGGTCGCGGTTGGCGAGACGGTCGCGGTTGGTGAAATCGTGGCCGTTGGAGACGGCGTTTCCGTCACTGTCGGTGTCGCCGTTTTGGTTGCTGTTGCGGTCGCGGTCGTGGTTGCGGGATTGAGGACGGCCAGCACGGCGTCCCCGCCGCCGGCATTCGCACTCTGGTAGGCGTTTAGAGTTTGGAATCCGCCAGAGGCTCCGCCCGCGATGTAGGCGTCGCCTGCGGAATCGATTGCAATTGCATTGTCATTGGAGGCGCCGATAGCGGTCGAGTAGATCAACGCGCTGCCGGCAGAGTTAGTTTTATCGACAAAATCAGCATAACCGGCAGCTTCCTGGACGCCAGCGATATAGGCCTCGCCCGCGGAATCGACCGCGATGCCATTACCGATTCCGGCCGCGCTCGCAAGGCCGTATCGGTATAGCATCCCGCCGGTCTGACTCAATTTCTCGACAAATGCCGCTGGCGCGCCACACACCGTCCAAGGTGTACCGCAGGTGCCTCCCTCGGAAACGCCGGTCTCTGCGCATCCCCAGCCAAGCGAATCCGACTGCCCAGTAATGTAGGCATTGCCTGTGGAATCGACGGCTACGGCAATGAGGGTGTCGCGCGCATTATTGTATGAGCCCCAGTAGCTCATGAGGCCGTAGCAGTTCTTCGGGCTTACACCCAACTCGTTGCCTCCCACTTGTTCCGAGTAAACCAGTCCGTTACCGGAGGCATTGAGCTTCACTATGAAACCCGAACCGTCGCAACTCGCGGAGGGGCAGCCGCCGGCGAAATCGGATGAGGAAGATTGTCCGACTACGTACGCGGCGCCGGCGGAATCCACGGCAATTCCATAACCGTAGTCACCGTTGGCGGAGTAACTCATGGACGGACCTAGACAGGTACCAAAAAATAAATAGCAGTACGTCCCTCCGGGGTTGCCGCTGCCGCCGAGATAGGTGGAATAGACAAGCGACGCCGCGCCCGATGCCGCCGGGTCGAGCTTCGCAGCGAACGCATTGCCGTAGGCGGTGTCATTGTTGGTCGTCTGGTAGGCGTTTACAGTGGTGAAGTTACTCGAATAGGTAGTCCCCGTGATATAGGCATCTCCCGCCGAATCGACCGCGATGCCGTTGCCTTGGTCGTTCGCACCGCCGCCAAAATAACTCGAATAGAGCAGCGCGCTGCCGGACGAATTTAGCTCCGTCACAAATGCATCGTTGCCGCCACTGAGGCTGCTCTGATAAGCGCCCGCGGTGGTGGGATAATTGCTCGATGCGGTCAGCCCCGTGATGTATGCGTCGCCGGCGGAATCAATCGCGATGCCGTTGGCCTGATCGGTACCGCTGCCGCCCAGATAAGTCGAGTAAATTAGCGATGCCGCGCCCGATGAGTTCGGGTTGATTTCCGCGATGAACGCATCGGTGCCGCCGCCGGTCGCAGTCTGGTAAGCGCCGCTGGTGGTAGGGAAGTTGCTCGATGCGGTGTACCCGGCGATATATGCGTTGCCGGCGGAATCCACTGCAATACCGTTGGCTTGGTCATTGCCGCTGCCGCCGAGGTAGGTCGCATAGAGCAGCACCGGATCGACGTTCACGGCGCGGGTGCGATCATACTTTGCCAGCTCAAAGCCGATGGCATCCTTGCCGCGCAGGATGGCACGTCCGCTGATCTTTTCGCGCTTGCCGCCATGCTCCTGATAGATCGCGGGCAGATGTTGGATGACCTTGCCGCCATCGGCGAGCGTCGCCACGACGTCGCCATCGCGATTGAGGGTCAATTTTTTCGCGCCGTCGAAGCGCATCTTGATCGCCTTGGGGTCGGCACCCGGCGACAGAATGAAGTCGTATTCAAGTTGATGCTGATTGGTCCCATAGTAAACCAGATCGATCTCCGGCCAGACGTTGCGGTACCGCACCTTCGCATACGTCGGGACGTTCGCGTGCCACTTCTTCGGGTCGTTGCCGATGAAGTAATTTGACTTGCCGGGCAGCGCATCGACGCCCTCGATTTGCGCATTCGGATTCGCCCCGATTAGCCGCATCCCCAGCACATCCTCGCGCGCCGCCTTGCTGATTCTCGGTTCTGCTCCTTTGTCATTTCGAGCGGAGCGAGAAATCTCAGAGGCCGGGATTTCTCGGCCTTTCGCGCCTCGAAATGACAAATCGGGAGTCCCATGCGAGTGAGAGGAGGAACTGCGCAGCGCCAGCGTCGCGCCGTCAATCGTCAGGAACATCGTCTATCCGTTCCCCCGCGAGAGGAACTTGACGCGCGAATCGGTCTGGCCGCGATTTTCCTCGAACCGCATCGGCAGCTTCGCCATCGATACGCGAGGTGCGACCGGCGGCGACTTGCGAAAAGCAGCAGGGGCGGATGGCTTGGAATGGCTGTCGGCCTGTGCCGCGAACGCCAGCATCGCAAACGCAATCGCGCCGACGATCGCGATGGGTGCGAATCTGATCCTTCGGCTTCGCTCAGGACAAGTTTTTCCCAGTGGCTCTTTCATCGCTCCTCGCTATTAGGACAGAGCTGACGTAAAACAACCGCAGGTGGTTAGAAATCCGGGTGCCAACCGGGATAGTGCAAATCGCGCCATAAGAAAAGGTGTCGCGATATATGTAAAAATTGCCAACTAATTCCCAAGGAATCAGTTCGTCGAGCAAACCTATGAAGCCGCCTTCTGCAGCGCTGCAAACGACGCTTGGAGCGCCGCGATCATTTCGCGCAGGTCCGGCAGCGCATCGAAATCGGCGTTCAGGCCCCAATGAAGCTTTCCGTCATAGCTGAGTAGCGCGATATTGAGCGCCTGATTCTCGAACAGCGGGCCCATCGGATATGCCGCCAAAAGCCGCGATCCAAGCATGTACAGGGGCATCTGCGGTCCCGGCACATTGGTAACCGTGATATTGTACGCGCGCGCCCGCGCGGTCATCCGCATCGCCACCGTCAGCAGCGTGGACACCGTCCACTCGCTCACGCGCGCCAGCACCTCGGCGCCCATTGCCTGGCGCGATTGCTTGAGATCGGCGGTAATAGCGTGGACGGCTTCAAGCCGGCGGCGCGGATCGGGTTCCGCAATCGGCAATGGCGCCGGCCATGCCGCGATGCGGTTACCCAGCGTGCCGCGCTGCGCCGCAGTCCTGACGCTCACGGGCACCAATGCACGAAAATCGAGTGACGAAATCCGCTCCGGCGGAAATCCGCGCCGCGCAAGGAACGCTCCCACTGCGCCGGCAACGGTCGCTAATACAACGTCATTGACCGTGCCGCCAAGCCGATTTTTGATGCTCTTTACCTCGGCCAGGTCCATCACCATCCAGTCGAACCGGCGATGCGGCCCAATCGGATGGTTAAATGGCGTATCGGAGGCGGGTGAAAAGCCCGCGCCGATAGTCTCTCCGATGGCGCCCAGTTGTTCCGTAAAACTGTCGAACGCATCGAGCGGATTCTGAAACGCCTCGAGCATTGTTTCGCCAAGCTGAAACGGGCTTCTGATCCTACGCGTGGCCTCGTCCACGAGCAGCTCGCCCGGAGTCGGCGCCGGATCGGGATTCCACGGTGCCGCAGGCGGGAGTTCGACCACGTCCGGCGACGGGCTGAGCAGCGTGCTGACAAGATCGACTGCGGAGATTCCGTCGATCATGCAGTGATGCGTCTTGCTGATCATCGCAAAGCGCCCGCCGTCGAGGCCTTCGATTACCCAAGTCTCCCAGAGCGGTTTTCCGCGGTCGAGTTGCTGCGAGAAAATCCTCCCGGCCAGCCGCTTGAGTTGATCTTCGTCACCGGGACGCGGCAGTGCGGTGTGGCGCACGTGATAGTCGAGATTGAAGCGGTCGTCATCCACCCACACCGGCTGTCCGCCGACGGGCACCCGCTCGATGCGCTGGCGGTAGCGCGTCATCATCGGCAGGCTTGCCGCGACCCCGGCGCGGATCCGGTCGATGTCGATTCCGCCGGAAGGCGTGGTAAGCGGAGCCGAGTCCAGAATCATGACGCCGGCCACGTGCATGTGGCTGGCCTGGTTTTCGACATCAAGGAAACTACGGTCCAGAGCGCTTAAACGTTCATACTTGGCCATCGGTATCGTCCACCCCCGCGTGGAACTCGATGCGCCGGTTTTAGCAGGAACCGGGCCCAAATGCCTAGCGGAACGCATGGCGCGGGCGGGCCATCGTGCTGCGTAAATTCGGCCGGTGGCATTGAATCACAGCCGGGGATATGCCAAGAATATCCCAGCAGGCTGGAGAACATGCGATGTCCCAAGTCACTGTCGGAAAATGGGGAAAAAATCTTGCGGTGCGGCTTCCCGGCGAAATCGTGAAGACAGCCCGGCTCAGCAACGGCGAACGGATGGAAGTCAGGGCGCGGGATGGAGACATCGTTATTAGGCGCGCGGTGCCCCGCTTCACCTTGAAAGAACTGTTCGCGGGCAAACGGCCGGCCCAGTGGAGGGCGGCCTACGCCGGGGCCTTCGAGTGGGGACCCGATGTGGGCCGTGAGGCCGTGGAAGAATGAAGGCGCGGGCCTACCTGCCCGATACGGGCGATCTCATCTGGACTGATTTTGATCCAACCAGAGGCAGGGAACAGGCCGGCCGGCGACCGGCACTGGTGATTTCTCCGGCCGCATTTTCCGAGAACACAGGATTGGCCGTCGTTTGCCCGATAACCTCCCGGGTCCGGCCGTTTCCCACCAGTGTTGTTCTTCCGCCGGGCCTGCCAATTGCCGGTGAGATACTGACCAGTCACATCCGCAGCATCGACACGATGGCGCGACCCATCCGATACGCAGGTGCTAAAGCGCCGCGCGGGATTGCACAACTCGTCCGCGCGAAACTGAACACTTTTCTCACGATTTAACGGGCGAGTCCTTAGCTGACGGCGTAAGGACGTGCCGCGGCTACTTGTGGCCCTTCTTGGATGCGCCGGCTTTAGCGGGAGCGGCCCCCGATGCCTAGCGCGGACAGAGCTACACTTTGAATTCGACCGTGGCGGCGCCGGTCACCAGCCGATCGCCGTCTTCGTTCTCCATCCAGACGTCGATTTCGGCGGTGCGGCTGTCGGGGTGAAGATGTGTAACAAAGCCGTGAATTGTCAGCGTATGGTCCGGCTGCACCGGCACGCGGTAGGTCGAGCCGATGCGGGCAAGGCGGGCCGGACCGCTGCCAATCCAATCGGTGATAAGGCGGGTAATCAGCCCAAGGCTCATGTTCCCGGGCAAGATCATTCCGGGCAGCCCTTCGCGCAGCGCCCCTTCGTCATCGGTGAAGCGCGGAGCCTCGATTCCGCAGGCACGCGCATAGCCGCGGCATTGATCCTTGCTTACGAATAATTCGAGCGGCCCCAATTGGTCGCCGACCTTGACCTCTGTAATGCTGGCGATCATGTGCGGTTCATGAAGCGGTGATCGATGTGCGCAACGACTTCACCGTGCTGGTTGTTGAGCGTTGACCGAATCACGACGAACACCATCGTGCCGGTGCGGCCAGTTTTTTCGTAGATTTCCTTTACGTGCGAACTGAGCGTGATTTTGTCGCCGGGCCGAATCGGCGCAGCGAACTCGATATCCTTGCCGGCATCGAAGCCGCGGGTGCCGAAGCGCGGAACATTTTCAAAGAAATGGCGTCCGTTGCGGAATGTCACCGCGAACGACGGTGGCGCGACGATTCCGCCATTGGGACCCTTCTTCGCCGCATCGGGATCGGTATAAAGCGGATTTGCCTCGCCGATTGCCGCACAAAATGAGCGGATCTCATCGGCTGTAACTTCGACCGGATCGGTGGTCTCGAAGACCCGATTGATCAGCGCCGGATCGTATTCAACCGCCATGGCTATCTAATCTCGACCGCCACGGCGTGCGGCACGGTCTTGCGGCGCGGGCGGAAATCGACCGGCTCGTAATCGCCCTCTTTCAGTTCGCGGACCAAATCGTCGATGGATTTGATGTAAGCCGTGAATCGGGTTGCGCACAGGCCGATAAGACTGACCATGTGGCTGTCGGAGCCGCCGGTTGCGGCATACCCAAACTGCGAAATCAGATTCTCGGTCCGTTCGTCCTCGCCCTTGCGGGAGCCGCCGTTGAGCGCTTCAACCGCGACAACATTCTCAAGCGGCGGCTTGTTACCGTAATGCTCGCACAGTCCGATGTTGGGACGTCCGGGATGACATGGCACGACGACCCCGCCCATTCGGGCCACTTCATTGATGACCAGTTGCGCGTCCAAATGTACGTCCGCGAAGTCGAAGCGATTGACGATCTCATCGTTTACACCGAACACCAGCATGTGGCCGTAGTTGGTCTCGACTTCGGAGGCGCGCAGCACCATGATCCCGAACTTGTCTTCAAGAGCACGGTAGTCGGCGGCGCGGTTGAACTGGCGATGCTCGGTCAGGACTATGCCGTCGAGTGGACGCTCGGCATGACGCAGCTTGATCCAGTTGAGATAAGCCTCAACCGGGGCGCGGCTGTCTTCCGAGGCATCGCTATGGGTATGCAGGTCAAGGATTGTGCTCACCGGATGATTTCCTCACCTCGCCGGGCGAAATTTCGCGAGTGTCACCTCGGGAGTGACATCTTCGTATACGACCTCGACGGGCATGCCTATTTTAACCTCTTCTGGGCGGCAGTCCACGAGGTTGGTGAGCATTTTCACCCCCTCGTCCAGTTCGACGTAAGCCATGATGTAGGGCAGCGATTCACGAAATCCGGGCGCTTGGTTCTGATAGGTCGCTGTAAACGTGTAGATATTGCCGCGACCTGAGCACTTCACCCATTCGGTGCGCGGCGAGAGACAAGCCGTGCATTGCGCACGCGGATAGTACCGCACGTCACCGCATACGCGGCATTTCTGGACGTACAGTTCGTGGCGCTTGAGGGCCTCCCACCAAGGGCGATTCTCCTCGTCAATGCGCGGGAGTGGTTTGGAATACTTCGCCGCTTGCCTGTCTTCCGCCATCGTCTGGTTCCGCCCTATTGATTGGAAAGAATCAGCGTCGCACCGGAATGGCGTGTGCCCAGCGCTCCGCCGGTGCCATGCACCAGCGCGATTTTGCAATCCTTGACCTGGCGCGGACCGCACTCGCCGCGCAGTTGCTTGACCGCCTCGATTACAAGAAAGATTCCGCGCATGCCGGGATGATTCGACGACAGCCCGCCGCCGTCGGTATTGATCGGAAGCGCGCCGTCGTAGCGAAGCCGCCCACCGGTGACAAACGCCCCGCCCTCGCCGCGTTTGCAGAAACCCAAGTTTTCGAGCGTGACCAAAACCGTAACCGTGAACGAGTCGTAGATCATCGCCATGTCGATGTCTTCGTGTTTGACGCCTGCGCGTTCAAACGCGAGCCGTCCCGATTGCGCGGCGGCAACCTCCAGGAAATCGCGCTGGCCGCGTGCCGCATGGCGCACGGCTTCGCCGGCGCCCAGCAGGTAGGCGGGCTTCTTCTTGAGATTGCGTGCGCGCTCCGCCGAGGTAATCACGAGCGCGCCCCCGCCGTCGCTGATGATGCAGCAGTCGAGCAGATGCAACGGTGAAGAGATAATTCGCGACGCGAGCACATCTTCAACCGTGATCGGCTCGCGGTACTTCGCCGCCGGATTCATCGACGCATGCATCCGAGTGGTGACCGCTATCTCCGCCAATTGCTCGGGCTTGGTCCCGTAGTCATGCATATGCCGCTGCGCGATCATCGCGTAGGCGCCGACCGTGGTCGGCCCGAACGGGACCTCGTACTGATCGCAGGGATCGCCGCCGGGGCCGCCTGCGCCTCCGGTGCCAATCGCGAAACGAGATGATGCCGCCGTCGAGCCGTACACAACCACGCACACTTCGCAAAGGCCCGCTGCAATTACCGCAGCGGCATGAGCGGTATGCGCGACGAACGAAGAGCCGCCGATCGCGGTTGAATCGACAAAATTGGGCGTGAGATTCAAGTAATCGCAGAATCCGATTATTCCCATCCCGCTCATTCCGATACCGGTCGTGCAAAGGCCGTCGACGTCCTTGATCGTCAAGCCCGCATCGTCGAGCGCGCCGCGCACACTCTCCGCCATGATCTGGAACATGCTCCTATCGGGCGCAAATCGCGTCGGATGCTCATACACGCCGGCGACCGCCACTTTTCCTTTGAGGCTCATCTTGGCGCCCTACTTCAGTCCATCCAGAAATTCCGCGATTGCAGCATTGTACTCGGCAGGGCGTTCACGCGGAGCGTAATGGCCGGCGTCGGCAAACACGCGCAGCTTCGCGCCGGGAATTTTGCCGGTGATCAATTCAGCATCAGCGACCGTAGTGCCTACATCGTCGGCGCCGGCCAGAACCAGGGCCGGCTTGGCGATTTTCGCAATCGCATCGCGTAAATCGACCTCCGCAACCGCGACCATGTCGGTATATCGCACGCGGGGATCGGTCTTGATCTGCTCCATCCATCCTTCTCGCACTACGTCAAAGTTCTCGCGCGCCGTGCGCTGGGAGTAGCCGTCGGTATTGAATGATTGAGGCGCTCGGCCGGCCGAAACCGCACGCAGTGCTTCGAGACGATCAGCTGCCACATTGAATTTCGCGGCAGTCGAACTCAGGATCAGTCCATCGACCCGGTTGGAGAACCGAAGCGCAAGATCCATCGCTATCGCACCACCCATCGAGTGGCCCAGTATCGTAGCGGAACCGATTCGTAGCTTGTCGAGGAACGCAACGATAAAGTCGGCGTAATCAGATATGCTGCGCATCCCGTCGACACCCGAAGTGCGGCCATGTCCCGGCAGGTCAGGTGCAATCGGGCTGTGGCGCGAGCTGAGCGCGTCCACTTGCCGATGAAACGTATGCGAATTGGAGCCGGCGCCATGAATCAGAACGATCTTCCGGCCGCGCGAAAAGTCGGGCACCACGTCGGGCAACGTAGTTGCGCCGGCATAATGGTAGTAGATGGCGCAGCCATTAACGTCGGTGTATTTCGTCGGCATCGATTCCAATCCGCACAGTCTCTGCAGTGATTGCTATTCGTTTGACGTCTCGATTGTCAAACTGGAACGCCACACGGTCCCGGATTCTCCCGCCCGCGGCCGGATGCGCATCGCCGAAATCGAAGTCACGTCTTCTTGGAACGCTGTACCAGCCTGGCAAGCGCCCGCAGAGTCGCAAAATTCTCCGGCACAACTTCGCTGTCCGGAATTTCAATTCCAAAGTTTTCCTCACAGAACACCACCAATTGCATCACCACAGCCGAGTCCATTGCCCCGCTTGCGAACAGGGAATCGTCAAGGTCCAAAGATCGGATGTTCTTGGCGGCAAGTGCCTCCTCCAGCAGAAAGCTGTGAATCTCGCGCTCGATCGAATTGAGCTTCACTTTCCGAAGCCTTCCTTCGTCCGCGATTCCAACTCGGCAAGCAGCGCGCGACGGTTGACTTTGCCGTTGTCCATTATGGGCAGGCTGGAGCGAAACTCGATTGATTCCGGAACCATGTACAGGGGAAGCGCGGCAGCGCAGTGGCGTTGCAATTCGCGCATATCGGAAACCGCATCGTCCCGGAGCATCACGACCGCCTTTAGCCGCTTGCCGAACGTGCCGCCGGATACCGCGACCACGACTGCCTGCGCGACCTTCGGATGGCGTTGGAGAGTAGCCTCGACCTCACCGATTTCGACCCGGAATCCCCGCACCTTGACCTGAAGGTCGGCGCGGCCGAGAAATTCCAACCCGCCGTCGTCAAGCCGCCTGACCAGATCGCCGGTACGATAGGCCAGCATTCTTTTCCCGGCACCGATCTCGATCTGTTTCAAAACTTCAGCGGTCTTTTCGGGGAGTCCCCAATAGCCGCGCATCATGCTGGGTGCGGCCACCCATAGCTCGCCCGCGGCGCCGTCCGCCACCAGCGCTTCGTTTTCATCGAGAACCAGCGGCACGCATCCCGGAGCCCAATTGCCGATTCGGCGCGTGTCTATTTCTCGCGGTGGAAATTTAATCTCGTGAACATTCCCGGCCATCGATTCGGTGCTGCCGTAAATGTTGAAAAAGCGCGTTCGTGGCAAGAGCTCCATCAGTTTGCGCAACTGTTCCAGCGGCAATACCTCTCCGCGCATCGCAATTATCCGCAGTGATGACAGGTCCAGTGCGTCGAGGTTGCCATGCTTGAGCATCAAATTGAGCACACTTGGAACCACCGTCCACACCGTCAGCCGTTGCTCGCTCCAGCTTTTTGCCACTGCCGCCGGAAACGCCGCAATTCGCGGCGAGACCGGATAGATCGCCGCCCCCGCCCCGATACCTGAGAAGACGAAGGCAGTCGGCCGGTACGCCGGCATTCGATCCCCAAAGGTAATTTCCAGTGAATTCGGCCCCCGCGCGGCACGCCAGCAAAGCCCCCGATGCGGCAACATCGCGCCCTTCGGCATTCCCGTGGATCCCGATGTGTACTGAATGACGGCAACTTCGTCGCCATCGATCGCGACAGGCGGCGGCTCGGCGCTTTCGCCCTCAATCTCGCCCCACTGAACCGCCCTCACGGCCGCAGGCTCAGGTTCATCAGCAGACTTCCCAGCGTACCAGACCGCTCGGACCTGAGTGCCGGCGTCGAATTCCGTCTTTAGCAACGGCGCGCGATCTGCCGAGGTCACCAGACCCACGGCCTCGCAATTGTGAACCATCTTAACCAGCCTTCCTAATGGGGCCGCCGGCTCAATTGGCACGCAGATGGCGCCGGCTTTCAACGTCCCCCACAAGGCGATGAATGACTCCACCGGCATCGGCAGCCATAACGCAACCCGATCCCCGCGCCCGATGCCTTGCCGGAGCAATGAATGAGCCATCCGATTGGATGCCGCATCAAGTTCGGCATAGGTAAGCGCTTGGTCCTCCATCACCACCGCGGGCCGATGTCCGTGGCACGCGACTGTGTTGCGCAATAGCTCCGGGAGGGTCACAGCGGGCGAGGCCATGGTTTATTCCGGCGACGCGGCGCGAGAGCCACCTGGGCGCCATGCTTCCGTAACTTAGACTTTGGGCGTGGCGGCCCATCGGCATCGGAGATTTCGCGGATCCACGAGACCGCGCGCTCGAACAATCGCGGCTCGCCGCTGTCAATCGCCGACGACGGGCCCGGAACGATTTCAACTTGCAGGCGCTGCCGTGCATCATTGTCGAGCTTCGCGAACAGGCGGTCTTCGGCAACTTTAAATTCCCTGCGGAACCGGTCGTCATCGCAGTAGATAAAGAGAGCACGAACCCGCGATTGAAGCAGCGCGCCAAAGGCACTTTCGAAGTTCTTCGAGAAATCCGTACGATTAGATATTCCTGGCCGCCCAAGCAGCGACAAAATCGCCTTGCGGCCTTTTTCCGTCCATGAGGGCTGCTCGAAACCGGGCAACCCCAGTTTCTCGCTCAGCACCGGCCCCCCGGCGAAAACGATGCCGTCGATCGCGCCCCGGTCTATTTTTACGGCCTCCAGCGCAGCGTTCGCATCGTAGCAATTTCCGAACACTATGAACCGCGATTCGCCACGTGTGTCTTGCATGTGATGGATCGCAGCAATTACGTCCTCGCCGCCGAACCCGGTCGATTTCTTTCGGGACCCGCTGCCGAACGAACCTGCGCTTTCACCATGCCCACGGATGTCGAATCGAAGGCAGGTGAAACCGTCAGCGGCCAGAATCCTTGCCCACAGGACCGGAAGCCGGCGGCTGCGAAACCGCGGCCGGCCGGGAAATACGACACATCGTCCTGTCACGGGAGAATCGGGCGCCGCAGGGGTAATGATTCCGTACAGCGGCCCGCTGGGGCCGGGAAAGATGACCGGCTGCTCGGCGCGAGCCCGCGCAAGCATGGCTGGAGTTTCATTACATCCGATCAAGCCATTCTCCCATCTGGTGCACGATCCGCTCGGGAGAGTACCACGGTTCGATTCCGGCTTGCGTGCGCGCATCGTCTTTGAACAGGACCGCCTCGACTTGCGCACCACGGCGCTCCAAAGCACTTTTCAATTCGACGTATTTTCTGGAGAGCCGCGAATGACGCTGAAACTGTGCAAGAAAAATCGGGCCGTGCCAATTTTGCAGACTGGCTTCAAGCGCCGCGTCGATCGCGCTTTCGCTGAATACACGATAGAGGTCGAACATCAGCAGCGCGATTTTACCCTCGCGCTTCAGGTGCTCTTCCATCCGCTCCACTGTCATGGAAGGACGCAACCCGCGCGCGGTTTCATAATACAAAACGTGGCGCATCAATTGCCGAAAATATTCACGCGCTCCGATCACCGGTTCCCAGAGCGCAAACGCGGCGGTGTCACTCCGCCGGCGAATCGCCTCGGCCGCAACGAGCGCGCCGAACCGCGTCCCCACCCACACGATCCGATCCGCGCCCGATGCCGCGCGTGCGAACTCGGCCGCGGCCATTGCGTCGCTAACCAGATCCTCGAACGTAACATCGGCCGCATTTCCCGCAGAATCGCCGTGAGCCCGCGGATGATATGCGAAGGCGGTATGGCCGCGCGCCGCCAACAGGCGCGACCCCACGACTTCGGCTCGCCATTCCGCGTGCGATTCGGACAAACAATTGCAAAAGATTACGACCGGCGATGAGCGGACGGCGCGGTGCATCACACCATAGAGCGAAATTCCGCCGGAATCGAAGAATTGGCGGCTTTCAGTCAAATTCCCCGGCATCACGATTGTCAGACTCAGTTCCCTTTACGGCCGACCAGAACCGGCTCATCAACCGCGAACGTGCGGCCGGCCGCAGCATGCGCCATCTCGGCTAGAATCTTTTCGGCGCTTCCTCGCTCGGCGTCGGGAATCACGGGCATCCATCGGATGCGGACCCATTCGGAGATGTCCGTCCATACAATTGTGAACGGCGCCGCCCGCAGTTTCGGCTCAAGGCCCGCGCCCAAGAACGCGGACTGATGGCGGGCCGGATTCATATTGTTGAACCCTAACGGCGCCATGTTGGCGAAGATAGCGCCAGTGGTAGTGACCTCGCGCTCAACGCCGGCAATCTGCGCGAGCATCCGCCGCAGGCCGCCATCGCTCAGCCCCGCCGCGATCAAATACCCGCCCGGCTTGAGGCATCGAGCGGCATCGCGCACCGCCGCGTCGGGATCGGGAACGAATTGCAGAACGTGGCTGGTGAAGATTAGGTCCAGCGATTCGGACCTGAACGGGAGCCTTGAAATATCGCCGCACGCCAGCCGGCAACTTTCCGGTAATCTCCGCCGCGCTTCGGCAACCATTCCCGCCGCCAAATCGATGCCAAACAACCGGCGGTTTTCTGCAAAAGATGCAAATTCAACCAGATAAGCGCCGTTGCCGCATCCCAGATCTAGGATTTCGCGCGCTTCGGCAATTTCATTTGCGATGGCATTTACGACCGCCTTTCGCCGAATACCGTAGTAGGCCCCATCGCCGTAGGTAGAGGCGAGCCGCCCAAAATATTCTTTGACTCGCGACGAGCCTGAACCATCACTCGTTGAGTGCGAGCTCATCGGCGGCACGCCGAAATGCGGGTCATTTGCGGGGTTTGCGCGGCTTCTTGCGGGGGCGCGGCGGGGTAGCTGGCTTGTCCTCCTCCGGCATCCACTGGCCCGTCTCCCACTTCTCGATCGCCGCGCGGCTGAAACGCCACGCGCTGCCGACGCGAAATCCCGGCACGCGGCCCTCCCGCAACAGGCGATAAATAGTCGTTGGGTGAACCTTCAGATGGTCGGACAATTCCCCGATCGTGATGATATCCTCTGGCAAAGCCATGGCCACGATGCTCCGATTTCTCGCGTGTCTCCCGCGCCGGCCGGCGCGCATGCGAAGTTTTCGCCCGCGATAGATTTGCTCTATGGCACGCGTAAGTCAATACGAAATCATCCGGACATATTTGGCCATCTTAGAGCATGGCGCGCATCGTCAAAAACACCTCCAATACTACGGCTATATTGCCTCGCTGACAGCATCCTCGCGTTGGGTCGGCTTGGGCCGTGCGTCGATTGAGGTGTAATGACGAAGCGGCTCGCCAATGTACACTTGCCTTGGCCGGGCGATCTTCTGCTCGGGGTCACGCACCATCTCGGCCCATTGCGCCATCCATCCTGAAGTTCTGGGGATCGCGAATAGCACTGGGAACATGGTCATTGGGAATCCCATCGCCTGATAGATGATTCCCGAATAGAAATCGACGTTCGGATAAAGTTTGTGCTCGATAAAGTAGTCGTCCTGCAGCGCGATTCGTTCGAGCTCCAGCGCGATGTCGATTAGGGGATTGCGGCCAGTGACCTCGAACACCTGCGACGCCATTTCGCGCAAAATCTTCGCACGCGGATCATAGTTCTTGTAAACGCGATGGCCGAAGCCCATCAGGCGGCGTTCGCCCTCTTTGACCCGTCTAATCATTGCCGGAACGTTTTTGGCCGAACCGATTTCCATCAACATTCGAATTGCGGCTTCATTCGCGCCGCCGTGCAATGGCCCGTACAGCGCGGCGATCGCGGCCGCGGCGCACGCATAAGGATCGGCCTGCGAGCTGCCGACTGAACGCATCGCATTCGACGAGCAGTTCTGTTCGTGGTCGGCATGCAGGATGAACAAGACGTCGAGTGCGCGCTCGAGCACCGGGTTCACCTTGAATTTGCTCTCGGTCATCTTGAACAGCATCGAGAGGAAATTGCCCGTATAGCTGAATTCATTGTCGGGATAGACGTAGGGATAGCCGCGGGTGTGGCGATATGCGAAAGCGGCAAGCGTCGGAATCTTGCCGATCAGCCGTCGCGTCTGAAGCCGGCGCGATTCAAGATCGTGGATGTCCTTGGAATCGGGATAGAATGTCGACAGCGCGCCGATTGTTCCGAGCAGAATTCCCATCGGATGAGCGTCGTAGCGGAAGCCTTCCATGAACGTCTTCACACTTTCATGGACCATCGTGTGAATCTTGATGTTGTTTTCCCAGCGGGCGTAATGCTCGCGATCGGGCAGTTCGCCCTTGACGATTAAATATGCGGTCTCCAGGTAGTTGCTCTTTCCCGCCAGCTCTTCGATCGGATAGCCGCGGTAGCGGAGGATTCCCTTGTCGCCGTCGATGA
>Ga0335069_10002667_pt1 | contig 27296 bp, 23 predicted proteins | sample Lox_Sample_11_FD_206714 | JGI IMG/M metagenome (GOLD analysis project Ga0335069, IMG submission 206714) | Soil microbial communities from Loxahatchee National Wildlife Refuge, Florida, United States - Lox_Sample_1.1 | ecosystem: Environmental > Terrestrial > Soil > Wetlands | place: USA...
CGTGAAAACGTTCACGGTGGGCTATGAGAAGAATCCGGACGTGAGTGAACTGGCATACGCCCGCATTGTGGCGGAGCAATTTAAGACCGATCATCACGAATTAATCCTCCATCCCTCGAATCTCATGGATATTGTGTCCCAGGTTGTGTGGCACCTGGAAGAACCTATTGCTGAATACGCTACAATCCCGCTCATGCTTCTTTCCAAACTTGCCAAAGAACATGTGACTGTCATGCTGTCGGGCGAAGGGGCTGATGAGATCTTTGCCGGATATCCCATATACAGGATCATGAATGGAATCGGAAAATACCAGAAGATTCCTGCTACGCTGCGCAATGCTATCTTTCAACCGCTGATCAGCGCTTTCCTCGGAAACAAACGGGAAGGAAAGTATGTGGATTGGCTTACCTCACCTCTTGAGAAGAGATATCTCGGCAACGGCAGCTATTTTACCAAGTCCATGAGGGAAAAGCTCTATTCGCCCGGCTTCAGAGAAAAAGTGGATACCGATGAGGTGTTGGATAGGATACTCGGCTATTATCGTAAGGTCTCTCATAAGGATCCCATCAGTCAGATGCTCTACCTTGACACAAAGACCTGGTTGCCCGAAGATTTGCTTATCAAAGCGGACAAGATGACTATGGCGGCCTCCCTGGAACTTCGCGTTCCCTTCCTGGACCATGAGATGGTCGAGCTCGCCACTTCTTTACCGACTGCAATGAAAGCAACCATGGGTCAGTCCAAGTTCATTCTCAAGAAATATGCCGAAGAGTTGCTCCCCCATAAAATTGTATACAGGAAGAAGCGGGGATTTCCGGTCCCTGTTAAACAGTGGCTCCGGGGAGAACTGAACGACGTTGCCAGAGAAGTACTTCTCGATCAAAGGTCCAGATCCAGGGGCCTCTTTAACGGCGATTACGTGGAAAGGCTCTTTCACAGACATTCGGAAAGTACGGATGACCTGAGCAAGAACATATGGAACCTCCTGATTCTGGAAGTATGGTTCAGGATATTCGAAGACGGTGAGGTACCGTGTCTGACAAACTAAGAGTGCTTATCTTCTCCAGCATTTTTCCCAATAGTCTGGAAGGTAACAAAGGAATTTATATCTTCCACCAGGCCAAGGAATTGTCTCGTTCGTGCGAGGTAAGGGTGGTTGCCCCGATTCCATACGTACCCGGAGTTCTTAGAAGACATCCAAAGTATTCGATGGTCGCCAGGGTGCCGGAACTAGAAACCATAGATGGCCTGAGCGTATCTCATCCGAGGGTCTTTCTGACTCCCAGATTCGGACATTCGTTATACGGTTTATTCTTCTTCGTCTCGTTGATTCTCAGGATCAAACGGATCAAGAATGTTTTCAAACCTGATGTGCTCATAAGTTATTGGGTGTACCCGGACGGCTATGCAAGCGTGTGGTTCGGAAAGATCCTCGGGATCCCGGTAATCGTGGGGGGGCTCGGCTGCGATATAAACGAAGCAGAGGCGAATCCTTTGAGGGCTGCTGCAGTCAGGTGGACCCTAAAGAATAGCAGCCGCGTCATGGCAGTGAGCCAGGCAATGAAATCAACCATGGCGGGACTCGGCGCCTTCACCGACAAGATTCGCGCCATTCCCAACGGTATTAGCAACGACTTTGTACCCCTCGACAAAGAACATGCGAGGAGTCTTGTCAGTCTTAATCTTCCTTCGGCAGACACGAAGGTCATACTCTATTGCGGGAGATTGAGCCCGGAAAAGGGTGTAAACTACCTGCTCGATGCCGTTTCCCTTCTGCACGAACACGGCGTTGCCTTCCATTTGCTGTTGGTCGGAGAAGGTCCGGAGAGACAAAGGCTGCAAGATATGGTCAGGGTCTCGGGTTTGGAGCGGCAGATCGAGTTTCGTGGAGAAGTTTCTCATAAAGAGGTTCCCGTACTCATGAACGCCGCCGACGTGTTCTGTTTGCCGAGTATCCGAGAAGGATGGCCAAATGTGCTCATGGAAAGCCTTGCCTGCGGCACTCCCGTTGTTGCTTCGGCTGTGGGTGGAATTCCCGAGATTGTCATCAATGACAATTATGGATTTCTCGCGCCAAAGCAGGACGCTCAAGCACTCTCGGCGGCGCTCGAAAAAGCAATTGTCAAAGAGTGGGACAGGGATTCGATTGCCGCAAGCATGAGGCAGAGGACCTGGCAGACGGTCGCTGAAGAGATCGTGGAAGAAATCAAGCTGGTGCTGAACTGATGGCGATCGTAATAACAGCTGCAGCCTTTATCGTAATCGTGCTCTTTCTCTTTCTGTGGGGCGCAATCCGCAAAAGAAAGATTGACATCTGGTTGCCGGCCTACTGCAAAAAAACGATCGCCGATAGAATAAGACCAAGAAGCGATACACCCGTCGCACTGACACATATTCTTTTCTGCTTTGTTGACCATTTTGAGCCCGGCTGGGGTGGGGCAAGCAAGGAATTACAGCAGGAGCGTTTAGACGGGTGGTGCTCCAAGTATCCGGTTTTCGCGCAGCAATTCCGGGACGCCGATGGATTTCATCCGCGGCATACCTGGTTCTATCCGCCCCACTATTTCAATAAGGAACACATTGTCAGGCTGCTCTCACTCTGCTTAACGGGATACGGGGAAATAGAAATGCACATGCACCATAGCCGAATGGAACCATTCCCCGATAATTCTGAGACGCTCAAAAATAAGATTCAAGCATGCATCGACCTCTATTCTCAGTATGGGATTTTTGTGACCAGGGTGGATGGCCTTCCGCAGAGAAGGTACGCATTTATCCACGGCGACTGGGCTCTCGATAACAGCAGGCCGCAGTACTGCGGCGTTAACGATGAAATAACGATTTTGAGGCAGACGGGCTGCTACGCCGATTTCACCTTTCCCTCTTATATGGTCGAATCTCAACCGAGAACGGTGAATACTATATACTACGCAAAGGACAACCCGACTCAGGCCAAATCGTACGATAGGGGGGTGGAGGTTCGGGTAGGCTCTTCCGGAGACGGCGACCTGATGATGATACAAGGCCCGCTCGGTTTTCGCTGGAAGAAGAGAAAGGGCATTCCTATTGTTGGCATCGAGGATGGAGAAATCTCAGCCAATAACCTCCCCGTCACGGAACGAGTGGACGCCTGGATCAGCACGGGCATTCATGTTGCCGGAAGGGAGAACTGGATTGTCGTTAAAGTTTTTACTCATGGGGCACCGACAGAACATCATGATGTCTTGCTCGGAAACCCAATCAGGGAAATGCACCGTTATTTGAATGAAAAATATAATGACGGCCTCAAGTATGCGCTCCATTACGTAACGGCCAGAGAGCTGTACAATATCATAAAGGCGGCGGAACACGGAAAAGATGGAAATCCGGGGTTATTCAGGGACTATCTGCTTGAAGCATATCATTACAAGACATCATAACCAGGAATTTCTTGGGTGATTAAGGCGTGAGGATTCTCTACCATCATCGGACCCAGGGTGGCGGGGTAGAAAGGGTCCACATACTCGGTTTTGTTAATGCCTGGACCAAACAAGGCCACGAGGTTGATATTGTCTCCCCTCCGGGGGTGAAGATCGCCGAGAACGAAGCCAAAGAAAGAGGAGGGACGCGGGCCTCGAGCCCATGGAAGGCATTTAGCCGGAAAATCCCCCAATTCTTTTTTGAGATCTTTGAACTGGTTTACAACGCCTGGGCTCTCTTTGCCCTTTCACGGCGCGTGAGAAGCAAGAAGATTGAGCTCATATACGAGCGATATGCATTCCTGTGTTGCGCCGGGGCGCTGGTTGCTCTTTTTCACAGGATCCCGTTGCTTCTTGAGGTCAATTTTACCACTGAGACCCCCCTTGTCAGGTCGAGAACTACTTTGGTCCGGTTGATGGACCGAACCATCGAGAAATTCGTTTTCCGGCGAGCGAGCGGCCTCATAGTAGTCTCAACGTGGTTAAAGACCCGATTGGTTAAATCAGGTGTCACGCCGAATAAGATCCTTGTTGTGCCGAATGCCGCCGACCCGGACAAATTCTTTCCATCCAAGCCCGATCACAGGCTCTTGCGGAGTATGGGTATTGAAGGAAAGAAGATCATCGGATTCGTGGGCTTCTTCTACAAATGGCATGGCATCGATCTCTTACTCGACGCCTTTATGCGCATATCAAAACTCAGAGACGATATTGTCTGCGTACTGGTAGGTGACGGCCCGGCTATGGCCGAGACACGAGACAAGGTGAGCCGGGATGGACTTGAAAGAAAGGTGGTCTTCGTGGGACACGTTCCCTATGAAGAGATACCCGGGTATGTCGCTCTCTTTGATCTCGCCGTCATGCCGCACTCCAACGCATATGGTTCGCCCATGAAGATACCTGAATACATGGCAGCTGGCAAGGCCGTCGTAGCTCCTCGCCTGGAACCCATAGAAGACATCGTCCGTGACGCAGAAACAGGGCTATTGTTCCAACCAGGCGACACGGATGATTTGGCGAGAAAAATGATGATTCTGGTGGATCAAGAGGACTTGAGAGAAAAGATGGCTCAAGACGCGAGAAAATATATTGTCAATACGCATAATTGGTACATTAATGGGAAAAAAATATTGGACTACTTCGCGGGGGCAGAGATTAGAGGTGAGGCATGAAAATTCTGTTTATCACATCACGGTTCCCATACCCGCCTCTGAAAGGGGATAAGATACGGGCATACTATCCGATCAGGGATCTGTCGGCCAGGCACGAGATCGATCTTGTGGCCTTTAGTGAGGAAAAGATCGCCGATCAAGACCTCGCAGAAATGCGGAAGTACTGTCGGAAGATCAAACCGGTGGAAGTGAGCGAAAGGGCCTGGAAGGTGAAAGCGTACCTCGGTCTGTTCACTTCCTGGCCCTCGTACGTTTACTGCTATCATACACCAAAAATGACAGACATTATAACCGAAATGGTCTCGGAAAACAGCTACGATCTGGTTTATTTTGTGTGCGGCAGATTAGCCTATTACCGAGAACTGGTCAAAGGAATTCCAACCGCTATGGATTGGATCGACTCTTTCAGCCTGAGCACGGAGAGGCGATACAAGAGCGAGCGTAACCCTGTAAAGAAGGCTGCATATTTTCTGGAGTGGAAGAAGATGATTGCCTTCGAAAGTCATTACCCGAAGCTATTTGACGCAACTTTTATTACATCGGGGGTAGATAAGGAGTACTTGAAGAACGAAAACCTTGCTGTTGTCCCCAATGGGGTGGATGTGTCGCTGTTTCATGCGGGAACGGTCAAAAAGGACATCGATATTATCTTTACCGGAAACATGGGATATGATCCAAACGAGAAGGCCGTGGAGTTCTTCTGTGAAAAGGTCCTACCGGGGATAAAACAGTACTGTCCGGAAATAAAGTTCTACATCTGCGGCACCACACCGTCCGACAGAGTACTCAAATACCATGACGATCATAATGTGATAGTCACCGGTTTTGTCGAAGATATGGCCAAGATCCTCAATCGGAGTAAAGTCTTCGTAGCTCCAATGGTCTCCGGCGCCGGGATACAGAACAAGATACTCGAGGCCATGGCCTGTGGACTGCCTGTGGTGAGCACTCGTTTCGGAAACGCAGGGATTAAAGCCATGGATGGCGAGCAGATTATCATCAGGGACAACTCGCAGGATATGGCGTCGGAAATAGTGGATCTGATTCGAAATAGTGACCGAATGCATGAGATCGGATTGAAGGCCAAGGAGATGGTGGAAAAAGACTTCAGTTGGGAATTGAGCGTCAAGAAAATCGAATCCGCTTTACTGTCCTGTATAGCAGCCAGACAAGCCCAAAACAAATGATACCGCAAAGCGAGCTATCGAAGACGATTAGTCTTAGACCGGGGAGCAACACGTCTCATGAGTAGATCACAGCCCGCAGAGCCCAAGTTGCTGTTCCTTAGATATGGTTCATTTTCGGGAATTAATCGCTATTTAGTGGAAGGATTTAGAGAAAAAGGGTTTCGGGTAATAGATTGCGATGTCTCGGATGCGATCAACCCGAAAAGAACGCTTACCGGCATGCTGCTCATGCCTCTGGCCATGACAATATTCGGGAAACGATGGGCGGACGCCATCAATTACCTTCCGTTCGTGTTCAGGTTGTTATCCGGCCATTGCCAAAAAACAATCGAAAGAGAAGATCCTGATGTGATATTCCAGACGCAGACCCTGTTCGCGGGGGCCGTGAATCCCACAAGGAAGCCCTACTTCATCTACACCGACCACACACATTTGTTGACCGAAAAAGCGGCAAGGAATGATCTTGGAGAATCCGCGTCATTGGCCTCATCAAAATGGATTGATCTGGAAAAAGCCTGCTACCATCGGGCAACAACAATATTTACCATGAGCAATTATATCAAAAATAGCCTGATTAGCGATTATGAAATGGAGGAGAGCAGGATAGAGACCGTATATCCCGGCATTAACGTACCGGTTGCCAAAGAACAGAGGATGTCGCCTCAAGGAAAAAAGGTACTCTTTGTCGGGATTGATTTCAAACGAAAGGGAGGTCCTGTGCTGCTCGAGGCCTTCTCGAAGGTAAAGAATATTATCCCCGACGCAAAACTGACGATCGTCGGCTGCCATATAGAGAATAGCGATCCCAATATAATCGTTAAGGGGAAGCTCTCTTTGGAATTGACGGCACAGGAATTCAGAACCGCCGATATTTTCGTGATGCCTTCGCTTAGAGAACCTTTTGGCATAGTTTTTCTGGAAGCCATGGCAAACGGTCTTCCCTGTGTCGGGACCAGAATCGAAAGTATTCCGGAAATCATCGACGATGGAGAAACAGGTTATCTAATCGAACCAAACAATGCCGGGGAACTGGCGGAAAAAATCATCGATCTTCTCGGTAACCCGGCCAAGAGAAAAAGGATGGGTGAAAACGGATTTGAGAAGGCCCGGAAATTCTCATGGACGAGGAGTGTCGAGCAGATGGTCGATTGCATCAGAAAGGATGGTGAGGACTTGTAAAAAGTAAGTCAAGCGACAGGTGGGCAGTGTCAAAAGATGTGTAAAGAGAATGTGATTTTAGTCATTTGCTTCAAATCATGGTAGACTTATAATACGATATGATGCCGACAAGTACATGGACCAAATTAAGGGCTCATGTGCGATTCCGAATGCCGAATCGCAATTCGGGCACGCCCTTGCTTCATGGGGATGCCCTTTGTCGCAAGGAGGACTAACATGAAAAGAAGCAAGCATTTATTAATCTCCCTGACACTATTATTCGTTCTTGCAGGGATCACTTCGGTGGCTCAGGGCAAGACCATCTACATGGGTCCCAACGAAACCTACAAGAACCTGCAAAGTGCAGTTAGCGCAATGTCTGGTGGCGACACCCTGATCATAAGAGACGGTACATACACCGGCACCAATAACCAGATACGTTACAATCTGATGCCACCAAGCGGGTCTTCCAGCGCATACACAGTGGTACGAGCCGAAAACCCGGGTAAAGCTGTTTTCGATGGTCAGAACACGATCTCCATGTTCGACGGTTATGGCACGTTCACCATGTCCTATGTCCAGTTTGATGGTATTCAGTATGTCAATGGTAGCGGAGCTGGTGGTATTGGTCACAACCTTACCGGTTCGTCAGCCACCAATCGAACTGCTCATCACATCAAATTTACTCGGTGCGGTTTTGAGGACAACATCGCCATCCAGTACGCGTCATACATTCTCCTTGAAGACTGCTATGTGACCGGAATAGGCCGTTACAACTTTATCCCTTTCACTTCCGACCACGTAATATTCAGGCGGTGCGTGGCAAGGCTTGACAACGCCAACGGCAATGGCATGCCCATCTCCAATTTTGTAAATTATACCTCGCAGTATGTCGAGTACCAGAATTGCATAGCCATCGATAGCAACGACCAGTACTATACGAACTATGAGGGCGTGTATGGAGGTTTCTATTGCCGACATGTAAATACGGTCGGAGGGGTCGAATATCACAGTTCCAACACCAGTATCAGGGGGTCCATCGCACTGAACCTTCAGCACAGCAGATGGGGATCGTCCCCCTCCGAGGTCTTCTCGGTCGGCAACGGCTGTGATAATTTCTTGATGGAAAATACCGTGTTTTACGATTTTCTGAACGGAATGATCGTTGATAACTCAATAAACATGGACTTCACGATTCGACACAATACTTTCGGAAAATCGAGCTACTCCGCAGCATGGAATATGATGACTGCGAATACCACATCGTATGGTGATGTAAGCAACTCGCTCTTTTTCAATCTCGGCGGCAGCGGTACGGCGATCTCTAACATCAAGAGTTCCACCAATGACGCCTTCTACGGAAACTTTGCCAATAAATCGAATGTTGGCTCCTCTGCAGCCGATATCACTACCACCAATCCACTGGCGGGCGCCCTGAAATATCTCGTCAGAATCGAGTCCGGTTCAAATTTAAGCGGAAAGGCATCGGACGGCGGCGATATTGGGGCCACAATTCTGTACAAAATAGGTGCCGATGGCTCCATGTGGGGTGACACCGGTTATAATACAACCACTACCAATAGTCTGTGGCCCTGGCCTTACGAGGACACCATCAGGACTTTCTTCAGGACTTACGGGGCCCCCTCCAGTCCCGATCCTACGAGAGGCTTCTGCGCGGATAACATGACGCTCTCAAAATACATCTGGGAATATCTGGGGAATTCCTGCCCGCCTGGAAAGTGCAACGCCAACAAAGGCCCGGCTCTGACAGTAGCGCCCAACTGAGATCAGTCTACAGCGAAAAGATGGGCTTTCTCCTCAAGAAGGAGAAAGCCCATAAACACATGTCCGATTGGTTCATTTTGGATTTACCTGCTAAAGCTCTCTGCAATTACTCACACACAGCCAATTTCGGTTGTCCAGGTTGGCGGAAAACTCGACAGTATCGGCGGGCATTATACCACTCAACGTGATGTTGAAGAACCTGTATCCCATATTTCCAAGCAAATGGTTCAGATAATAGGCCACCTCGGCATTTAAGACCTCCACGATAACATAAGGGGAGCTGGAATTTAGTGTAGCAGTGCCGCCCTTAAGTACGAACGTCTCGGCGCCCTCAACGTCTATCTTTATGAGATCTACCTTTTCAATGTTACGGGATTCACAAAATTCATCAAGCGTGACGGTACTCACTTGACGCTCGCCTTCAATTGTCAGCCCCCTGCCCTGTTTGAGAGACGCCATGGTATCATCTTCGGTCAGATAAAGGCTGGATACTCCGGTTGTATTACTCACCGCTTGAGGTATAACCCAAATATTACTAAGGTCATTCAGGGCCTTATTTGCTTCGATGGCATCCGATAAGGAGGGGATGGGCTCGAAGGCATAGACGCGAGCATTCAAATTTGCTTTAGCTCCCGAGATGGCGAAGAGTCCTATGTTAGCCCCGATATCCATGATAACTGAAGACTTCCTTGCAAGGTGGGTGAAGATCGATATTGCGACCGCGTCAGGATAGCTCTTTGTCCAGAAGATCTGCCTCCCGATAGCTCCCCTCGCGTAATACCTCATGTCTTCGCCGTCGATCGTAATCGATGTAACTTCATCTGCCGAAACGGGCACTCTCTCGATTATGTTCGTTAGTATGGTATGATAGCGAAATCTGCACAAAAGTCGCAATCCGTGTATAACCAGGAAGTTAATGTGCTTCTGAAGAAGTATTTTCTTTGCAGGCGACTTGAAATCCATCTTAGACCCAGCGTGACGTTTCTTGAGCATAGCACATCCGAATGGTATGGTTCAAAACAAACCAGCTGATACACAGAGACGGTTTCCTCGGCAGACACGAAAGATGATCGAATTATGAACGGGTACGCACGTAAGTATAAAGGAGGGCTCGGATGCGGTTCTTTCTTGTGACAGGGGCGGCAGGTTTTATAGGCGCCCGAACGTGCCAGCTCCTGCTGGAAAACGGTAGCTCTGTAGTCGGTATCGACAATATGAACGATTACTACGACGTGCGGTTAAAAGAACACAGACTTCATGGTCTGGCCCGATTTGATAATTTTGTCTGGTCATTGACGGATATCGAAGACCGCAATTCTCTGGAGTCTCTCTTTGCTACTTATCGCTTTGACGCGGTCATTAATCTCGCAGCCAGGGCGGGTGTAAGATACAGTATGGAGAACCCGCATGTGTATATGGCGACTAATGCACAGGGCACCCTCAACATCCTGGAGATGATGAGGAAATTCGGGGTCCAAAAGATGGTGCTCGCCTCAACTTCCTCACTCTACGCAGGTCAACCCATGCCATTCAAGGAAGACCTGCCGGTCAATGCCCCCATCTCTCCATATGCGGCGACAAAGAAGGCCGCGGAGGTGATGGCTTATACATATCACTATCTCTTCGGGATGGATGTTTCGGTATTGCGCTATTTTACCGTCTACGGACCCGCGGGCAGACCTGACATGAGCATATTCCGGTTTATCAAGTGGATAGACGAAGGCACGCCCATCGAGCTCTTCGGGGATGGGACACAAGCGAGAGATTTCACCTTCGTCGATGACATCGCCAGTGGCACCATAAAGGCACTCAAACCGCTCGGATACGAAATCATAAACCTCGGTGGAGGGCAAAATCCGATCTCACTCAATCATGTGATTGGCGAAATTCAAAGCGGTCTCGGCAAAATAGCCGCGATAGACCATAAACCTTTTAACAAAACCGATATAAAGGAGACCTGGGCCGATATCAGTAAAGCGAGAACACTCCTGGAATGGGAGCCCGGGGTCGCCCTCAAGGACGGACTCAAGGCAACAATGGACTGGTATTTCGCCAACAAGCATTGGGTGAAAGACATTCGTTTGTAGTCAGACTCTCTTCTATGGTCAATCTTCTTATTTGTGAATCAGGTATGGGGTATGGAGGTTCGGCGTCTTATCTGTATTCTTTTCTCAGCCACCTGGACAGGCATACATTCCATCCCACTGTGTTGTTTTATAAGAGGGGCGCAGGACCTTTTATTCGCAAAATTCAAGAATCAGATGCCGAGGTGGAGTTTCTCTCAAGCGAGGAAAGATACACACAACCACGGCACAGCACATTTCCATTTATCAAACATATTCAAATCATTTTTGCAATCCTCAAACAAAATTTTATTCCTGTTCTGCGACTGATCGCGATGATAAAGAAGGGAAAAATTGATCTGGTTCTGTTGAACCAGGACGTGATCTACCATATGCCTGCGATTCTTGCGGCGGCCATCGCCCGAGTTCCTTGCGTTGTGCGTAAGGGAGGTGTGGGAGTTCATAACCCGGGAAAGAGAATGTGGAAGATGCTTTCTTCTTTTCCGAAAGTTTTCATTGCCTCTTCCCACGCCGAATACAATTTTCACACTGAATCCGGATTCCCCTACAAGAAGATGGTTGTAATTTTTGAAGGGGTGGATGTGGAAGCATTCAAACCCGGACAAAAGACTCAGGCACTACACGATGAATTCGGTATAGCGCCCGGCATACAGCTCATCGGATTGATTTCCCGGATAGATGAAGGTAAGGGACATGAAGACGTGATTGGGGCTGCATCCATCGTGTTAAGGGAATTTCCTGATGCGGTCTTCTTAATAGTGGGCGATGAAGACAAATCCATCATGAGTAACCTCCTCAATCAGGTGAAGTCATCCGGGTTGGAGGGTAAAGTGATCTTCACCGGCTGGCGCAAGGACACCTCCGAGATCCTAAAGGAGATCGATATCTTTGTTCATTGCCCCAACACCTGGCGGGAAGGCATGGGCATCGCAACCCTTGAGGCGTTGGCCAGCGCCAAACCCGTGGTCATAACCGATAATTGGGGGCTTTCGGATACCACACAACACGGCTTTAACGGTTTCGTTGTGCCCATAGGCCATAGGGGGAAGATTGCGGATGGCATACTGAGCCTCCTTAGGGACCGCCAGTTGCGCATGAAGATGGGCGCGAACTCCCGATTAAGGGCCTGTGAACTTTTTGACATCACCAAGAACATCAAATCCATAGAGCATATTATGCTTGAGACTCTCTCGTTTTCAAAGGCCCCATAAAATGGATAATCCCACCCTTCGTATCGTTAGTGACCCTCACGAGATGAAAGCCATGAGGGAATCATGGAATGAACTCCTGAAGAATTCCTCATCCGACACGCCGTTTCTTACCTGGGAATGGATGTATACCTGGTGGGAATGTTTCGGAGACGGTAAAACACCATGTATTGTCGTAGCGGAAGATCAAGGCGCTCTGGTGGGCATAGCGCCCCTCTATATAACACGGGGAAGATTCTTCGGTCTAAGGTCCTTAAGACATCTCGAGTTCATCGGTTCTGCCGGTGTTATTACCGAGTATCAGGATTTTATCATTCGCAGGGGTCGCGAGCGGGAGATTGTTTCTTATTTCCTCGAATTTCTTTTCGACAATGTCAGGAAATGGGACGTGATAAATCTTACTTCCGTGCGGAAGGAAAGCGTAAATCTTGAAGAGGTGCGTGTCTATTGCGATGCGGCACATGTCCCATTTTGGGAATATCAATCAAACGTATCGCCCTATATTGAACTCAATGGGAGTTTGGATGACTTCATGAAAACTTTGAGCCAGACTTCCCGCTACAAGTTCAGGAACCACCTGAAAAAGCTCGAAAAGGGCAGAACGGTTAAGATGTGCGAAACCATGGACAAGAAGAGTGTTGAGAATGATTTCGCGACCATTATTGAGCTTCACCAAAAGCGCTGGGAACAAAAAGGAGGCCCTGGCAGCTTTGCCCGGTACAGAGAGGGCTATCTCAGGTTTCACAATACCATAATCCAGCGGTTCTTCGATAACGGCTGGCTGTACCTCTTGAGGCTCCTCGTGGACGGTACACCGGCGGCAGGGCATTATAGCTTCTTTTACAATGGCGTCGTGTACAATCATTCTATCGGATTCGACCCTCGTTGGTCGAACTTTCGCGTGGGGAGCGTTCTCCAGCTGCTTGCCCTTGAGGACTGTACACAAAAAGGCGCAAAGGAATTTGATTTCTTGCGTGGAACTGAAGAATACAAGTATATCTGGACTAAGAAGGAACACCTCAGTGTGGACACCGTGATCTGGCGCTCCCGGGCAAAAGCACGGTGGGCAACGCTGGAGAGGAAAACTCGAAAGACCTTGAAATCTCTCTTTCCAAAGGCTATGGTCGAGAAAATATATCACCGGTTGATGAATCGAGAATACGAATGATGTTGCGTAACATCAAGCAGGCTACGGGCGCCATGATATCTGCCGCAGGGCTCATACCGATAATTAGTAGTCTGTATCGCACCACCTACCCGTTACCCACCCGTGTGCTCTATTCGCATCAGGTGGTCGCCAGGTCTGACGGATTGGCAGAATTTCTACAGATGCTCGGCCATTTTTCCGTGGAGGAATTGGAAACGCGTATAAGCTACCTCAAGAAACATTATGTATTTGTGACCCTTGATGAATACGTGTCATTGTTTCGTGAAAGACGAAAACCCTCTTTCCCCTCACTATCGCTTACCTTCGACGACGGTCATCGCAATCTTTATACCAATGTTTACCCCTTATTGAAGAAATATTCGATCCCTGCAACGATCTTTCTCACAACCGGCTGCGTGGAAAATCATACCGTTCTTTCCCAGGACCAACTCATTTACATGTTCGGCAAGACCAAAATCGACAGTTTCACCCACCCTGCCCTTTTCAACAAGACCTACTTTTTGAGAAACGAAAATGAGAGGCTAGCCACATTCAGGGACATTAATGCGCAACTCAAGAAAATGTTCCACAAGGACAGGTTACAGGCAATAGAACAGTTGCAGGCAATTTTGAACACAGATCTGCGGGATATCCACGAAACAATCCGAATGCTTTCATGGAGTGAAATTAAGGAAATGTATGAATCGAGGCTCGTCTCATTTGGCGCCCACACCGTGTCGCACCCCATTCTCACAAGGATACCGCCCGAAAAGACAAGATACGAGATTGAGATCCCGAAATTGCAGATAGAACAGCAGTTAGGCGAAGAAGTGCGCTTCTTCGCCTATCCGAATGGGAGCATATCCGATTATGATGAATCAGTAAAGACCATGGTCAAAGAGGCCGGCTACACGTTGGCATTTACTACGGTGGAGTTTACCGGATACGCATACGACGAGTATGAAATGCCCAGATATTGTTTTGAGAGAGGCGACTCTTTCAACGGTTTCGCGCTCAAGATGTCAGGCTTTCACGACCTTATGAGAACCGCTAAGAACTGGGCGCGTAGGGAAAAGGGGTATAGATAGCTCCTTTTTGTGTCAGTTGACGTCAACTATGTGGCAAAGTGGCCCGTCATTTGATAAACTGAATATGTAATGAAGATCGGGCCTGCTTACAAGGCTTCGGTCTGTAAGGCGTAGCAAAGGCAATTTATCCTCATACAACATGAAGAAAGGAAGAGGCAATGGCAGAAACGTTTAGGAAACACATTCTTTGTATCGGAGCGGGATATGTGGGTGGACCCACCATGGCAATGATTGCTTACAAATGTCCCCAGTATCGCGTGACGGTAGTCGATATCAACCAGGAAAGGATAAAGCAGTGGAAATCAAACGAACTTCCCGTATATGAACCCGGTCTTGACGAGATCGTCCAGGCCACGCGCGGGAAGAACCTCTTCTTTGATACGGACATCGAAAAAGGTATCAGGGAGTCCGAGCTCATTTTTGTGGCCGTCAATACGCCTACAAAAACTTTTGGAGCAGGCGCCGGCATGGCGGCTGATCTTCAGTACTGGGAAAAAACGGCAAGACAAATCAGGGAGGCGGCCGACTCTCCCAAAATTGTGGTGGAAAAATGCACTATCCCGGTCAAGACCGCTCTCGCCATGGAGCGTATTCTCACGTCCAAGGGAAACGATATTCATTTTGAGGTGCTCTCTAACCCTGAGTTTCTTGCAGAAGGCACAGCCATAAAGGACCTCGAATTTCCTGACCGCGTGCTCATCGGATCGCACGAAACGGAAACCGGTATAAAGGCGAGAAGCGAGCTTGTTGAGGTCTATAAGAACTGGGTGCCCAAGGACCGCATCATAGAGAGCAATGTCTGGAGCAGCGAGCTTTCAAAGCTCGTAGCCAACGCATTTCTCGCTCAAAGGATATCGTCGATAAATGCTATTTCCGCTCTCTGTGAGAAGACCGAGGCTGATATCGGAGAGGTCTCAAAGGCTATTGGACTGGATAGCCGGCTCGGAAGTAAATTCCTCAATGCGAGCATCGGTTTCGGCGGTTCCTGTTTTAAGAAAGATATATTAAACCTGGCTTACCTTTGTAAGACCTACGGCCTTGACGAAGTGGCAGATTACTGGGAAAGTGTTGTAAGAATTAATGAATATCAAAAAGAGCGCTTCATATTGAACATGCTCAATTCCATGTTCAATACGCTGGCCGGCAAAAGGATATGCCTTTTTGGCTTCGCATTCAAGGCCGATACCGGCGACACACGGGAGACGCCGGCCCTGTACATCGCGAAAAGGCTTGTGGAGGAGAAAGCGGAACTCGTGATCACCGATCCCAAGGCTTTGCCCAATGCCGCGATCGATCTTGCGGGTCTTGGAAGCATCGTATATGAGGAAGATCCGTACAAGGCCGCCCTGGGTTGCGATGCCATCGCCATCATGACGGAGTGGAGCCTCTACAAAGCACTCGATTACGGGACAATTTACAAATCCATGATCAAACCGGCTTTTGTATTTGACGGGCGTAATATCCTGGACGCCAGGCGATTGCATACGATCGGTTTTAACGTCTTTCCTATAGGAAAAACGCCTCTGACGCATTTCTAGAGCACGCATCACCGGTCATGAGATTCGCGTGAAAGATGTCTTCAATGTTATATTGGTATAACAGAGCTTGAGTGTGATATTCGTCACACTTTTGAGGTATATTCATAAATAAAACCTTGACATGAGTAGGACGAGGTATTACACTATTGACGGATTGGGGCGAGAAAGACGTATCGCCAAGAATTTGGTTCTTCAAGGAGAAAGTATGAAAAGGTTCGTTGTGTTCGCGGTGATTCTTCTCTTTGCAAGCTTGCCTTGTTTTGTACGCGCCGATGTCCTGCCACTTGTAAACAACGGCAACGGGCTGATTTATGACCCAAACCTCAACATCACCTGGCTTGACTATACCTATTTCGGTCCTTCTTCCGGAACGCTTGCAACGTGGTCCGACGCAATGGCCTGGGCCTCTGGGCTCAATGCCGGAGGTGTAACTGGCTGGCGGCTTCCCCATGCCCTGCCCGTCAATGGCTCCACGTATAACTATACTTTCAGCGCCAATGGTTCCACCGATTTCGGTTATAATATCAGCAGTCCGAACAGTGAGATGGCCTATCTCTACTATGTAGAATTGGGCAATAAGGGGTATTACGCGCCTGACGGGTCATATCCACAGCCCGGCTGGGGACTCACGAATACCGGTTATTTCAGCCAGTTATACTGGGGCAGTTACTGGAGCGGCACCCCGTTTGACCAGGATCCGACCTACGCCTGGTTCTTCCGCTTCGATGGCGGCCGTCAGGAGGCTGGCCCGGACAGCACAACACTCATCGCACTCGCCGTGCATGACGGCGATGTTGGCGGGCTTGGCGTTCCGGCGCCTATTCCAAGTGTTTTGTTGCTTTTTGCTCCAGGTATCGCTGGAATAATAGCCATCAGAAAAAGATGGGGTAATCTTTAACACTTGAGTAATCCGATCCCGCTTTTTAAACCGGAAATCTGATACCCTCGTTTTACTGGGTCTCTCGTTTCTCACCCTGTAGTGCCACATAAACGATCCGGCAAACCGGATAATCTTAACACCTCCTGATCTTATGGCGTTCAGTTCTCGTACAACGAAAATAACCGGCGAGCATATCCACCTGTCCGCCCTATTTCTGTTCGCCTTCATCGTCCTCATGGTCTTCCGGATCAAAACCCCTGACGATGGTGACACTTACGCCTACGCGAACAGCATCTCAACCTTCGCCGGCCCCGTAATTCATTTCGGATATTTCGTTGTCGGCTTTCTTTTGCACAGCTTTCTCCAAAAGATTGGGGTTAACGCCCTCCAAACGCTTGGCTATATGTCGGTTCTCTTCGGAAGCCTATCCGTGGCCTGTATATACCTTTTCACGCTTGAGTTGACGGGAGACCGCATCCAGGGCTTGCTGGCGGGGCTGGTTCTTTTGTTTTCCGGCACGTTTTGGCTCTTCGCCGAGCATGGAGAGGTCTACGTACCTCAGCTGGCTATTATATTACTGGCCACAATAGCAATGCTCAAGCGAAGGCCATTCATGGCGAGTATCTTTTTTCTCATCGCCATGTCCATTACGCCCACATCGTGTCTTGTATTCCCACCGCTACTCTATATCGCGCATTATAGAGGACTCACAAAGAAAGATGTCGCCTGGTTTGCGATTCCCGCGTTTTGTTCGCTCTTTCTCGTCTTTCTTCTTGCTTTTCATCAGGTCGTAGCCATCATGAAATGGGCCACATATTCCCCGAGGGTGTTCTTCTCCAACCTTACCGTTAGGGAGGGCGTCATCACCCTTATCTATCAGCTACTCGTGGTTTATCTGAAGCCGTTTAACGTCTGCATTGCTTTTGCCGCCGTGGGGGCATTCTATTTGTATCGCCACGACAAAAAGATCTTCTTTTTGATGGTATGGTTCATGTTGCCCTTCATCGCATACATCTTTAACCTAGGTCTCATCTCAGGAGATCATTTGATAATAACTTTCATCGTGGTCAGCTTTCTAGTTTCGTACTTGCTTTCCCGATTACTGCAGGCTAAGGACGGAAACATTGCGGTTAAATGGGGGCTCGTCCTGGCCTTGTTTTCTGTTCACATATTCTCCTCCTATTCATTGATTCTAGGCCCGGAATCGCGAAACGGAAGAGAGCTATACCGGGTCGCTATGATGCTCGCTGATCAGTACGAACCCAGGGCCGTGACATATTCGCAGTACAACCTTGGCATGGCCCTCTGGTATCTGACTCAAAGCGAGCAGAATTTCCTTCTCTTCACCGGACGCCCGGATGAATTCTTGACTTACAACTGTCCCCGCCTCGCACCTTGTATAAACAGGCTTAATGAGCGTTTCTGGATAAACCTTCCCCACATTCCCGGTTTCATGGCGCAACAAATCGACCATAAGAGGCTAATGAGCGGGAGAACTATTTACGTGATAGATCGTAGCGACTGGCCCACATCTATCATAAGGTTACTGTTGCCCAAAAGAGAGCTCGAAAAGAAAAAACAGATCAAACCAAGAATAGAAAGGGCCGTTGCGTATATTGAGAAATATACCGGCCTCAATGCCGAGGCCAGGAAGATTATCGATTCGCCGCTCTATCCCGTATATGCTGTGGCATTGTATGACCGGTAAGGTATTGTTTGTGTGATCGGGGCAACTCATGGACGTGACGATTCACAGGTGCGACCCGTGAAAACATTATGGGTATTGGTAGACTTACAGAGCACTTCGGCATACATGAGAAACCCTTATATCGTGACATATGTCACAATCGATTGTTGCTTTCAGATAGTAAGATAGATTGTCTCCTGTCTGAATTGAGCGTGGAGATAGCATTTCGACAGAATTAACTGGGGGATAGCATGAATACAATCATTGTGTTGCCTACGTATAATGAGGCAGAAAACCTTGAGCAGCTTATTAAGGAAATATTAGAATTACATCCCGCGTTTGGCATCATCGTGGTAGATGACAACTCCCCTGATGGCACAGGCGAAATTGCGGATGCAATCTCGGCCCGGGACTCAAGGGTCAGCGTGGTTCATAGGCCGGGTAAATTAGGCCTTGGCACTGCGTATGTAAGAGGGTTTCAGGAAGCACTTGCAAAGGGCGCCGATTTGATCTTTGAGATGGATGCCGATTTCTCCCACGATGTGAAGTATCTCAAGGACTTTGTCGATGCGGCAGACAACGCCGATCTTATTATCGGAAGCAGGTATGTAAACGGGGTCCGAGTTGAGGGTTGGCGGTTTCGAAGGCTGCTGCTCAGTAAACTGGCAAACATGTATGTCTCATATGTTTTGGTCAAGCCCATTTGGGATTTTACGGCAGGTTTCCGGTGTTACCGCAGAAAGCTCCTGGAAAGCATCGACTTCAGCAAAATCAAATCAGACGGTTATGCCTTCCAGATAGAAATGACCTATCTCGCTTTTAAACATGGGTTTACCGTGCTTGAGATCCCCATAACATTTCGGGAAAGAAAGCGCGGCGCAACCAAGATCTCGCGCGGGGTCGTATGGGAAGCCCTCTGGCTCACCTTGAGGTGCAGAGCTCCCCTGATGCAAATTTTGCGACACGGTTCATTCCTTTTCAAAGATTACCGGCACTTCGTTGAGATGAACCAATCGGGGTCCGGAAAAGATGCTTGACCTATCGATCGGGATTATGGCGTATAACGAAGAGGCCAACATCGGCCATTTGCTGGAATCCGTCATGAATCAGGAATTTGCCCATGGCCGCCTGAAGGAAATCTTTGTGGTTGCAAGCGGCTGTTCTGACGGCACAGAAGATGTTGTGAGAGGTTTCGAAAGAAAAGACAAACGCATCAAACTTCTGGTCCAGAAGGACAGGGAGGGTAAGGCCTCGGCCATCAATCTCTTCTTATCAAAGGCCACGGGCAATATCTTAATCTTAGAGAGCGGAGACACTATTCCTGAACCTGGGACGCTTGACCGGCTCACGGCGCCCTTCAGTGATGAACGTGTCGGTATGACAGGCGCACATCCGGCCCCAGTCAACAGCGCCGAGACTTTCATCGGATTTTCCGTGAACCTCATGTGGACGCTCCATCACAAAATTGCGCTCGAAACGCCCAAGCTGGGTGAGCTGGTCGCCTTTCGGGAAGTGGTCAAACAGATCCCGCGGGACACAGCCGTCGATGAGGCAAGTATAGAAGCGATAATACGCAAAGCCGGCTACGAGCTTCGCTACGTGCCTCAAGCGATCGTCCGCAACAAGGGTCCCGAAAACATAAAAGACTTGCTGAAACAAAGGAGACGTATTGCTGCCGGCCATAAGCATTTGATGCGCGAAGAGGGGTACGAGGTGAGTACCATGGACCCGAAAAACATCCTGAAAATCCTCCTTCGGCAGCATTCATGGCGCGTGAAAGACACCCTGTGGACCATCGGCGCCATAGGACTGGAGATGCTCGGCAGAGTCCTCGGATATTATGATTTCTATGTAAAGAAGAGAAACCCCTTCATCTGGGACATGGCTTCCTCCACAAAGAAACTCAATTAGACGGTAAGCCACAGGAATAAGAAACTCTTCAAGGAACTTCCCGCACCCGCTCATTCATTCTTGTATGCTGAAAGTCCTTACAAAGATACCATCCTTTTATCTCTTCAGATCCCTGGGCTCACCCCGAAAGTTACCCATGAACCTGACGCTGAGCGTGAGCTACACGTGCAACTCCCATTGCAAGACCTGCAACATCCACGAAAGGAAAGCCCGGGAGCTCTCGCTTAACGAGTGGCAAAGAGTTTTTGAGAGCCTGGGCAAAAGCCCATTCTGGATCACGATGAGCGGCGGCGAGCCCTTTCTTCGAAAAGACCTTCCGGAGTTGGTCCGTTCTCTCTACGACCGGTGCAGTCCCGCGCTCATTAATATTCCGACGAACGGTCTTCTGGCGGATAGAATCATTGAAAGTGTCAAGGAGATAGCTCTTTATTGTGAAGACGCCGAAATAGTGATTAATGTGTCGGTCGACGAGGTCCGTGAGAAGCACGATGCAATCCGCGGGGTCGCAGGCAGTTATGAAAAAGCCTTGAAGACCTTTCATGCGCTGAAAGACCTCCGCCTAAATAATCTGTCCGTAGGTATTCATACGGTGATATCACGATTTAACGTCGACCGAATTCCCGACGTATACAGTGAGCTGCGTACCCTGAATCCGGATTCTTACATTACGGAGATTGCAGAGGAACGGGAGGAATTGCGTACGATAAATTCTGCCATTACGCCCGCGTACGAATCATATGCACGTGCCGTCGACTATTTGATAGAAAAGTTGAAGCGTGACCGATTCAACAAGATCGGCCGTATAACCCGCGCTTTTCGCATCGAGTATTACGAGATGGTCAAGAAGGTTCTGTCAAAGCGCCGTCCCGTCATCCCCTGTTACGCAGGCTTTGCGTCTGCCCAGGTGGCTCCGGATGGTGATGTCTGGATGTGCTGCGTGAAAGCGGAATCGGCGGGAAACTTAAGAGAATTCGATTATGACTTCGAGAAACTCTGGTTCTCAGACAGGGCGCAACTGCTTCGTCAGGACATTCGAAAGAGAAAGTGTTACTGCCCATTGGCGAACGCCAGCTATACGAGTATGTTACACAGTATCGGCAGCCTGTCTCGCGTGGGATGGAATTACTTGAGGATGCACTGACATGGAAGGTGGTCACGTGCTCATGACGGGAGCAACAGGCTTTATCGGGTCACATATGGCGAACAGATTATTGGAAGAGAAGCTGAGCCTTGTAGCGGTGGCCGCCAAAGACAGTAACTACAAGAACGTTGAAGAGATGAGAAGTAAGGGCGTTATTCTCATAAAAGGTTCATTTTATGACAGAGAGTGCATGGATCGTATATTTGATGACTTCCCGATACGAAAGGTGATCCATGTAGCGGCTCTCCGCGGCGGAGGCAGCGGAACCGACGAAGAGTATTACGCAATAAATGTCCGGGGCACAGAGACGTTGCTTGAGCTATCTCAAAAACACAACGTGGACAAGTTCCTGTTCGTGAGCTCTGTGGGGGTGACGGGTACCATACCTTACGTCCTCCCTGGCACCACATCGCACAAGTTTAACGGGGACAACGCATATCACAGATCAAAGGTGCTGGCCGAACAAAGAGTAAACGAGTGTATCACCGAGGGGCTCAACGCATACATCATTCGGCCGACCATAACATACGGCCCGGGCGATACCGGTTTCCCGAGAACTCTGGTGGAGCTGGTAAGAAAAAGAATGCTGTTCTTGCCCGCTTACGACGTGAGGATCCATTTGTTGGATGTGGCTGCGCTTGCCGATCTCGTGGTAAAAATGGTGAAAATTGATGTGCCCCAACAAAGAACGTTCATCGCTGCCGACGAATCACCGGTCTTATTAAAGGATCTGGTAAACCAGATATATGATCACTACTATCACAGGGGATATCCCTCGTTTCTCAAGCTTCCCAGCTCGGCATACAAAGCTCTCGCCTTATGCGCACAAGCAGCGCATAACGAGAAATGGCTCACGCGATTTCTTCTCATTTCAAGAAACTGGTATTATGACATCAGCGCCACTATCCAAGCCTTTTCGTTCGTTCCGGCTCGCACGAGCGACTCCTTCGTCAAGAACATGTGCAATTGATCGAGGCCTTCCTCCTTGTTTATCACCTCCACATGGCACCAATATTTTTCTCACTATGACGAAGGGCTCGGTACCACTTACGAGCGCTTTATTTTGCACCGTTACTTTGAAAAACTCCACAGCGCATATGATATTCAAAGTGTGCTGGAGATGCCATCGTTCGGCATGACGGGGATTTCTGGCATCAATAGTATCTGGTGGGCCAAAAAGGGGGCCAGAGTGACTGTGGCAGACGCCGACAATAAGCGGATCGCCATGATCAACAAGGTCTGGCAGAACCTTGGCATCGAGGCCGATTTCATCTATCAGAAGGATAATTACTCCAGGCTTCCGTTCAAAGACCGCTCCTTTGATTTAAGCTGGAATTTTGCTTCGCTCTGGTTTGTGAAAGAACTCGAAGAATTCTTAAGAGAACTTGTAAGAGTGACCAGGCGAGCGATCTTTATCTGTGTGCCTAACAGATCAAATATTGCCTCAATAATTGCATTTGAAGCGAAAAAGCATGCCCACGTTTTCCCAAATAATATTCGACCGGACAGGATCAAAGGAATCATCCGTAATGCAGGATGGCGCTCAGTTGATCAAGGATTCTTTGATGCTCCACCGTGGCCCGATATTGCAATGAAAAAGGAAGACCTCCTGCGCAAGGCTGGTCTCGGGTTTCTCGCCACGCGACTTGAAAACAAAAGAAGTGACACCACCTGCATACTCGATTATTACGGCGGCAAGAACAAGGGCATGGAAGAGGATGTCCTCAAATATGCCTTTTTGGAACAGTTGCCGGACCTCTTCAAGCAATTCTGGGCGCATCATCGATATTTCATCTTTGCTCCTCCATAGGGTGTTTGCTGTCTGTCATCGGCTGATAAAAGCGCTGGGCGGGGACAAATGAACGGTCCTTCCCCAGTTTCCGTAGAAGCTATAAGCGATCGTTCACCACATGGTATCCGTTATCATTCCTTCCTACAATTCTGAAAAGACCATTGAGCGGTGTCTCGATTCTCTCACCGATCAGACATATCGTGACAATTATGAGCTTATACTCGTCGATAGCTCGAACGATGGGACACCACACATCGTTATGAACGATTATAAAGATCAGGTCAGTCTCATCCATTTGGATCAGAAGACGGATCCCGGGACAGCGCGTAATATAGGTCTCGACGCTGCCAAAGGAGACCTCATAGCATTTATCGATTCCGACTGCACGGCGGCGAGGGACTGGCTTGAGAGGATTACCGAGGCTCACGATTCGTCCTACAGGGTCGTAGGTGGCGCGGTGAGAAACGGTAACGATCGGGACGACCTCGTGGCGAGGGCAGGATATTTGGCGGAATTCAGGGAATTTCTACCCGAGATGCAAAGACGTGAGGTGATGCATATCCCCACATGCAACATCTCATACAAGAAAGGAGTCTTTCTCCAGTTCGGACGATTTCAGGGTAAATATTACCCTCAGGAAGACCTTGTCTACAATTATCATCTGTGGAAAGCAGGGGAAAAAATCCTTTTGGACCCTCGTATCCAGATATATCATACGCATCGCTCCGGACTTAAAGACTTCCTTAATCATCAAAATAGAATAGGTACCGTCACTTCAAGGGTGCTTAAGGAATTGCCGCTACAGGGGTCGTTTATTGCAAAGCGTCCCCTTCTTGCCGTCATTCTTTGGCCATTTTTGCTTGCGGTAAAATACGCCAAGACCGTGTCTGTTTTTCTGCGATATCAGCCCGATACCATCAGAGAACAGGTTTCCGTGTTACCGCTTCTTTTACTGGGCCTCATGTTTTGGGCGTTCGGTTTTGTCCGCGGTGCATGCAAAGAGGGGTCGCTGTGATTACACGGGAGGAGGGACACATGAAAGAGGCCTTGTTATACTTCAACGAGACCAAAGATTATTTCGAGACCAGATTGGCGCAGTACATGGCATGTGATGAACCCCTGCTCACCACCCTTGAGGAATCGATCAAATATTCATTGTATTCGGGCGGAAAAAGGATACGGCCACTTTTCGCTTTTATCGTGGGCGATATGTTCGGCGTACCCAGGGAACGGCTCGTCTCCCTGGCGTGTGCCCTCGAGATGATCCACACGGCCTCACTCATTATGGATGACCTGCCTCATATGGATAATGCAAAGGTCAGGAGGGGACGCCCGGCTAACCATGTGGTGTACGGGCAGGACGTTGCAGCACTCGCCAGCATCGGCCTTCTCACCAGGGCCTACGAAATAGTCCTCGAAGATCCAGATCTTCCTGACCACAAGAAAACGCTCGTTGTCGGAAAACTCGCCAACGTGGTCGGTATTAACGGGCTCGTGGGCGGCCAGTTTGTGGACCTCAAATTCGCCAGTGAAACCATGCAGTATCCGACTCTTGAGTACATACATAACCATAAGACTGCGGCGCTTTTTGTGGCCTCGGGCACGGCCGCTGCAATCATAGGAGATGCATCCGGAGAGCAAATAAAGGCGTTGGAGGAATACGCAAGTAATCTCGGATTCGCCTTCCAAATCCTGGACGACCTGTTGGATGCCACCGGCACGGTCGAAGAGGTTGGCAAATCTCTTCAAAAGGATAAAGGAAACTTTGTGCTCCTGTATGGTTTGGACAAATGCAGACTACTGGTTGAAGACTATACGAATCGCGCAATTGATGCGATCAAGATCTTTCAAGGCAGGAATGATAGACTGATAATTCTGGGACAGATGCTATTGAAAAGAAAATCATGAAAATCATATCAATCTTTCAGCATGGAACCAAACGAACGTTCCTCGCCGCCTTTTGGGCATTCCTTGTCGCACTGTGGGCCGTGGAGTGCCCTGCTTTCTTCGGAGCAAAATTCGAACCGCCCGACGGTAAGACATTACACTGTGCCCAGGCCGAAGTGCGACCGAAGAGCACCAAACTGATCAGCGTAGATTGGTCGGGGCTCGAAGAATACGTGGAGGCAAGCGGTAAAAGGCCGAAGCTTATCATGCATTACATTTCTTTTGATGAGCGGGCATTTGCCCTGCTCAAGCCCACTATCGCGGAAATCTCCCAAAAGAAGTTCGACTATATCCCTCAGATAGGACTCGATTTCTACATTTACGGCGAGCCCGCCGATATATTAAGGCCGGTCGATATCACGCAAAAGATCGCTCAAGGTGCCTATGACGATCATATTCATGTGCTTGCCGAAATGTTTAAGAACATGGGCACACCCGCATTCATACGTCCCGGTTATGAATTCGGCGGCAGCGGACACGGAAGGTTCGCTTCTAAAACTTACTGGGCGCAGGCATGGCGCAGGATATACGACATCTTTCAGCAGGACGATGCAAAAAATGTGGCTTTTGTCTGGAATACTCTCGATGCCGCAGACTTCATAGACTATTACCCCGGGGATGATTGCGTGGATTGGTGGGGCATAAACGTCTTCATCAATCATGCAGATCGGGATACCTTTATCAATGACTTTATCCGTGAAGCCAAGGCGCATAAAAAGCCGGTAATGATAGCCGAATCCACACCCCGGTATGTGGGCTCTGTAGGAGGACGAGAGGCCTGGGTGAACTGGTATCAACCGTATTTCAATCTCATTTACAGGTATCCCCATGTTAAGGCGTTCTGTTACATAAATGCTTCATGGGAGGGCTACCCGGATCAAAGCTTTGCCTCCGATTGCCGCATCCAAAACAATCAGATCGTTTTGGAAAGATATCGGACAGTTCTGTCCGACAAGAATTTCATCCATGCTGAAGAGAAATAGGCTGATATCGGGCTTCATCCAATTCGCAAACCGTTACTTCGGGTGGCGAGGGTGGGCAGTCCTTACCTATAATTCCGTTATAGAAAACGTCTTTCTCTTTTTCTACATAGCCTTGCAGAAAAAACTTTCGGGAAAATGGTTCCTTTTTTATTTCTTCACATTCTTTCTGTTCAGCGCGGCTTCCACGACGTATGGCTATCTCGTAAATGATTTTGCCGATAAAGAGTTGGACCTGTTTCACGGGAAAGATAATACTTTCGTGTCAGACTCGAAAACAAAAGCAGCCTTCGTCGTCCTTCTGTCCCTGTTCTTGAGCATAGTGTTTGGTATGTTCTTTGTGCGAGAAAACTTCTTTCTCGGTCTGTGGATATGTTGGGCTCTGGTTGCCACCTTCTATTCGCTCAAACCTATCCGATTGAAAGAGAAAGGCAAGATTGGACTATTCTGTGTGGTAATAGCCCAAAGGGTCCTCCCAACGCTTCTCATATTTGCGGCATTCCAATATTTTCGTCCGCCGGACGTAATCCTTTTCACGATATACATATTCTTTAGAGGGCTTTCCTCGGATCTTAATCACCAGTTGGAAGATTATGAAAAAGATGCAGACACTGGAACAGGCACGTACACCGTTCAAGCCGGATTTCAGAAGGCCAGAAAGTTTTTCCGTTTTTCCCTGGAAGCCGAGAAGGCCCTGCTCTTCATATGCCTTATCAATATGTGCGTACAGACAGGATCTCTTAAATCGAATCCCGCCTCATTTCTCTTCCCTCTCTTCGCTGTCTATGTTGTGCTCTATGGGCTCAGTTGGTGGCAAATCGTACGGCACAAAGGCAATGTGGACGTGAACCCATATGTTCGCGGCTCAAGAAATGTGTTCCACTTCATTCACCATACGTTCCCGTCCGTGCTTCTGCCTCTTTACCTGCTTGTGTTGCTGGCCTTAAGAGATTGGACGTTCGCCGTACCTCTATTGTTTCTCGCGGTCTATCGCAAACTATACTCAATAGAGCTGATTCAAAAGAGTCTCTCCTCTTTACGAATACAACCCAAAACCCCCTGAAGGCTGAACACCGGCCTTAAAAGCATTCCCTATGCATGAATACAAAATTACCGTTTTTGGCGCCGGCATA
>Ga0335069_10002668_pt1 | contig 27293 bp, 29 predicted proteins | sample Lox_Sample_11_FD_206714 | JGI IMG/M metagenome (GOLD analysis project Ga0335069, IMG submission 206714) | Soil microbial communities from Loxahatchee National Wildlife Refuge, Florida, United States - Lox_Sample_1.1 | ecosystem: Environmental > Terrestrial > Soil > Wetlands | place: USA...
TCCCGAATGCGAGCAGCGGCAGCGTCGCCGCGCTCGTGTGCACGGCGACCGTGACGCCGACACCCGCGTCGCCGCGCGACAGCTCCTCGAGCACCAGAACGTACGAGAGGAAGTCCGCGCCGGCGCCGCCGTACTCCTCGGGCACGCACGCGCCCATCAGGCCGAGCTCGGCGAGCTTGGCGAACACCTCGCGCGGGAAGCGGTGCTCGCGGTCCCACTCCCCCGCGTTCGGCTCGATCTCCGCGCGGGTGAACTCGCGGGCGAGCCCCTGGATCTCGCGCTGCTCCGGGCTCAGCTCGAAGTCCACGGCAGGACTCTAGTACTCGTAGAAGCCGCGGCCGGTCTTCCGGCCGAGCCGGCCCGCCTGGACGTACTGGCGCAGCAGCGGGCACGGCGCGTACTTCGGGTCGCCGAGCCCGTGGTGGAGGACCTCCATGATCGCGACGCACGTGTCGAGCCCGATCAGGTCGGCGAGCGCGAGCGGCCCCATCGGGTGCGCGAACCCGAGCTTCGCGATCGTGTCGATCGCCTCGGGCTCGGCGACGCCCTCGAGCAGCGCGTACGCCGCCTCGTTGATGAACGGCATGAGGATGCGGTTCGAGACGAACCCGGGCAGGTCGCGCGCCTCCGCCGGCGTCTTGCCGAGGTCGACCGCGAGCGCGACGATCGCCGCGGCCGTCTCGTCGGACGTCTCGAGCCCGCGGATCACCTCGACGAGCTTCAGCATCGGCACCGGGTTGAAGAAGTGCATGCCGATCACCGCCGCGGGACGGCTCGTCGCCGCCCCGAGGCTGGTGATGGGAATGGATGACGTGTTCGACGCGAGGATCGCTTCCGCCGGCATCACGGTGTCCGCCCGCCGGAAGATTCCCTTCTTGGTCTCCGCGTCCTCGACGACCGCCTCGATCATGAGGTGCGCCTCGACGAGATCGTCGACGGGCGTGACACGGCCGAGAACGTCGTCCGGATCGGCGCCGCCCTTCTCGGCGAGCCGCGTCAGGCTCTTGCGCATCGTCTCGAGCCCGCGCTCGACCGCACCGGGCGCGGCATCGTGGAGCGAGACGCGGCGGCCGGAGGCGGCGACGACCTGCGCGATCCCCGCGCCCATCTGGCCGGCGCCGACGACGAGGACGTGCTCGAAGTCCACGCGCGGAGGCTATCGTCGCCGGATGGCGACCGCGGAGGTGAACGGCGCACGGCTCTGGTACGAGGAGGCGGGCGCGGGGCCGGCCGTCGTGCTCCTGCACGGGGGACTCGGCGACTCGCGGCTCTGGGACCCGCAGTTCCCGGCGCTCGCAGAGCGGTTCCGGACCATCCGCTACGACCAGCGCTTCTTCGGCCGCTCGACGGGTCCGGCGGCGCCGTGGTCGGAGGTCGACGACTGCTCGACGCGCTGGACGTCCCGCGCGCGGCGCTCGTCGGGCTCTCGCACGGCGGCCGGATCGCCGTCGACGCGGCGCTCGCGGCGCCGGCGCGGTGCTGGGCGCTCGTCGGCGTCGCCTCCGGGCTCTCCGGCCACGACGTCGACGTGTACAGCGCGGAGCAGGACGCGGCGTACGAGGAGGCCGCCGCCGCGGGCGACCTCGACGGGGCGATGGCCGTCGACTTCGAGGTGTGGGCGCCGCTCGGCGCCGACGAGCTGATCCACGAGCTGTGGCGTGCGACCCCTGACGCCGACCCGCTGCCGCCGGGAGTCGAGCCGCGCCGCACGGTGTCCCCGGCGGCGCCGCGGCTCGCAGAGCTCGCCGTCCCCGCGCTGATGCTCACCGCGCGCCACGACCCGCCCGGCTTCCGCGAGATCGGCCCGCTCGTCGCGCGCGAAGCCCCGGACGCACGCTCGGTCGAGGTCGACTCAGACCACTACCTGACCCTCCGCGAGCCGGAGCTCGTCACGAGGCTCCTCGCCGACTTCCTCGCGGCGGCGGCGCCGCACGAGTAGCGCGGCGACCGCGACGGCGATCACCGCGGCCCCGCCGGCACTCCCGCCGACCGCGGCCCAGGGCGTCCCGCCGCCCGGATAGGAGATCCGCCACGTCGCCGTGTCGACCGCGAGCCACGGTCGTCCGCTCCGCCAGTGCACAGCGAGCGAGCGGCCGCCGTCGCGGAGCGAGAGCACGAGGTTGTAGACGCCGCTCTCGTTCCGCAGCGGCAGCCCGATGCAGTGCGCGACGCCGTGAACGGTGTCGAGCGCGTGCACGAACGGGAAGCCGTCGCCGCCGTTCTGGTACAGCGTGTACACCCAGCGTCCGTCGGCGCTCGTCACGCGGTCGAGCGGATACCCGTCCATCACCCAGCCCTTCTGTGTCCGGTCGGCGATGCGGCCGGGCAGGAGCCGGTGCGTGCGCAGGTCGTATGCCCGGACGACGTAGTGCGCGTAGTCGCCGTCGGCGGCGAGCGTGTGCTGGACGAGGTAGAGCCGCGACGCATCGGGCGAGAGAGCGTCGAAGGCGAAGCTGCCCTTGAGCACGAGCCAGTTGCGCATCCTGAGCGTGCGCGCGTCGAGGACGAGGAAGCGGCTCGTCTGCGCGAGATCCGGATTGCCGACGACGAGCGTCCGTCCGTCGTGCGACAGGCCGGCGGCGATGTCGTACGTGATCATCGGAATGCCGAACGACCCGAGCAGCGTCGTCGAGCGCCGCAGCGAGCCGTCCTTCGTCTGCAGCGCTGCGAGCACCGTGTTGCCGTCGGCGTTGAGCGCCACGTACCGGGTCGAGCCGTCGGCGCTGAGGATCCCGCTGCCGCCCTGCGCGGCGAACGGCATCTGGCCGTCGGCGAGCGCGGCCGGCGCGAGGCAGAGCGCCGCCGCGAACGAGACGATCAGGAGTCGGAGCATGGTGGGAATACGTCGCGGCGGCGGCGAGGGGTCCCTCCTCCGCACCCCGGCTCCGGGTTGCCTCGACCTCGCTACGCCTCGATCAGGAGCGCGTCGCCCTGGCCGCCGCCGGAGCAGATCGCGGCGAGCCCGAGCCCGCCGCCCTCGCGGCGGAGCTCGTGCACCATCGTCCCGAGGATCCGACCGCCGCTCGCGCCGATCGGGTGGCCGAGCGCGACGGCGCCGCCGTTCACGTTGACGAGGTCCGGGTCGGCGCCGAGGAGCGCCGTCGAGTTGAGCGCGACCGAGGCAAACGCCTCGTTGATCTCGACGCGCTTGACGTCGCCGATCGTCTTGCCGGCCCGCTCGAGCGCCTGCGCACCCGCCTTCGCGGGCGTGCGCGCGAGATAGGCGAACTCGTCGGCGACGTAGCCCTGTCCGAGCACCGTCGCGAGCGGCTCGAGTCCGCGCTGCTTCGCGAACGCGTCGGAGCAGACGATCACGCAGGAGGCGCCGTCGTTCACCCCGGGCGCGTTGCCGGCGGTGGTGGTGCCGTCCGGGTCGAACACCGGCTCGAGCGACGCGAGCTTCTCGTAGGTCGTGTCGCGGCGGACGGACTCGTCGGCGACGACGTCGTCCACCGGGACGATCTCGTCGTCGAACCTCCCTCCGTCCTGCGCGGCGGCCGCGCGCTCGTGCGAGCGCAGCGCCCACCGGTCCTGCTCCTCGCGCGGGATGCCGAGCTCGCGCGAGACGAACGACGCCTGCTCGACCATGTGGCACCCGTCGAACGACGACGTGAGACCGTCGTGGGTCATCAGGTCGATGAGCGAGCCGTCGCCGAGCCGGTAGCCGAACCGCGCCTGCTTGAGGACGTACGGCGCGTTCGACATCGACTCCATGCCGCCGGTGACGACGAGCTGGGCGTCGCCGGCGCGGATCATCGAGTCGGCGATCTCGACCGCGCGGATCGACGACGCGCAGACCTTGTTGATGGTGTCCGCGGGCACGCCGACCGGGATCCCCGCTCCGACGGCGGCCTGGCGCGCCGGGGCCTGCCCGGCGCCGCCCTGGAGCACCTGGCCCATGATCACGTAGTCGACCTCGGCGCCCTCGAGCCCCGCGCGCTCGAGCGCGGCGCGGATCGCGATCGCGCCGAGCCCGGTCGCCTCGTGACCCTTCAGCCCGCCGCCGAGCTTGCCGAACGGCGTGCGCACCGCCGCGACGATGACGGTCCTGGTCATGCCCGCCAGCCTAGCCGCCGCCGGGTGTCCGGCACCGGAGGTCAGCGGGCGAAGGAGACGCCCGGCTCGAGGCGCCGCGCGAACGAGACGATCAGCGCGATCGCCGCCTCCACGTCGTCGAGCTGGATCGTCTCGACGGGCGAGTGCATCGAGCGGAGCGGAATGGAGACGAGGCCGGTCGCGACGCCGCGACGGCTGACGTACACGGCGTCCGCGTCCGTATTCGTCGTCCCGCGCGAGACCTCGATCGAGAACGGGATCTTCTCGGCGGTCGCGACCTCGTGGAGCAGCTCGAACACGCGCGGATGGATCGACGGCCCGCGCATGAGCACCGCACCGCCGCCGAGCCGGTGGTCTCCGTCGTCCTCCGGATCGCCGCCGCGCACGTCGGTCGCGTGCGTGACGTCGACCGCGATCGCAACATCCGGCTCGAGCTCCCACGCGAGCGTTCGCGACCCGGCGAAGTCGCCGACCTCCTCCTGGACGACCGCGAGCGCGGCGACGTCGCCCGGCGTCCCGGCCTCTGCCGCGCGGCGCGCCACCTCGAGCGCGACGTACGAGCCGATCCGGTTGTCGAGCGCCCGCGAGGCGACGCGGCCGTTCCGCAGCTCGAGCGGCGACCCGGCGACGACGGCGGCGTCGCCCGGCCGGACGAGCGCACGCGCCTCCTCCCCGTCCTTCGCGCCGACGTCGAGGAAGAGATCGTCGAACGAGACCGGCTTCCGCTCCTCCCCCGCCTTCCGCTTCACCCGCCGCGCGCTCACCACCGCAGGCAGCGGCCCGTCCGCGGTGAGGATCTCCATCCGCTGACCGAGCAGCACGTGCGGGTCCCAGCCGCCGAGACCGCGCACGGCGATGAGCCCGTCGTCGCCGGCGTGCGTGACGACGACGCCGATCTCGTCGATGTGCCCGACGACGGCGAGCAGCGGCCCGCCCGCGCCGCCGGGGACGCGCACCCACGACGAGCCGTGCACGTTCGACGACACCCCGCCGAACGCCGCGGCGGCGTCGCGCCAGACCGCGGCCGGCTGCGCCTCTTGCCCGGACGGGCCGGGCGCGGTGAGCAGCCGTTCGAGCAGCTCGGGAATCGGCATCGCGCCGACTCTATCGACGCTCGGCCATCCGCCTCCGCGATAGCGTCCCGCGCGTGAGACTGCGCTCGCACGACGACCTCTACGCGATCGTCCGGCTCGACCCGAGCGCGGCGGTTCCCGAGTGGGCGACCGGGAGCCCGTTCTGGTCGGTGACCCGCAGCGACTCGGAGCTGTCGATCGTGTGCGCGCAGGACGACATCCCCGAAGGTGCGAGCGCGGAGCGCGGCTGGTGCGCGCTCGAGCTCGTCGGCCCGCTCGACTTCTCGCTCACCGGCGTCGTCGCCTCGCTCGTCTCGCCGCTGGCCGACGCGGAAGTGCCGATCTTCGTGCTCTCGACCTTCGAGACCGACTACCTGCTCGTCCGGGAGACGGACTACGCGCGCGCGGTCGACGCGCTCGAGGCGGCGGGCCACGACGTCGACGCTTGACGGGCACGGCCGTCGCACCTAGGCTGGGTCGAGATGACTCCCGTCTCCCGCAGCTGGTGGGCCTGGCGCTCCGAGCGGGGCGGGAGCCTGCGCTGACCTGACGCGCAGCACAGCCCGTTCCGCTCCATCCGGCTCCGCAAGGGGCCGTTTTCGTCTGCACCCGTGACCGAGACCGTGACCGCCGAGATCGCCACCGACCTCCTCACCCCGCTCGGGGCGTACCTCCGCCTGCGCGGCCGCCCGGGCGCGCGCGGGGCATTCCTGCTCGAGTCGGTCGAGCGCGGCCGGCTCGGGCGGCACTCGTTCGTCGGCTGCGGCTCGCGGCTCGTCTCCTTCGACGAGGCCGAGACGCTCGGCGAGCCGGTCGTCGGCTACCTCGGCTACGACGCGGTCGCGCGGCTCGAGCCGACGGTGCCGCTGCCGGCGGACGGGCCGGACTTCCCGGAGAGCCTGTTCGTCGTGCCGGAGCTGCTCGTCCGCTTCGACCACGCACGGGGCGTCGCGGAGACGCTCGCCGGCGACCCCGACGAGGCGGCGGCGCTGCTCGGCGGCCCGCAGCCGGAGCCGCAGCCCGGGACGGGAGCCGCCGGCCCGCTCGAGCGCTTCCCCGACCGCGACGAGCACCTGCGGCGGATCGAGCGCGCGAAGGAGCACATCCGCGAGGGCGACGTCTTCCAGGTCGTGATCGCGCAGCGCGCCGTCCGCCCCACCTCCGCGTCCGCGTTCGAGCTCTACCGCGCGCTCCGCCGCGTCAACCCGTCTCCGTACCTCTTCCTGCTGGAGCTGGACGGCCTGGCACTGGTGGGAAGCTCGCCGGAGACCGTCGTCAAGTGCGAGGGCACGCGCGCCGCGCTCAACCCGATCGCGGGCACGATCGCGCCGGGCGAGCACGACGCCGAGGCGCTGCTCGCCTCCGAGAAGGACCGGGCGGAGCACGTGATGCTCGTCGACCTCGGCCGCAACGACCTCTCGCGCGTCTGCGTGCCCGGCACGGTCCGCGTCGAGCAGTTCATGACGCCGGAGCGCTACTCGCACGTGACGCACCTCGTCTCCGAGGTCGCGGGCGAGCTCGAGGGCGACCGGACGCCGTTCGAGCTGCTGCGGGCGTGCTTTCCGGCGGGGACGGTCTCCGGTGCGCCGAAGGTGCGCGCGATGCAGATCATCTCGGAGCTCGAGGGCTACCGGCGCGGGGTCTACGCCGGCGCCGTCGGCTACGTCCTGCCGGCCGAGGGCGCGATGGACACGTGCATCGCGATCCGGACGCTCGTGCTCCGCGACGGGGTCGCGTACCTCCAGGCCGGCGGCGGCATCGTCGCCGACTCCGACCCGGCGGCGGAGCACCAGGAGTGCCTGAACAAGCTCGCGGCCCTCGAGGCCGCGATCGAGCTGGCCGAGGCGGAGGCTTCACGGTGATGACGACGTGTCAGGAGCCGATGGCGGCCGGGGGCGCGAGATGATGCTCCTTATCGACAACTACGACTCGTTCACGTACAACCTGGCGCATCTCTTCGGCGCGCTCGGAGTCGAGGTGACGGTGCTGCGCAACGACGAGGTCGACGCGGACGAGGCCGCGCGGCTCGCGCCGTCGCACCTCGTCGTCTCCCCCGGCCCCGGCCGACCTGTGGCGGCGGGGGCCACGATCGAGATCATCCGCCGCCTCGCGCCGGGGACGCCGACGCTCGGCGTCTGCCTCGGGCACCAGGCGATCGTCGAGGCGTTCGGCGGCGAGGTCGGCTACGCGCGCGAGCTGCTGCACGGCAAGGCGAGCCCCGTCCGCCACGACGGCACCGGTCTCTTCACCGGGCTGCCGGATCCGTTCGACGCGGGCCGGTACCACTCGCTCGCGGCGACGCGCCTCCCGGAGGCGCTCGCGCCGACGGCGTTCGCGGACGACGGCGAGGTGATGGCCGTCCGCCACCGCGAGCTCGCAATCGCAGGCGTCCAGTTCCACCCGGAGTCGGTGCTGACTCCGGACGGCCCGGCGCTCGCGCGCAACTTCCTCGAGGGGCGGCTGTGAGCGTAGGCTCGACGGAGCTCACCAAAGAGCGGAGGCGTCGGCTTTGCCGGCGCCGGGAGCGGGAATGATCCAGGAGACGGTCGCGCGGCTGCTCGACGGGCACGACCTCACCCGTGCGGAGGCACACGCGACGATGGGCGAGATCATGCGCGGCGAGGCGACGCAGGCGCAGATCGCCGGCTTCCTCGTCGCGCTGCGCGCGAAGGGCGAGACGGCGGACGAGATCGCCGGCTGCGCGGAGGCGATGCGCGAGCACGTGCTGCAGGTGCGCCCGGCGCGGACGGATCTCGTCGACATCGTCGGCACGGGCGGCGACGGGGCGAACACGTACAACATCTCGACGGCGGCGGCGCTCGTCGCGGCCGGCGCAGGCGCCGCGATCGCGAAGCACGGGAACCGCGCCGCATCGTCGGCGAGCGGCTCCGCCGACGTGCTCGAGGCGCTCGGCTTCAGGCTCGACCTGCCGCCCGAGCGGATCGAGCGGTCGATCGACGAGCTCGGCTTCGGCTTCCTGTTCGCGCAGGCGCACCACCCGGCGATGAAGCACGCGGCGCCGGTCCGCCGCGAGCTCGCGACGCGTACCGTCTTCAACGTGCTCGGCCCGCTGACGAACCCCGCCGGCGCGCGGGCGCTGATGCTCGGCGTCTATTCGCCCGACCTGACGCGGACGATCGCGGAGGCGCTCGTGCAGCTCGGCTCGACGCGCGCCTACGTCGTCCACGGCGCGGGCGGGATCGACGAGCTGTCCCCGTGCGGGCCGAACCTCGTCTGCGAGGTCGAGAACGGGGCCGTGCGCGAGTACGAGCTCGACCCGCTCGACCTCGGCGTCGCGCGCGCTCACCCGGACGAGCTCCGGGGCGGCGACCCGGCGACGAACGCGGCGGCGCTGCGCGACGTCCTCGCCGGCGCCGACGGCGGCCACCGCTCCGCCGTGCTCCTGAACGCCGCCGGCGGGATCGCGGCCGCCGGTCATGCGGAGAACCTGCGCGAGGGAATCGTGCGCGCGCGCGAGGCGATCGACTCGGGCGCGGCCGCCGCACGGCTCGACCAGCTCGTCGCGTTCACGCGGGAGGAGGCGGCGTGAGGTTCGCCGACGCGCTCCGCGAGCCCGGGCTCGGCGCGGTCGCCGAGTTCAAGCGGCGCTCGCCGTCGGCCGGCGACATCCGCCCGGACGCACGCGTCGACGACATCGTCCCCGCGTACGCGGCGAGCGGAGCGACCGCGATCTCGGTGCTGGTCGACGACCGGTTCGGCGGTTCCCTGGACGACCTCGTCGCTGCTCGCGCGGCGACCAGGGCACCGCTGCTTGCGAAGGGTTTCTTCCGGGAAGAGGCGCAGCTCGTGCAGCTGAGAGACGCAGGCGCGGACGCGGCGCTGCTCATCCTTCGCGATCTCGACGACGCACGGACGGCGTGGCTGATGCGCAGGGCCGAGGAGCTCGGGCTCGACACGCTCGTCGAGGCGCACGATCTCGCGGAGCTCGAACGCGCCGAGAAGCTCGACGCACCGATCGTCGGCGTCAACGCACGGGACCTCTCCACCTTCGCGATCGACCGCAACACGCAACTGCACCTCGTCGCGCGCGCAGCGCGCGACAAGAGCCGCGTGATCGTCGCCGAGAGCGCGATCCACACGCGCGCGCAGGGCGCCGCCGCGGAGCTCGCCGGAGCGAACGCCGTCCTCGTCGGCACGGCGCTGATGCGCGCGCCGGATCCCGGGGCGAAGCTGCGCGAGCTGCTCTCGCGCCCGCTCGTGAAGGTGTGCGGCCTGACGCGACAGGACGACGTCGACGCCGCCGTCGATGCGGGCGCGGATCTCGTCGGCTTCATCCTCGTCGACAAGAGCCCGCGCCGCGCCCCGGCGGTGCTCGTCGTCCCGGAGACGACGCTGTCGGTCGCCGTCTTCGTCGGCGAGCCGGAGGAGACCGGCGCCGACCTCGTCCAGCTCTACCCGGACGACGCGGGCACCGTCCGCGGCCGCGACGCGGTGCTGCTGCGCGAGGGCGAGCCGGTGGCGCGACTCCTCGACCAGCCCTGGGAGGGCACCGACCCGGAGCACTGGGAGGCGGCGGCACGCGCCGAGGGCCGCGTCGTCCTCGCCGGCGGGCTCGGCCCGGAGAACGTCCGCGCCGCGATCGACGCGGTGCACCCGTGGGGCGTCGACGCGTCGTCGTCGCTCGAGACGGAGCCGGGGATCAAGGACCACGCGCGCGTGCGCGCCTACGTCGAGGAGGCACACCGATGAGCACGACGATGTTCGGCGCGTACGGCGGCCGTTACGTCCCGGAGACGCTGATCCCGGCGCTCGACGAGCTGGAGCAGGGCTGGCGCGAGGCGCTCGCCGACGACGCGTTCCACGCGGAGCTGCACCACCTCGCGACGACGTACGCGGGGCGGCCGACGCCGCTCACGCTCGCGGAGCGGTTCGAGCCGGGCAAGCGCATCCACCTGAAGCGCGAGGACCTCCTCCACACCGGCGCGCACAAGCTGAACAACGCGCTCGGCCAGGCGGTGCTCGCGCGGCGGCTCGGCAAGCGCCGCATCGTCGCGGAGACGGGCGCGGGTCAGCACGGCGTCGCGACCGCGACCGTCTGTGCGCGCTTCGGCCTCGACTGCGTCGTCTACATGGGCGAGGAGGACATGCGCCGGCAGAGGCCCAACGTCGAGCGGATGCACCTGCTCGGAGCCGAGGTGCGGGCCGTCGACTTCGGCACGAAGACGCTGAAGGAGGCGACGAGCGAGGCGATCCGCGACTGGATCACCAACGTCGAGACGACGCACTACCTGATCGGCTCGTGCGTCGGCCCGGCGCCGTATCCGGAGCTCGTCGCCGAGCTCCAGTCGGTGATCGGGCGCGAGGCGCGCGAGCAGGTGCTCGCGGCCGAGGGTCGGCTGCCGGAGGCGGTGATCGCGGCGGTCGGCGGCGGCTCGAACGCGATCGGCGTCTTCCACGGCTTCCTCGACGACACGGACGTCCGGCTCGTCGGCGTCGAGGCGGCGGGAGCGGCGTCGCTCGGCTCCGGCCGGACCGCCGTGCTGCACGGGGCGCGCTCGTCGGTGCTCGTCGACGAGGACGGGCAGATCGCGGACGCACACTCGATCTCGGCGGGCCTCGACTATCCGGGCGTCGGGCCGGAGCACGCGTACCTCCGTGACACCGGCCGCGCCGAGTACCTCGCGGCGACCGACGAGGAGGCGCTGGCCGCGTTCCGCCGCCTCGCCCGCACCGAGGGAATCATCCCCGCGCTCGAGCCGGCCCACGCGCTCGCGCGGGCGCGTGACCTCGATGCGGAGCTGATTCTCGTCTGCCTCTCCGGCCGCGGCGACAAGGACCTCGACGAGGCGCTCTCCGCGCTGGAGCGGCTCGCATGAGCAAGGTGCTCGTCATCTACCTCATGGCGGAGCCGGAGACGCCGGAGCTCGCGCGCGCGGCGGTCGACGGCGGCGCCGACCTGATCGAGCTCGGGATCCCGTTCTCCGACCCGCTCGCCGAAGGGCCGGTGATCCGGCAGGCCTCGGAGCGCGCGCTCGCGCGCGGGATGCGCACGCGCGCGTGCCTGGACGTGATCGCGCGCATGCGCGAGCTCATCGACGTGTCGATCGTGCCGATGACCTACGCCGCGATCCTCGAGGCGTACGGCTACGAGCGCTTCGCCGCCGACGCGACCGCTGCGGGTGCCTCGAGCCCGATCCTCGTCGACCTGCCGGTCGAGGTGCATCCGGAGCTGAAGCGGATCCAGCTGATCGCGCCGACCTCGACCGACGAGCGGATCCGCGCCGCTGCGGCGAACACCGACGGCTGGCTCTACGTCGTCTCGCTCACCGGCACGACCGGCGCGCGCGAGGAGGTCTCCGCGCGGCTGGCCGCGCTCGTCGAGCGCACGCGCGCGCTCGCACCTGCCGGCCTGCCGCTCTACGCCGGCTTCGGCGTCTCGACGCCCGAGCACGCGCGCGCATTCGCGGACGTCGCGGACGGCGTCGTCGTCGGCTCGCGCGCCGTCCAGGTCGCAGAGGACGGGCCGGACGCACTGCGCGCGTACGTCGCCTCGCTCCGCACGGCCGTCGACGCGGCGTAGACGGGGGCGACCTCGAGCGGGGCCGTCCCTGCCGGCTCCGGCTCGGGCTGCGGCGGGACCGGCAGGCGCAGCGCGAACGTCGCCCCGCGCTCGCCCGACGCGACGGTGCAGCGTCCGCCGTGCGCCTTCGCGATCGCGTCGGCGATCGAGAGCCCGAGCCCGACGCCGCCGTGCGCACGCGTGCGCGACGTGTCGGCGCGGGCGAAGCGGTCGAAGATCCGCTCGCGCGCCTCGGGCGGCACGCCGCACCCCTCGTCCGCGACCTCGATCACGACCTCGCCGCCGCCCGCATACGCACGGAGCGTGATCGCGTCATGCGGCTCGGTGTGCTCGACCGCGTTCTCGAGCAGCGCGTCGAGCGCGCTCCGCAGCGCGTCCGCGTCCGCGCGCACGACCCCGGCGACGTCGATCTCGAACCGCCAGGCGCGCGCCGCGACCTCGGACCAGCGCATGAACACGTCCTCGACGAAGCCTTCGATCTCGACGTCGCCGAGCATCACGAAGTCGGGTTGGTCCGCCTTTGCGAGCAGCAGCAGCCGCTCGACGATGTGCTCGATCCGCTCGAGCTCGTCGAGCGCGACGACCACCTCCGGTGCCTCCGGCACCTCGCGGCGCAGCAGCTCGAGGTGGCCGCGCGCGATCGTCACCGGCGTACGCAGCTCGTGCGACGCGTCGTGGAGGAACCGCTCCTGGCGCTCGAGCAGCGTCGCGCGCGTCTCCGCGACCGTCTCGACGACGCGAACCGCGGCCTTCCGCCTCTGCGCCTGCCAGATCATCGCGGCGAAGATCGCGCACAGGAAGGGGATCGCCACCAGCCTGCCCCAAAGCTCGTCGCCCTGGAGACCGATCGCGAGGATGACGCCGATCAACGCCGCCGACAGGAGCGTGAGGATCAGGGCCGTCGTCCGAATCGACCACAGCCGTGCGGCGTAGACGAACGCGAGGCTGATCCAGATCAGGTCGAACGACGCGCGCGCCCAGACGGGCGACGCGAAGACGAGGACGAGGTTCGCGGCCGCGAAGAGCGCCCACGCGGCCTCGGGCCAGTTACGCCGCAGCCAGACGGTAGCCCGCATTGCGCACCGTTTCGATGGGAGCCTCCGGGCCGAGCTTCTTTCGCAGACGGCGGACGCAGACGTCGACGACGTTCGAACCCGGGTCGAAGCCGTAGCCCCAGACCTCCGCGAGCAGCCGCTCGCGGCTCACGACCTCTCCGGCGTGGACGAGCATGTGGTGGAGCAGGCGGAACTCGCGGTCCGACAGGTCGGTGACGAGCTCGCCGACCCGCGCCTGCCGCCGGGCGAGGTCGAGCGCGACGCGGCCCGCGCGGACGAGGTGCTCGTCCTCCGGCGGGCGCGACGCGCGCAGCTGCACGCGCACGCGGGCGAGCAGCTCGTCGAGGGCGAAGGGCTTCGCGACGTAGTCGGTCGCGCCGAGCTCGAACCCGCGCAGCTTCGTCTGGAGGTCGGAGCGCGCCGAGAGGATCAGCACCGGCAGGCGCGGCCGCACGCGGTGGAGCTCGCGGAGCACCTGCAGGCCGTTCAGCCCGGGCAGCAGCAGGTCGAGGACGACGAGGTCCCAGCGCTCGGCGCTCGCGAGCGCGAGCCCGTCGCGGCCGTTGTCCGCCGCGACGACGGTGTAGCCCTCCGCCTCGAGACCCCTCGTGAGAAAGGCCAGGATGCGAGCTTCGTCCTCCACCACCAGGATGCGCATCGTGTCCCGATTCGTCCAGCCGCCGCCCCGACTGTACCGCCCTCTGCGCACAGATGACAAGGAGATGACGCGGGCATGACACTCCCGTCATCTTCGGGACAGTCGGATCGCGCTGCTATAGAGATCGCCGCGGATGCGCCGGCACACATGGAAGCTCGTCGGGGTGGCCGTCGTCGTCGCCGCGGTCGGCGTGCTCATCGGCCTGTACGTCTCGAAGCTGACGACGGAGGCGGGCTCGCCCTCCTACACGGTGCCGGTCAAGACGGTGAACGGGAAGCCCGTCGTCGACCTGACCATCCAGACGGTGGCCGCGGTCGGGCCGGAGCTGAGCCCCTCCCACCCCGACTTCGTCTCGTACCTGGTCAGGAACACGCAGGGGAAGTGGATCCGCAGCACCGTCTGGCGCCTGCCTGCGCACGCGACCGTCCACGTGACGATCTACAACTTCGACGGCGCGAGCGGCCTGCGCAACAACTACCTCGCGCGCGCGCAGGGAACCGACGGGAACGCGTACACGATCGACGGCAAGACGCAGAACGTGATCTCGCCCGACGACGCGTCGCACACCTTCGCCGTGCCCGCGTACGGGCTGATCGTGGCGATTCCCGGAGTCGCCGACGATGCCAAGAACCAGTGCGGCTACGCGCCGTGCTCGCTGTCGAACGCGCACCGCACGATCCAGTTCACGTTCCACACGGGCAACACGGGGCACATCCGCTGGCAGTGCTTCGTGCCGTGCGCGGCGGGCTGGCTCTACGGCTTCGGCGGGCCGATGCAGACGATCGGCTACATGGACGGGTTCCTCGACATCACGTGAGCGCGGCGCCGACATCCGCCGGGCCGAACCACGCGCGCCGCGTGATCGTCGCGTGGATCGTGCTGAGCCTGATCCTGACCCCGCTCGTGGCGATCTTCCTCGGCCCGCACATCCCACCGGGGAACGGCAGCGACCAGGCCTCCCAGCAGACCGTCGACAACACGGTGATGACGGCGATCGTCACGCCGATCATCTGCCTGCTGACCGTCTTCTTCGTCTACGCGCTCGCGCAGTTCCGCAAGCCGCGCGGCGGCGCGATCACCGACGGCCCGCCGCTCCGCGAGCAGCGGACGGTGCAGACGCTCTGGATCGTGCTGACGTCCGCGACGGTGCTGTTCCTCGCCGGCTTCGGCACGTACGAGCTCCTCCAGAACGGCGCCGGCGGCGGCCAGGGCCCGAGCCCGGTCGCCGTGCCCTCGGGCTCGAAGCTGCAGGTGCAGGTGATCGCGCAGCAGTGGGAGTTCACGTACCGCTATCCGTCGTACGGCGGGCTCGAGACCTCCCAGCTCGTGATCCCGGCCGACACGCTGATCGAGCTCCACGTCACGTCGCTCGACGCGGTGCACTCGTTCTGGGCGTACCAGCTCGGGATCAAGGCGGACGCGAATCCCGGCGTCGACAACGTCGCCTACCTGCAGACGAAGGGCCCGCGCACGTTCAGCGTCCACTGCGCCGAGCTCTGCGGGCTCTGGCACGGCTACATGTTCTCGCAGGGCAAGGTCGTGTCCTCGTCCGACTTCGCCGCCTGGGTGAAGCAGCAGCAGAAGGTCTTCTCGGCGGTCAAGCAGTACATGCCGCCATACGCGACGGCGTACTACCCCGACCCGCAGAGGAGGGCCGGATGAGACGGCTGCTCGGCTTCAACCTCCTGACCGGCATCGTGCTCGGGATCGCCGGCTGGTACGCGGGCTGGTACGCCGCGCACGCGATCGTCGGGCCGAGCATCGACTACTTCGCCGACGTCGACTACAACGAGCTCTCCATCGTGCTCGCATACCTCGGCGGCGTGCTCGGCTTCCTGATCGGGCTCGGCTTTGCCAACTACCCGTTCGCGCGGCTCCGCGGCTATCCGCCGTCGCTGCGCGAGAAGGAGACGGCGGGGATCGGCCGCTACTTCGGGCTGTGCACCGACCACAAGGTCGTCGGCATCCAGTACCTGGTCGGGATCGGCATCTTCTTCTTCATCGGCGGCCTCAACGCGATGCTGATCCGCGTCGAGCTGCTCAGCCCGTCGAGCCAGGTGTTCCCGGCCGGGACGTACCTGACGATCGTCGGCATCCACGGCACGATGATGATGGGGATGATGACGAGCGGGATCCTCGGCCCGTTCGGCAACTACCTGATCCCGATCCTGATCGGCGCGCGGCGGATGGCGTTCCCGCGGATCGAGGCGCTCACCTTCTGGCTGCTGATGGCCGCCGGCGTGATCCTCGAGACGACGGTCTTCTTCGGCGGCTTCCCGACCGGCTGGACGGGCTACGCGCCGCTGAACGTCCAGGGCAACCCGGGGATGGACTGCTACATCCTCTTCTTCGCCCTCGTCGGCGTCTCGATGACCCTGCTCGGGCTGAACATGATCGCCACGATCGTGACCATGCGCGCGCCCGGGCTGACGTGGACGCGGCTGCCGATCTTCGTCTGGGGCGTGCTCTCGACGGCGATCCTGATGGTGCTCGCCGCCCCGGTCCTGATCGCGGCGCTCTCGATGGCGCTCCTCGACCGGACGGCGCAGACGAGCTTCTTCATAGCCTCTGCCGGCGGCAGCAACTACCTGTACCAGAACCTCTTCTGGGTGTTCGGCCACCCCGAGGTGTACATCCTCGCGCTGCCCGGCTTCGCGATCGTGCTCGAGATCCTGCCGGTGTTCGCGCGCAAGCCGCTGTGGGGCTACCGGCTCGCCGTCGCCGGGCTGCTCGGCGTGTCGCTGCTGTCGTGGTTCGTCTGGCAGCACCACCTGTTCGTCAGCGGCATCAACGGCGACCTGCGCCCGTTCTACATGCTCTCGACCGAGCTGATCTCGATCCCGACGGGCTTCACCTTCCTCTGCGGGATGATGACGCTCTGGCGCGGGCAGATCCGGTACACGGTGCCGATGCTGTTCTGCCTCGCCTGGTTCTTCAACTTCCTCATCGGCGGGCTGTCGGGCGTGTTCCTGTCGGACGTGCCGAGCGACGTGACGACGCACGGGAGCTTCTTCTCGATGGCGCACTTCCACTACACGATCATGGGCGGGCTCATCTTCACGTTCTTCGCCGGCATCTACTACTGGGTGCCGAAGATGACGGGCTACCAGCTGAACGAGCGCATGGGGAAGATCCACTTCTGGTGGATGTTCGTCGCGTTCAACTCGACGTTCGCGCCGCTGTTCGCGGCCGGCTTCCTCGGCCAGCCGCGGCGCGTCGTCACGTATCCGGCCGACCTGACGTTCATCAACCGCTGGGTGTCGATCTCGGCGTTCATCCTCGGCGCGTCGCTGCTCTTCTTCCTCTTCAACTTCGTCTACTCGCTGCTGTTCGCGCGCGTGCCCGTCGGGGCCGACCCGTGGGGCTCGAAGTCGATCGAGTGGCAGCTGCCGTCGCCGGTGCCGGTCTACAACTTCACGAAGATCCCGGTGTTCTCGGGCGATCCGTACGGCTACGGCGAGGGCGCCGCCCCGGTCGCGGTTCCCGCGGGCGCGCCGGCGGGGAGGGACTGACATGGCCGCCTCCGAGTTCTCGCAGCCGGGAACCGGGTACGAGATCGTCGAGGCCGAGCCGCCCGAGGTGCTCGCGCGGAACCTCGTCACCGCCGGACACCTGCTCGCGAGCGCGACGGCGTTCTTCTTCCTCGCGTTCGTCTTCGCGTACTTCTACCTCCGCTCGCTGAACAACCACGGCATGTGGCGGCCGAAGCACGTCGACCCGTCCGTCGCGTGGGGAACGGTGATCGTCGTGTGCGTCGTCGCGAGCGCCGTCGTCCTGCAGCTCGGGCTCTTCGACCACCGCGCCGACCGGCGCGACCGGTGGCGGTGGAAGGGGATCGCCGCGTTCCTGCTCGGCGCGCTCGCGCTCGTGTTCCAGATCGTCGCGTGGGGCGAGCTCGGCTTCGGCCCCGCCGACGGCGGCTACGCGAGCGTCTACGTCGGCTGGACGGCGTTCTACTTCCTGTTCGTGCTCTGCGCGCTGTTCTGGCTGGAGACGGTGCTCGCGACGTCGTGGCGCTACCGCGGCTGGGCCTCCGGAAAGGTGGCCGTCGCGCCCGGCGAGGCCTCGGGCGACCCGCACCGCGAGGGTGAGGACATCCGCGATCCGGTGTCGCTCGTCCGCGCCGAGCTCGGCTCGCTCAGCTTCTACTGGACGTTCCTCGTGGGGGTCGGCGTGCTCACGTGGGTCGTCCTCTACCTGCTGTAGGGAGGGAGCCGTGAGCGTGCCGCCGCTCGTCGTCTGCGTCGTCGCGGCGTCGCTGTACGCGCTCGGCGGGCGCGGGCGGCGGCGCGTGTGGCGCGAGCTCTCGTTCTATGCCGGTGTCGCGTCCGTGCTCGTCGTGCTCGAGCCGCCGTTCGACGGCTGGGCCGACACGTCGTTCGCGCTCCACATGACGCAGCACGTCGTGCTGCTGACCGTCTCGGCGCCGCTGCTCGTGCTCGGGAGGCCCTGGCCGCGGCTCTGGCTCGCGTTCCCGCTGCGCCCGCGGCGCGCGGTCGGGCGCGCCCTCGCCGGCTCCGCGGGCTTCCGGCTCGTCGGGCGGACGGCGGCCCGCCCCGCCGTCGCGTTCGCGCTGATGACGGCGGCGCTCGCGGCGTGGCACGTCCCCGCGCTCTACGACGCCGCCGTCCGGAGCGAGGGCGTGCACATCCTCGAGCACGTCTGCTTCCTCGCCACGGCGCTGCTCTACTGGGGCGCGCTGCTCGAGGCGCCGCCGGTCCGCGCGCGGATCGACCACCTGCACCGGGCCGGCTGGTTCTTCGCCGCGCTCGTTCCCGGCTGGATCCTCGCGATCGTGCTCGCGTACGCGCGCAGCCCGCTCTACGACGCGTACGCATCGCTCCCGCACCGCCCGGGCGGGCTCAGCCCTCTCGCCGACCAGCAGCTCGCGGCCGGCGTCATGTGGGTGCCCGGCTCGCTCGCCTATTTCGTCGCAGGCATCGTCGCGTTCTACCGCTGGCTCGGCCCGGCCCAGCCGCCGGCCGAACCCCGACCCGAGGAGCTCGCATGGACCTCATCGCCGCGGACCGGCTCGCCGGCGACATCCTGACCTGGGCGTTGCCCCTCGCCCTGCTGATCGGAGTCCTCGTCTACTGGCTCGTCGTCCTGCGGCGCGGGAGCAGCGGCGGCACATGAGGTCGCGGGCCGCGATCCTCGCCGCGGCCGTGGCGCTCGGCGCCGCCGGCGGCGCGCTCGCGTCCTCGCTCCGCTCGTCGGCCGCGACGGCGCCGGCGCTGCCGGACCTGCACGGGACGATGAGCTGGGCGCCGGGCGCGCGTCCCGCTCCGCCGCTCGCGGCGCTGCGCCGGCTGCGCGGGCGCACGGCCGTGCTCGTGCTCGCGCGGCCCCGCTGCGCGGGCTGCGCGCAGCTGCGCCTGGAGCTCGCGAGCGTGATCCGGCGGCTGCCGGCCGCAGCCCGGCCGGGTCTCGTCGTCGCGCGCGGACCGGCGCAGCCGGTCGTCGTCCTCGTCGACCGGCGCGGCGACGAGCGCACCGGGTACCTGTTCCCGTTCGCGCCCGCGTTCGTCGAGGGCGACCTGCGGATCCTCGCCGCGGAGCGCGGCCCGTGACGGCCGGGCTGCGCACGACCGATGCGCCGGGCGCGTGGCTGCGCGCGTGCGCGGTCGCCGTCGCCGCGGCCGCCCTGCTCGCGGTCGCGAGCGGCGCCTCCGGCGCGGTCGCCGTTCACCGCGTCGTCGCCGCGCTTGCGGCGCCGCCGCTCGCGGCGCTGCTCGTCGCCGCGCTGCTCTCGCACCGGAAGCTCGTCGCGCCGGTCGCCGCAACCGGCGCGCTCCTCGTCGCCGCCGCGCTCGCGCCCCCGGGTCCGGCGCATCTCGGCCTCGCCGTGCCCGCGCTCGCCGCCGCGTCCGCCCTCGCGGCCGCAACCCTTCGCGGTGGCCACGTGCCCGCCGGCGCGTGGCGCGACTACCTGGCGCTGACGAAGCCCCGGATCATGGCCCTCCTCCTCCTCACCGGCGCCTGCGGCGCCGCGGTCGGCGCGGGCGGCCGCCCCTCGGCGGCGCTGCTGACGACCACGCTGGTCGGGCTCGGGCTGGCGTGCGGCGGCGCGTCCGCGCTGAACCACGTGCTCGACCGCGACATCGACCGGCTGATGGGCCCGCGCACCTCAGCGCGCCCGGTCGCCGCCGGGAGGATCACGGCGCCCCGTGCGCTCGAGTTCGGGCTCGCGCTCTCGGCGGCGTCGTTCACGCTGCTCGCGGCGAGGGCAAACGTGCTGACGGCAGTGCTCGCGCTCGTCGGCAACCTCTTCTACGTCGTCGTCTACACCGGCTACCTGAAGCGGCGCGGCCCGCAGAACATCGTCCTCGGCGGCGCTGCAGGCGCGGTGCCGCCGCTCGTCGGCTACGCGGCGGCGACGGGCAGCATCGCGGCGCCGGCGCTGTGGCTGTTCGCGATCGTCTGCCTCTGGACGCCGCCGCACTTCTGGGCGCTCGCGCTGCTGCTGAAGGAGCACTACGCGAAGGCCGAGGTGCCGATGCTCCCCGTGGTCGCCGGCGAGGCCGTGACGCGACGGCGGATCCTCGGCTACACGGCGATCCTCGTCGCTGCGACCGTCGTCCCGTTCGTGACCGGCACGTTCGGCCCCCTCTACCTCGCGGCGGCGCTCGTCCTCGGCGGGCTCTTCCTCGCCCTCGCCTGGAGCCTCCGGCGCACACCGTCGCGCCGCGGCGCCGCCGCAGTCTTCCACTACTCCCTGCTCTACCTCGCGCTGCTGTTCGTCGCCGCCGCGCTCAGCCCGCTCGTCGGCTAGGGGCCGGGGCGGGCCGAGATCGACGGCCTGCCCGCTCGCGCCACCTCGAGCACGTCCCAGAGCCGCGCCTCCTCGTCGCCGGGGACGATCGAGGCGAGCCGGTACGAGCCGGCCCGCGACGCGACGAAGGAGAACGCCGCCTTCGAGCCCGGGTCGAGCCCGTGCACCGGGTCGGGGACGCTCGCGCCGCGGAAGGCGGGCGCTGCCGTCATCGGCCCGGGGACGACGTCGCACGAGTGGCGCATCCCGCCGCGGTTCACGCACGCGATGCGGACGCGCCAACCGACGGGCACGGTCACGAGCAGCTCGCCGCGCCCGTAGCCGTCGAAGTTGAAGCCCTGGTTCTCCGAGTCCCACCCGGCGACGAGCGTCAGCGCGACGGTCCTGCTTCGCGCGTCGACCGACAGGAACTGCCGCGGGTCCGGCTTGCCCGCAAGGGCGGCTGCAACGGCGGCGGCTGCGAGCACGCCACAAGCGTCGCATACGCCGGAGGGGTCCCGCGGCGGCGGGGCCCCTCCGTCATCGTTCGCCTAGACGGCGCCGACGAGATCGCGCGCGCCGGCGGAGCGCTGCTCCATCGGCACGTAGGGACGCTCGCCCGCGCCGACGTAGATCTGGCGCGGCCGGGCGATCTTCTGCTCGGGGTCGACGATCCCCTCGAGCCACTGCGCGAGCCAGCCCGCCGTCCGGGGGATCGCGAACAGCACCGGGAACATCGACGTCGGCAGCCCGAGCGCCTGGTAGATCAGGCCCGAGTAGAAGTCGACGTTCGGGTAGAGCTTCCGCGAGACGAAGTACTCGTCCTCGAGCGCGATCTTCTCGAGCTCGAGCGCGATGTCGAGCAGCGGGTTGCGGCCCGTCACCTCGAACACCGCGTCGGCGGTCTCCTTGATGATCTTCGCGCGCGGGTCGTAGTTCTTGTACACGCGGTGGCCGAAGCCCATCAGCCGGCCCTCGCCGGACTTCACCCGCTCGACGAACTCGGGGACGTTCTTCACGTCGCCGATCTGCGCGAGCATCCGCAGCACCGCCTCGTTCGCGCCGCCGTGGAGCGGCCCGTAGAGGGCGGCGGCCGCGCCGGCCATCGCGCTGTACGGGTCGACCTTGCTCGACCCGATCGCCCGCATCGCGTTCGCGGAGCAGTTCTGCTCGTGGTCCGCGTGGAGGATGAACAGCACCTCGAGCGCGCGGACGAGGGCGGGATCCGGCGAGTACTTCGGCTCCGCCATCTTGAACATCATCGAGAGGAAGTTCTCCGCGAAGCCGAGGTCGTTGTCCGGGTACACGTAGGGAAGCCCCTTGTTGTGCCGGTACGACCACGCGGCGATCGTCGGCACCTTCGCGATCAGGCGGATCACCTGCGCGAGCCGCACGTCGGGGTCGTCGACCTTCGCCGCTTCGGGGTAGAGCGTGCCGAGCGCCGCGACGACGCTGATGAACATGCCCATCGGGTGCGCGTCGTAGCGGAAGCCCGTCATCAGCGTCTTCACGTTCTCGTGCACGAACGTGTGGTAGGTGACCTCGTGCACGAACCGCGCGAGCTCGTCCTTCGTCGGCAGCTCGCCGAACAGGAGGAGGAACGCGGTCTCGAGATACGTGCTCTCGACGGCGAGCTGCTCGATCGGATAGCCGCGGTAGCGGAGGATTCCCGCGTCGCCGTCGATGAAGGTGATCGCGCTCCGGACGGATGCGGTGTTGAGGAAGGCGGGGTCGTAGCTCATCAGGCCGAAGTCGGCCTCGTCGACCTTGATCTGGCGGAGGGCGTTCGCCCGCACGGCGCCGTCCTCGATCGGGACCTCGTACGTGAGGCCGGTTCGGTTGTCGGTGAGGGTCAGCGTGTCGGGCATCTGGGCCTGACCTCCTTGATAGGCACGGATTCCCGGAGGGTAACCGCGGGTGCGCGCGCGCCATCCGGCCCGAGCGGGATTGCTCCTACGGGGAAGTACGGAGGACGCTCGCTATCCGGAGTGCGCCGAGAGCGGCGGCAGCGGCGCCGAGAGCGGCGGCGGGGGCGGCGCGGGCGCGACCGGGGCCGCCGGGATCTCCGGCAGCGGCGGGACGAGCGGCTCCGGCGGGGCGACCGGGGGCAGCGGCGGCGCGGCCACCGGGGCCGGCGCGGGCGCGAACGGTGCGGGCGCGACCGGCGCGGGATCGACCGGCACCGGCGCGACGGGCGCGGGAGCGGGAACCGGGGCGGGCATGGCGGGGGCGGCCGGCGCGGCCTGCGCCGGAGCGGGAGCGGGCGCCGGAGGAACAAGCGGGGGCAGCGGCGGCGCGACCGGCGGCGGCGCGGGCGGCGCGGCGGGCGCCGAGAGAGGCGGCCCGGCGACCGGCCCTGCGGCAGCCTGCGGCACGACGGCGGCGGCGACTGCCGACGTGTTCTGCTCGACGCGGAGCTGGTGGAGCGCCATCTGCGCCTGGATCCGGAGGCCGAACGCGCGGGACTCGCCGACGACGTGGCCGATGAAGCCGCCGACGATCGCCCCGAGCAGGAGTGTCGCGTAGCCGGCGCTGTGCGGGATCGGCCAGTTCACGTACGAGGTGAGCGGCATCCCGCCGACGATCGCGCCGAAGATCGCGCCGACGACGGTCGCGCCCATGACGAGGGAGGCCGCACGCCGGTACAGGTGGTCGGCGTACTTCTCGATGATGCCCGGGTCGAAGCTGGGGTTCGCCATCGCTCAAGCTCTTCATCGGCGGCGGAGCCGGTCGGCTTGAGCGCCTTCTGTTAAGTCGGGACGAAGTCTGCCCGGGGGCCTGTCGGCGGCCCCCGGAGGGGCCCTCCGCGCCGGGGGCGACCCGGTCGGCGAGACCGGTCCGGAGCGCCTCCCCGGCCCCGACCGAGCCTTACGGAAGTCTCACAAGCGTCTCATGCGGTTCCTAGGGAATGCGTCCACTATGGGGATCAGACACGTACGTCCAAAAGGAGACTTCTGCATGAGCCCCGACCCCAGCTATCGCCGTGTCCTCCGCCGCGGCGCCCCCATCGCCGCAGCCGTGGCGATCGGCGCCGGCGCGGGCGCGGGCGTCTACGCCGTCAGCCAGCACAGCTCGAGCCCGAACGGCTCGTCCTCGACGGCGACCGCCGTGGTGACCCAGCCGGCGGCGGCGAAGACGACGACCACCACCCTCGAGCAGCTCTACAAGAACGTGACGCCCGGCGTCGTCGACATCACCGCGAGCGGCGCCTCGTCCGGCCAGTCCGACCAGTTCGGCAACCCCCAGGGCGGCACCTCGAGCGCCGAGGGCACCGGCTTCGTGTGGGACACGCAGGGCCACATCGTCACCAACGCGCACGTCGTCGACAGCGCGAACTCGTACACCGTGAAGTTCCAGAACGGCAAGACCGCGTCGGCGACCCTCGTCGGCAAGGACGACTCGAGCGACATCGCCGTCCTCAAGGTGAACGTCGCCGCGAGCGACCTGCACCCGCTCACGATCGGCAGCTCGGCCGACGTGCTCCCGGGTGAGGCCGTCGTCGCGATCGGCAGCCCGTTCGGGCTCACCGAGACGATGACCTCCGGGATCGTCAGCGCGATCGACCGCACGATCACGGCCCCGAACAACTACTCGATCTCCGGCGCGATCCAGACCGACGCCCCGATCAACCACGGCAACTCCGGCGGCCCGCTGCTCACGACCGACGGCCAGGTGATCGGCGTCAACGCGCAGATCGAGAGCGACTCCGGCGGCAACGACGGCGTCGGCTTCGCCCTCGCGATCGACCCGGTCAAGAACGTCGTGAACACGATCATCTCGGGCGGCGTCGTCCAGCACGCCTACCTCGGCATCCACGTCGGCGACGCGCCGAACGGCGGCGCGAAGGTCGCGTCCGTCCAGTCCGGCTCGCCCGCCGCCACCGCGGGCCTCCAGGCCGGCGACGTGATCACCGCCGTCGACGGCAAGGCGATCACGAGCGCCGACGACCTGACCGCCGCGGTCGCCGCGCACCAGCCGAAGGACAAGGTCACCCTCACCATCACCCGCAACGGCAAGACGATGAGCGTCGACGTGACGCTCGGCGTCCGCCCTTCGTAGCTCCCTCTCCTCCACCCCCAGAACGGCGAACGGCCCGCTTCCCCCGGCGGGCCGTTTCGCGTGGCGCTACCGAGGCGGCGGCTCCCACTTCCGGTGGTGGACGTGCGCCCACTCCTCGTGGACGGTGCCGAGCGTCATCCCGCGCAGCGAGTGGCGCGTCGCCGGATGGATCAGCGTCAGGTACAGGTGGCCGAGGACGAGGACGAGCGAGACGTACATGAGCCCGTCGTGGAGGACGACGGTGCTCGCGAAGCGGAAGCGCGTGTCGCGCTCGCCGAGCCAGAGCAGCAGACCGGAGACGATGAACAGGACGGTGAACGCGGCGGTCAGCACGGCGTTCAGCTTCTGGCCGGCGTTGAACCGGCCCGACGGCGGGTGCCGGCCGCGCAGCCAGAGCCGGTCGTCGCGGTCGAAGATGTCGAGCTCGCGGGCGGTGCGCAGCAGGCCGCGCCGGTCGCCGAGCAGCACGACGAGCGCGAGCACCGTCACCCAGCCGATCCCGGACCAGAAGTGGACGTCCTTCACGAGCGGCCGGCGGCCGGCGAGCATCGCGAGGCGCGGCAGATAGAGCACGAGCCCCGAGCCGAGCAGGACGAAGAACCCGAGCGCGTTCGCCCAGTGCAGCACGCGTTCCGTGCGGGAGAAGCGGCGGACGTACACCCGGTCAGTACCCGTTCGAGCGGCCGACCCACGCGTCCTGGTCGTAGCCGAGCTGCTCCCAGTAGCCGGGCTCCGGGCTGCGGACGACGTTGATCTCCCGCAGCCACTTGACGTTCTTGTAGCCGTACATCTCGGGAATGATCAGCCGCAGCGGCGCACCGTGCTCGCGCGGCAGCGGCTTCCCGTCCATCTCGTAGGCGAGCATCACGTCGTGCAGCCGCGCCTGCGGCAGCGTCAGGTAGTCGACGTACGGCTGCTCCATCGACACGAACTGGAGCGCCCCCGCCTCCGGCAGCGGCCGCACCCGCGCGAGCACGTCCGCCATCTGCACGCCGCCCCAGTGCACGTTCTTCACCGTCCAGCCGGTGACGCAGTGGAACGTCGAGACCTGGTTCACGCGCGGCAGCGCCCGCAGCTCCTCGTAGGTGAACGACGCCGGCTCCTCCACCCGGCCGCCGATCGTCAGCTTCCACGTCGCAGGGTCGAACACCGGCATCGACCCCGACACCGTGTAGATCCGCCACCCGCCCCTCGGCACGAGCGGCACGAGCCCTTCCGTCGAGCCGAGCGCGCTCGACACGCGGCTCCAGGCGGCCCTGCCCCAGACGAGCGACGAGAGGCCGGCCGCAACCGTGCCGAGAAAGACCGCCCGCCCTACCCGGCGCTCGCCGCCCGGTGCATCCACGCCCACATGGTTGCACCAGCGGGGGCGGTCGTGCCGACCCGGGAGCGTCGAAGCTCAGCGGCGCAAGCCGCAGACACAGGCCCGGTGCCCGCAGCGGGGGCAGACCGGGGCGCGGCGCTCGAGCTTCCGCTTCGAGAAGCCCGCGACCACCATGGCCCAGCCGACGATCAGGGTCGGGAGGATCGTGGCGAATGCGTGAGACCCTGTCATGTCCCAATCGTGACGACAGGCGGCCCGGCTCACATCGGATCCGGCCACGATCCGGGCTGCGGGCGACTACCGAGGCCCGAACTAGGATCGAGCCGTGGAGGAGCTGTCGCGCCGGGCGAAGCGATTCACGATCGTGTCGACGATCCTCGGCACTTCGATCGTGTTCGTCGACTCCACCGTCGTGAACGTTGCGCTGCCGTCGATCCAGGCCGACCTCGGCGGCGGGCTGGCGGCGCAGCAGTGGATCGTCGACGCGTACCTCCTCACGCTCGGGTCGCTCATCCTCGTCGGCGGCTCGCTCGGCGACATCTACGGGCCCACGCGGACGTTCACCATCGGGGTCGCGAGCTTCGGCGTCGCGTCGGCGCTCTGCGCGGCGGCGCCGACCTCGACGGCGCTGATCCTCTGCCGCGGGCTTCAGGGCGTCGCCGGGGCGCTGCTCACACCGGCGTCGCTCGCCATCCTGACGGCGGCGTTCTCCGGCGCCGAGCGCGGCGCCGCGATCGGCACCTGGACGGCGTGGACCGGGATCTCGTTCGTGACGGGGCCGCTGCTCGCCGGCTGGCTGATCGGGGCGTGGACCTGGCGCGCGATCTTCCTCATCAACATCCCGGTCGCGGCGCTCACGCTCGTGCTCACGATGCGCGAGGTGCCGCGGGTGCCGCCGGGACGGAGAGGCGTCCGCGTCGACTACCCCGGGGCCACGCTCTGCGCCGCCGGGCTCGGCCTGGTCGTGCTCGGCTTCATCGAGCAGCCGCGCCGAGGCTGGGGCGACCCGCTGATCCTCCTCGCGATCGTCCTCGGCGCCGCCCTCCTCGCCGGCTTCGTCGCGTACGAGGCGCGGGCGCCGCAGCCGATGCTGCCGCTGCGGCTGTTCTCGAAGCGGAACTTCTCCGTCACGAACCTCGAGACGTTCGCCGTCTACGGCGGTCTCTCCGCGTGGGGCTTCCTCCTGTCGTTGTTCCTGCAGCAGCTCGCCGGCTGGACACCGCTCCAGGCGGGGCTGGCCACGGTGCCGGTGACGATCGTCATGTTCCTGCTCTCCCGGCTCGCCGGGCGCTTCTCGATGCGCTACGGGCCGCGCTGGTTCATGGCGGCGGGCCCGGTCCTCGCCGGGCTGGCCGTGCTCGCGCTCTCGAGGATCCCGACCGATCCGGACTACGCCGTCGACCTGCTGCCGGCGCTGCTGGGATTCGCGGTCGGGCTCTCGCTGACGGTTGCGCCGCTGACGACGACCGTGCTGAGCGAGGCGGGCCCCGCCGACGCGGGCATCGCGTCGGGGGTGAACAACGCGGTCGCGCGCGTCGCCGGGCTGATGGCGATCGCCGTGATCGGCGTCCTCGCCGCGGGCGGCGGGAACCACCTGACGGCGCCCGGGTACCGCGACGCGATGATCCTCACCGCCGTCCTGCTCCTCGCCGGCGGTGCGATCGGCGCGGCCGGCATCCGCAACCCGAGACGGTCCTAGCCGCCGGGAAGTCGTGACGAAGACGTCGCGGGGGCGGGCCCCGGGCTCGAACCGGGAGGGGCCCACGCGCTCCGGGA
>Ga0335069_10002669_pt1 | contig 27292 bp, 24 predicted proteins | sample Lox_Sample_11_FD_206714 | JGI IMG/M metagenome (GOLD analysis project Ga0335069, IMG submission 206714) | Soil microbial communities from Loxahatchee National Wildlife Refuge, Florida, United States - Lox_Sample_1.1 | ecosystem: Environmental > Terrestrial > Soil > Wetlands | place: USA...
GAGCCCGAGCGCGATCGACGGAGAGGAAGCCTGCAAAGGCACTTTCTGAAAAGGTCAGCGAGGGTCTAAACGCGAGCTACTGGCCGAGAGGAATGAGTTCAACATCACCTCGGGACTCTTAATTTGTCTGGTCAATCCTTTTCCCACCAGCTTCTTCCCAGTTCCCCTCCGATATAATCCGCAGTTCATGAAGCTTCTGGCTTTTTGCCTGCTAGCGGTGCTTGCGGCCGCGCAAGTGCGACCTGACACGGCCTCTGGGTCAACAACCGGTACGCCCACCACTGTCGAGTCCTTCTCCTACCAAGGCTGGCCTGGCTCATTCCGCCTCAGCAATGGGACGGTCGAAGCGGTCATCGTGCCCGCGGTCGGACGAGTCATGCAGTTCCATTTCCTCGGCGAAGACGCTGTGCTCTGGGAAAGTTCTTTGCTGTACGGCAAGGCTACCGATCCCACATCCAAAGAGTGGCAGAACTTCGGCGGAGACAAGAGCTGGCCCTCGCCCCAGGACGACTGGCCAAAGATGATCGGGCGCGGCTGGCCGCCACCCGCGACGTTCGACGCGGTGCCACTGCAAGGGACGGCAACGGGCAATTCCGTAGAGTTGGTATCTCCCGTTGATCCAGCTTGCGGGATACGCGTTCGCCGTCGCATCGAACTCGAGCCCGGCAAGCCCGTGATGAGGATCACCACGATTTATGAAAAGGTCCACGGCGCCCCCGTGAAAGTCGGTATCGGCGTCATTACTCAGTTGCGCGACCCGCTGCGTGCGTTCATGGTGCTTCCTCCCAAGTCACGATTCCCCAAGGGGTACGTTCTGCTCCAGTTTGACCCTCCGTATAACGCCAGGTTCGAAGGCCGATTGTTTTCGTTGGCGCGCAGCCAAAGCACTCACACCCAGATCGGCTCCGACGCTGACACCCTGCTCTGGATGAATGATCGCTATGTATTGCGAATCGATTCTCCTCGTGTGGAAGGCGCGGAATATACCGACCAGGGCAGCAACGCCGTGATTTACACGAATGCCGGTCCGGATGGGTATGTTGAACTGGAAACCTTCGGCCCGCTGACCTTGATACAAGTGGGAGACAAGATCGAACGGACGAATACCTATACGCTGATGCGCCGCCTGGAAAACGATGTGGACGCCGAGGCGCGGCGCATCGTCGCCAGTACCGCGCCGCAATAAAACGAATGCGGCTGGAGGCGGCAGGCACTCACTTTCCGCTGTTTCCCGGCCCTCCGACGGCAAATAACTTCGGGATGCGCTGCTCAAGCGGCGGCATCGCCGGAAACGCGGCGTGCGGCTCGCTCTGATACCAGTACGCGACAGAATAGAAATTGTCGGACCGGTGATTCGCATGCCCGTGCTCGATCGTTGCCCGTAGCGACTTCGTGAACGTGATCGGCGAATCCAGGTGAAAGCGATACACCGATGTTCGTGATCCCGCGACTTCATCTCCTTTCACCGGGGCGCCATACTGCTGGTAGGCAAAGCTGCCGTTCGAGAATCCCCATGCCCCGAGGAAGTAATCTTCCGACCCGGTACCGTTGATCGACGGCAATTTCTCTCCGTCGACGAAGAACATGTCGTCGCCCTCGCCCCACCACTGGTCCTGGTTCTGCAGTACCGACATGGTCACGCCCACGAAATGCCCGCGCCCGGTAGCTTCCATCCAGACATAGTTGCCTTCGCCGTCAAGATTCTTGCGGTCGCCGACGCCCGGTTCCCACTGCACCTTCCAGTTGCTGGTCCAGCCATGCGCCGGGGCTGCCTGCCGGTATTGCGCGTGGAAGTACAAAGGATCGCCGGACAAGGGCTTCGCGTAAGAACGGTAATCAATATTGAAATAAAACGAATTCGTCTTGACGGTGCCCTCGTTGGTGACCGTGATGCGCGCATGTTTCTGGAAGGGCATTGGGAAGTAGCAATTCAGAGCCTTCGCCGACCCGACCGACAGTGGAGCCGACTCATATTGGTAGTAGGTTCCCAGGCCCAGCCCGAAGAAATCGCCCACCGGAGTTTCCACGCTCGGTGCCGTCTCTCCGTCCCAATACATGCGTAGCACGAGTGCCTTCAGGTGATTCGGATCATCGCTGGCAATCGTGAACCAGATGTGCGTGACCGCTCCCGGACCGTCGGCATCAAGCAGCGTGAGCGTCGCGCCGGGAACAATCTCGCGCGCATCGCCATTACCTCCGCTGCGGTCGTAACTCGACGAGCGATGCTGCACGTAGTCCCTGGCCTGCGGAAGAGATGCAAGCCAGGCATCCGATGACTGAGACGAGGCAGGAAGCACAAAAGTAAGGAGTACCAACCCAATAAGGAGTTTCATGATTTCCTCTGACGTAGATCACACTACCGCACCAACTATCCAATCACTAGCCACTAACCATTAGCCACTGGTTCTACAGCGGTATGTTCCCGTGTTTCTTCGGCGGGTTCTTGTCGCGCTTAGTCTCGAGCATTTCCAGCGCCTGGATCAACTTCTTCCGTGTCTCCCGCGGCTGGATTACCGCGTCCACGAATCCGCGGTCGGCAGCGACGTAGGGGTTGGCAAAACGATCGCGGAACTCTTCGATCTTGCGTTTCCGCATTTCTTCGCGGTTTTCGGCGCGTTCGAGTTCGCGCTTGTACACGATGTCCACCGCGCCCTCCGGCCCCATCACGGCGATCTCAGCACTGGGCCAGGCGTAATTCACGTCGGTGCGAATGTGTTTCGACGCCATGACGCAATACGCGCCGCCATAGGCCTTGCGCGTGATCACCGTCACCTTGGGAACCGTGGCTTCGGCAAAAGCAAATAGAAGTTTCGCGCCGTGCTTGATGATCCCGCCGTACTCCTGGTTCGTACCGGGAAGGAATCCCGGCACATCTTCAAACGTCACCAGTGGAATGTTAAAGCAGTCGCAGAAGCGAACGAAGCGAGCGCCCTTGACGGACGCATTGATGTCGAGCGTTCCCGCGAGGATCGTTGGCTGGTTGGCGACGATCCCCACTGGCTTGCCATTCAGCCGCGCGAATCCGACGACGATGTTGCCAGCATAGTGTTCCTGCACTTCGAAGAAATAGCCGTCGTCGACCACGGCATGAATGATGTCTTTCATGTCGTACGGCTGGTTGGACTGGTCCGGAACAATGCGGTCGAGCTTTTCATCGGCGCGGTCGACCGGATCGTTGCACGGCTTCCGCGGCGGATCTTCCAGGTTGTTCGACGGAACGAAGCTCAACAGCTCGCGGACCATCGACAGGCACTCGGCGTCATCGCGGCATTTGAAGTGCGCCACGCCGGAAGTCTCGTTGTGTGTGCCTGCGCCCCCCAGTTGGTCTTTCGTGACCTCTTCATGCGTGACCAGCTTGATCACGTCGGGACCGGTAATGAACATGTACGAGGTGTGATCGACCATCAGAATGAAATCGGTGATCGCCGGCGAGTACACCGCCCCACCAGCGCACGGTCCCATGATCGCGGAAATCTGCGGCACTACGCCGCTGTAGAGCGTGTTGCGAAGAAAAATATCGGCGTATCCCGCCAGCGACATCACGCCTTCCTGGATGCGCGCGCCGCCCGAGTCGTTCAGCCCGATGACCGGAGCTCCCATCTTGGCGGCCAGGTCCATGATCTTGACGATCTTGCCCGCGTTCGTTTCCGACAGTGATCCGCCGAACACGGTGAAATCCTGCGCGAACACAAAGACCAGCCTGCCTTCGACTCGCCCATATCCCGTAATGAAGCCGTCGCCGTAGTACTTCTGCTCCTCCATGCCGAAGTCGTGACAACGATGCGTGACCAGTTTGTCGGTCTCTTCGAATGTGCCTTCGTCCAGCAGGAACTCGATGCGCTCGCGCGCCGACATCTTGCCTTCCTTGTGCTGGCGCTCGCGGCGCTGCGCCCCGCCTCCTTCCTCGGCGAGCTTGTCGCGTTTCTTCAGTTCGGCGAGCTTTTCTTCGAGCTTCATAGGGGAGCCATTATAGGCGAGGGCAGGCCGATTGCTGTTCGTCGTGCGTTGGGCGCAAATCGCGCGAACTCAAAGCAGGGAAATGTGAATAGCGAACGACGATCAGCGAACAGCAATCCGATCGAACAGGTTCAGAAATGCAATCTTCTTCTCTGCCGGCAGGAATGATGCTTCGAACGAATTGCGCGCCAGTTCCCGCATGTGCTCGTCGGAGAACCCAAAGGTCTGTTGCACGAACTGGTATTCGTGGGAAAGCGACGTGCGAAACATGGCCGGATCATCCGAGTTCAAGGTGACCATCAGCCCTTCGTTGAAGTACCGTTGCACTGGATGCTCCGCCACCTGTGGACAACATCCTGTGCGCAGGTTGCTGGTGACACAGACTTCGATCGGAATCTGCCGTCGCGCCAGTTCTTCGATCAACTCCAAATCCTTCCACGCCGTGAGTCCGTGTCCGATCCGTTCAGCTCTCAGATTTAGGGCGCCCCAAATGGATTCTGGCCCGGCATTCTCGCCCGCGTGTGCTGTGAGTCGAAGTCCATGGTCTGCCGCCCGCGCGTAAGCATCTTTGAACAGTTCAGGCGGACCCTTCACTTCGTCGCCACCGATGCCGAAGCCGACCACATTTCGGTCGCGAAACTGAATCGCGAGGTCGACTACGGGCTCGGCTTTCTCCGGACCGAAGTTCCGCACGGCATCGAAAATCCAGAGCAGCGACACGCCGAAATCGCGTTCTCCGCGCTCGCGCCCGCGCTCCAGCCCCTCGAACATGGCAGAGAAATCCTGCTTCCGCCACAGACAAACTCCGACTGACACGAACACCTCGGCATGGAGCACGTTCTCTGACTTCAGGCGCTCCATCAGGCGATACGTGATGAGTTCGTAGGCTTCCGGCGTCTGCAGATGTCCGGTAACATCCTTGAACGCCATGAGGAAGCCGTCGAAGTCGGTGTAGTTGTAGAGTTGCTCGGTCTCTTCGAGTGTGGCGCCCGCCATCCCGTGCCGCTGCCTCAGCTCAAGCAGCGTGGCCGGCTCAATTGATCCTTCGAGATGCAGATGGAGTTCGGCCTTGGGCAGGGAGAAGAGAAACGGACTCGGGGCACGAGATGACATCATCGATTGCAGAGGTTAGAGGTCAGATTGCAGAAGTTGAGTATTGCTTCCGACTAGTTCTCACACTACCATCTGCCTTCTGCAATCTGGTTTCCCGCCGGCCTGCTTTTTGCAAACTCGCTGCGATGGCGGCTGTAAAAGAAGTAAATCGCGAGCCCCAGGGCGAGCCACACAATGAATCGTACCCACGTAATCACTGTCAGACCCGTCATGAGCCCGCCGCAGAGAATAATCGAGATCAGTGGGAACCACGGTACAAGCGGCACGCGGAATCCCCGTGGCCGACTTGGCTGACGACGGCGTAGAAGAATCACTCCCAGAGACACCAGCACGAACGCAAAGAGCGTGCCGATATTTGACAGATCGGCAGCATCGCTGATGGCAAAGATTCCTGCCGGAATTCCGACCGCGAATCCCGCGATCCATGTGGAGATGTGCGGCGTCTTGAATTTCGGATGCACCTTTGAGAAGAGCTTGGGGAACAACCGGTCGCGCGACATGGCATACCAGATCCGTGCCTGCCCATACTGGTAGACAAGAAGCGACGAGATCATTCCCATCAACGCGCCGACGACGATCACCGACCGCGAAAAGCGGCTCGCTCCGAGATGTTCGAGCGCGTAGGCCACCGGCGCCTGCGCTGCATCCCCGGAAATGAAAGTCGTGTACTTCATCATCCCCAGCAACACGACCGAAACCCCGACGTAGAGCAGCGTGCAAATAATCAGGGATCCAATAATTCCGATTGGCAGGTCGCGTTGCGGATTGCGAGACTCTTCCGCCGCGGTCGACACCGAGTCGAAGCCGATGTAGGTGAAAAAGACAATCGCGCCTCCGGTCACGATGCCGCCGAAACCCGACGGCGCAAACGGCTTCCAGTTCGCCGGACTCACCAGCGCTCCGCCCACCACCAGGAAAATCAGGATGGCGCCGATCTTGATGGCGACCATGACATTGTTGGCTTCCGCCGACTCGCGCACGCCGCGCACCAGCAGAACAGTGAGAATGAAAACAATCAGAAACGCCGGAATATTGAAATACGATCCCGTCCAATGTCCAGTTTCCCACACCGGCGTCGACCATCGATCCGATAGGTTGATGCCAAACGAGGCCAGTTGGGCCTTGGTGTACGCACCGAACCCGATCGCCACCACAATGTTGCTGACCACATATTCCAAAATCAGGTCCCAGCCGATGATCCACGCGAAAATCTCACCGAGCGTCGCATAGGAGTACGTGTAGGCGCTACCGGCGATCGGGATCATCGACGCCAGTTCGGCGTAGCAGAGACCAGCAAAGCAACACGCGATCGCAACGAGGAAGAACGACAGTGCGATCGACGGCCCCGCCGGAGGGCGCCCGTGCATCAGCACCTGGGAAGCTCCGCCATGGTGCAAAAAATTCCAGATCAGGTCGAGTACTTGCGCGTGCAGGATGGAAGGCGCCTGGAAGTACTCGCCTGCCGCCGCGGTCCCAGTGAGAACAAAGATTCCCGACCCGATGATTGCGCCAATGCCGAGCGCGGTCAATGACCATGGCCCGAGAGTTTTCTGCAGCCGCTGGCCCGGTGCTTCCGACTCCGAAATCAGTTTGTCAATGGACTTGCAGCAGAGAACCTGGGGAGTGCCGGGCTTGTTCGCGCCCTCGTTCGCCGGTGTTTGTGCCAAGAGACTTTGTCTCCTTCGAAATGGAAAGCACGGGCAAGACCGCCCGTGCCTCCATCGGTTGCTTGCTAGAAGCTAGCAGCTAGTAGCCAGTAGCTGCCTTACCGCTTCGCCTGGCCGCGCGCCATCTTCTTCACTTTGCGCTTCTTCGACCCGCGCGCATACTCCCGTGCCTTGAGCGGCTTCTCAATCTTGATCTTCTTCCGCGCCGCGCGCTTGGATTTCTTCCGATCTTCTTTGCTCAGCTTTTTCGTATTTGCCATGAACCTCTCTCGATTGTGTAATTTGGGAATCGGGTAATTTTGTAATCTGCCCTCTTGATAGGGGGCGGAAATTACCAAATTACCCGATTACGAAATTACCAGATTTCACTTCACGCGCGTTCCAGCTGCGCGTACTTCTCCACCAGCTTCTTCAAACCGAAGCGAGGGAATTGTACCGTAATCTTCGCGTCTTCCCCATCTCCTTCGCGCTGATACACCGTCCCCTCGCCATATTTTGGATGCCGCACTTTCTGCCCCGGACGAAATCCTCGCTTGCCGGTCGGCTCTTCGACAGGCACAGTCGGCCGCTGGAATTTCTTGCCACGCGACGCGAAGAACTCGGCAATATTGTCGATCGAATTGTAGGATCGCAGCGGAGTCTGCGGCTTTGGACGTACTCTCTCCGGATTCCAGCTGGCGCTCTGGTCTTCGTCTTCGTAGGAATAGTGCGTTCGCTCCGAATCACGGGCTGCCGGACGCCTGCTGCCCGCATGGGAAGCGGGCATTCTCTCCCGCTCGTAGCTGGCGCCGCTTGCCGCCCTGCGCCGCTGGCCCACTCCCATCTCCTCGAGCAATTGCGGTGGCACCTCATCCAGGAACCGCGACGGCACGCTGGCCTCCGGCAAGTCGGTTCCCCAACGCCGTCGGTACACGGCGCGCGTGAGCACGAGCGTGTCCATCGCCCGCGTCATCCCGACGTAGCACAGCCGGCGCTCTTCTTCTATGGAATCTGCTTCCATCAGCGTGCGCGCATTCGGGAAGAGCCCCTCTTCCATTCCTGCGAGAACGACTAGCGGAAACTCCAGGCCCTTGGCCGCATGCAGCGTCATCAGGGTGATCTGCGCCCGCTCGTCATATTGATCGGCATCGCTGACAAGTGCTGCATGATCGAGGAATTGGTCCAGAGTTTCTCCGCGATCACGCGAGTCCATGGCAGCGTTGACCAGTTCGCGGAGATTCTCAATGCGCGAGTAGGCTTCCGGCGTATCTTCGTCTTCGAGAAGCTTGATGTATTGCGTGCGGTCGATCAGGAACTTGAGCAGTTCGGCCGTAGTTGCGGCCCCGCCCTCAACGCGGAAGCCGTCGACAGCTTCGCCAACCCTCTCGTCGGCAGGAGTGGAGCGACGGGCGCTCTCCGTCTCGTGATCGGCAGCGGAAGCCTGGTGAGCATTCGCCCCAAAGTCGAAGCTGAAATTGCTGGGATCGAAATCGGTATCCACGCCTTGCTCGTCCATGGTTGCCGATGTGGGGACGGACGCCTCGCCCGTCCGGGCGGGGCGAAGCCCCACAGCATTGCTTGTCGCACCGCCGGTTGCCTCTGCCGAAGATGTTTCGTCCACCCTCTCTACAAACGTTCCCGCCAACATCGCACGGCCATCTTCAATCAGCTCGCGAAAGGCCTTCATCGCACTCAGTGCCCGTCCCGGCAGCAACTGTCGCTCGATCGCAGCACTGATCGCTCCCCACAGTGATAGCCCAGTCTCCAGCGCCAGCCGCTCAATCGTCTCAATCGTCGTCTTGCCAATCCCCCGCGCCGGAGTATTGATCACCCGCAGCAGAGAAACTGAGTCATCGGGGTTCTGAATGACCTTGAGGTACGAGATCATGTCCTTGATCTCGGCCCGCTCGTAGAACGAGAACCCGCCCACCACGTGATATTTCAGCCCGTAGCGCCGCATCGCTTCTTCAAACAACCGCGACTGCGAGTTCGTGCGATAGAGCACTGCCGCCCGCGCATTTTCCCCGCGTTCAACCGACTCCTGCACGTAGCGATTGATCATGTCTGCGGCAAACAGCGCTTCGTTTTCTCCGTCCGGAGCTTCGTAGTAGCCGAGTTTCGCGCCGCCCTGCCGCGACGTCCACAAATTCTTCCCCTTGCGCCGGACATTGTTCGCCACCACCGCCGACGCCGCTTCCAGAATGTTCTGCGTCGAGCGATAGTTCTGTTCCAGCCGCACGATCTTGGCCTCGGGAAAATCGCGCTCGAACTCGAGAATGTTCCGAATGTCGGCCCCGCGCCACGAGTAGATCGACTGGTCTTCGTCGCCGACTGCGCACACATTGTGCCGGTCGCCCGCCAGCTGCCGCATCAGTTCGTATTGCGGACGGTTCGTGTCCTGGTATTCGTCAACCAGAATGTACTGGAACCGCCGGTTGTAGTATTCGCGAACTGCCGCCACCGACTTGAGCAGGCGCATGGCTTCGAGCAGCAGATCGTCGAAGTCCATGGCGTTCGCTTTCCGAAGCTCCTTGCGATACTCCTCGAAGATGTGGGCGATCTTTTCGCTCTTCGGATCGGCCGACTGCAGGTAGATTTCCTGCGGATCGAGCATGTGATTCTTGGCCCACGAAATCCGCGAGAGAACATTGCGCGGCGTGAGTTGCTTGTCGTCGAGCCCCAGCCGCCGCATGACGCCCTTGACAACCTGCTGCTGATCGGCCTCGTCATAGATGACGAAATTCTTCGTCAGCCCGATCGGCTGTTGCCCCGGCACCGACGACGGAATCCGCAGTGCCTCAATATCGCGCCGCAACACCCGCACACAAAACGAATGAAACGTCGAGATGACGGGCTTGGCGATGCTCAGCCGCCCGACGAGCTTCTCGACGCGCTCGGCCATCTCCGACGCGGCCTTGTTCGTGAACGTGACCGCCAGAATCGACTCCGGCATCACCCCGAGATGCTCGATCAGATAGGCGATCCGGTAGGTGATGACGCGAGTCTTCCCGCTCCCCGCCCCAGCCAGGATGAGAACCGGCCCCTCGGTGGTCTCGACCGCCTCGCGTTGTTGTGGGTTTAACTCGTCCAGAAACGACAAAAGGAATGGCTCCGAGTGCACGCTGACTGAATTTTACAGGAATCTATCCATCTGGATTTCCGTGTCATGCAATACCGCTGTGGGACAATAGGCTAATTGACGGTTTACTAAGGACGCGAGCGGTGAAGACTTGGAAAATATCGCGCAAGACATACGGCAAGAAGAACCTAATTCCGCCGCAAGTCCTTCTCGTCAAGGTGGCGTCCTTTACGTTTCGGTTCGACAGCGCGGACCAACTGCGCCATTGCATCGCCTATTACCAAAAGAAGACGCGCCCTAGCAGTCGTCTCCCTGCGAAGCGCCTCGCGGCAGAGCTCGGCGAGGATTGGAGAGACCAGCGAGGTTGGGAAGTGGAGCGATGGTTCGAGCGTCTGCCGATGTACTTGTTGGAGGAGCCGAAGCGCCAAAGAGTGCTGAAGGCCCTTCACAAAGCACTGGAACTTGAAGAAGCGGGGAGACTCTGAGTTCGTCCATCTGAGACGTTCTTGCTTGGTCCTGCGCTCGACCGAGCGCTCTGAAGCCGCTGTTATAATAAAAAATTGCGCTCATGACAAAACGCAGTCCAGCCATGCCCCGAATTCGCTCTACCACTGTCCTCTGCGTCCGCCGCGACAACAAAGTTGTCATGGCCGGAGACGGTCAGGTCACGCTCGGCGACTCGATTATCAAGCACGGCGCCAAGAAGATCCGCCGCCTCTATCAGGACAAGATTCTCGCCGGATTCGCCGGCTCGACCGCCGACGCCTTCTCGCTCTTCAGCCGCTTCGAGGGCAAGCTCGACCAGTATCACGGCAACCTGGGGCGCGCCGCCGTGGAACTGGCCAAGGAATGGCGCACCGACAAGTTCCTGCGCCACCTGGAGGCGCTGCTGCTTGTGTCTGACAAAGAGCAGACATTTTTGCTGAGCGGGAATGGCGACGTGATCGAGCCCGACTCCGGTATCGCTGCGATCGGCAGTGGGGGACCGTTCGCACAAGCCGCCGCGCAGGCACTTGCCGATCACACGCAGCTTTCTCCGCGCGAGATCGCCGAAGAAGCCATGAAGATTGCCGGCCGGATGTGCATCTATACCAACGATAAGGTTACGATTGAGGAATTGTAGTCCGCTGTTCGTCCTTCGCTATTCGTTGTTCGCCCCTCCAGACGTGGGGTCTTCGCGAATTGCGAACAGCGAATAGCGAACAGCGAACGACGTTATGGCCATCTACCTCCCCGGAACTGCCGAAGAAGAACAGCTCGCGCTCGACGAACTGACGCCGCGCGAAATCGTCGCCGAGCTCGACAAGTACGTTGTCGGCCAGAAGGACGCCAAGCGTGCCGTCGCCATCGCGCTGCGCAATCGCATGCGCCGACAGAAACTCACACCCGATCTGGCTGAAGAAGTCATTCCCAAGAACATCATCATGATCGGCCCGACCGGCGTCGGCAAAACCGAGATCGCTCGCCGTCTGGCCAAGCTCGCCAACTCGCCCTTCCTCAAAGTCGAGGCCTCGAAGTTCACAGAAGTCGGCTACGTCGGACGCGACGTCGAATCGATGATCCGCGATCTGGTCGAGATCGCCATCGACATGATTCGCGAAGAAAAGCTCGAAGACGTCGCCGACAAAGCCGAGCTGAATGCCGAAGAACGCCTGCTCGACATCCTGCTGCCGCCGACCACTCCGCGGGCGCAGGAAGCACCACAAGCGGGGTTCCTGCTTGAAGGGAGCACAAGCACGAGCGAGTCGCAGTCCCGCACCCGCGAAAAATTGCGCCAGCAGCTACGCGAAGGCAAGCTCGACGACCGCCAAGTCGAGATCGAAACCCGCGAACGCAATTTCCCCAGCTTCGAGATCATCTCCAACCAGGGCGTCGAAGAGATGGACGTCAACATTAAGGACATGTTGCCCAACATCTTCGGCCAACGCACCAAGAAGCGGAAGATGAAGGTCAACGAGGCCTTCGAGTACCTGATCCAGGAAGAAGAGCAGCGCCTGATCGACATGGAGCAGGTTACGCGCACCGCCATCGACCGCGTGGAAAATTCCGGCATCATCTTCCTCGACGAAATCGACAAGATCGCCGGACGCGAAAGCGGCCACGGGCCTGATGTTTCCCGCGAAGGCGTGCAGCGCGACATCCTGCCCATCGTCGAAGGGACTACGGTCAACACACGCTATGGCATGGTCCGCACCGACCACATTCTGTTCGTGGCCGCCGGCGCCTTCCACGTGTCGAAGCCCAGCGACCTGATTCCTGAACTGCAAGGCCGCTTCCCGATCCGCGTGGAACTGCAGTCGCTGACGATGGAAGACTTCATCCGCATCCTGACTGAGCCGAAATCATCGTTGACGAAGCAGTACACGGCACTGCTCGAAACCGAAGGCGTGAAGCTGGAGTTCACTCCTGACGCGCTCGAAGAAGTCGCACGCTTTGCCTTCCGCGTGAACGAAGGCACGGAGAACATCGGCGCCCGCCGTCTGCATACGATCATGGAGCGCGTCCTCGACGAAATCAGCTTCGACGCCCCTGACAAGAAAGGCCAGCAGATTACCGTCGACGCCGCCTACGTCCAGAAAATGCTGAGCGAGATCGTGAAGGATCAGGACCTGTCGCGTTACATCCTGTAGTAGACCCCGTAACCAGACACGGAGGAAGTCTTGCACTCCTCCGTGTTTCCCTGTGCCCTCTGTGGTCACTGCTTTCAGTCGCGATCAGCAAAACTTTCTGCTAGTCTTTCGGCTCAAAATCCCATGCCCACTCTCGACCGCAACCGCCTGCAGTCCTTGATGCAACGTGAGCAGAAGCGCTTCGTTGACGAGCGTCCGAAATCCAAAGCTCTCTTTGAACGCGGCAAGAAGTCGTTGCTCTCTGGCGTCCCCATGAACTGGATGGTGAAGTGGGCCGGAGCCTTTCCGCCGTTTGTGCGCGAGGCTCAGGGCGCGCACTTCTACGACGTCGACGGCCATCGCTACATCGATTTCTGCTTGGGCGACACGGGAGCCATGACCGGCCACTCGCCCTTCGCCGCAGTCAAAGCGATCGAAGAGCAAGCCAAGCGCGGCATCACGCTGATGCTTCCGTCAGAAGACGCAGTATTCGTCGCCGAAGAATTGCAGAAGCGCTTCCGGCTGACTTACTGGCAGTTCGCGCTCACTGCCACCGACGCCAATCGCTTTTCGATTCGCCTGGCTCGCCAGATCACCGGCCGCCCCAGGATTCTCGTCTTCAACTGGTGTTACCACGGCAGCGTCGACGAAACCTTCGTCACGCTGCAGCCCGACGGTACCGCAAAAGCGCGCCGCGGCAACATCGGTCCTCCGGTCGACCCGTCCGTCACGACGCGCGTAGTCGAATTCAATGACGTTCCTGCACTGGAACAGGCTCTAGCCCATGGCGACGTCGCCTGCGTGCTGGCGGAGCCCGCGCTCACCAACGTCGGCATCGTGCATCCCATCGCGGGATATCACCAGGCGCTGCGGGAACTCACCCGAAAGCACGGCACGCTGCTCATCATCGATGAGACTCACACCATCTGCGCCGGACCCGGCGGATACACGCGCGCCGAGAATCTCGAGCCTGATTTCCTGGTCTTTGGCAAGCCTATCGGCTCGGGCGTTCCCGGCGCGGCTTACGGATTTACACAGCAAGTCGCCGACCTGATCACGAAGAACCAGAGCCTGGAAGATTGCGACACGGGTGGCATCGGCGGCACCCTCGCAGGCAATGCTCTCTCGCTTGCCGCCATGCGGGCAACGCTCACGAAAGTTCTGACCAAGGAAGCCTTCGATCGCATGATCCCGCTGGCCGAGCGTTGGACGACCGGCGTACAAAAAGTGCTCAACGATTTCGGCCTGCCCTGGAGCGTCACCCGCCTCGGCTGCCGCGCCGAATATCTCTTCGGCCCGAACGAGCCGAAAACCGGCACCGAAGCCCACGATGCCATGGACTTCGAACTCGAGCGCTTCCTGCATCTCTACGCCATGAACCGCGGCCTTCTCCTGACGCCGTTTCACAACATGGCGCTCATGTCACCGTCGACGGCGGCCGAAGACGTGGACTATCACAGCAAAGTCTTCCGGGAATCTGTGCGCGAGCTCTTTGCGTAGAGGCAGGTGGCCCGCAAACTGATCGAATTGAGCCTGAGGCTCAGGCTGGAACAGCCAGAGGCTGAATCTGCACCAGCAGCATAGAAGCCAGTTTTCCGCCGTTGCGCAGCATGTTGGCCGTAGGAATGCCCGTGCGGTAGTACGACTTCTCACAATCAGCGGTGGACGGCCCACGCATGCCGCCTTCCATGTATGCCAGCCCCGGACAACGCGTGCAACTGCTGACGTGACGGCACGATGAGCAGACAGTCAAATCCTTCGCCTGAATCGATCGCACTTCCTTCAGCTCCGGCGAATGATTCCAGATATCGGCAAACTTCTGTCGCCGCACATTCCCGCTGGACAGTGGAAACTGCACGCAAGGGTAGACGTCCCCATACGGCGAGATGTAGCAGAATGAGTGTCCCGCGCTGCACGAGTAGCCTTCCAGGTCGTCGTCAGTGACCGGCTTGGGCGGCGCGCAGAACTCTTCCATGTTGGGCACCAGCGCCGGATTGTGAAACACCTCCGGCAGTTCTTCGCCGGGAATGCGCAGCGCCAGAACGGAGGTATCGCCGTTCATCATCGGCGTGATTGTGGGATCGAGCGTATAGTGCGCGCCCAGCTCCCGCGCCATCTGCTGTAGCCGGTCACTGTCATGCCGGTTCCACGTCATCAGCACGTTGGCAATCGTCACTTTCAGGTTCTGCGCTCTCAAAAACCTCACCGCATGCATGGTGCGCTCGAACGATCCCGGCAGCTTGGTGATGGTGTCGTGAACCTCCGCACGATGCGAATAGACGCTGACCTGGATCGTATCGACCCCAAGATCCCGAAGCCGCCGCGCCTCGGCCTCACGAATCATCACCGCATTTGTCTTGATCTTGACATTGAACTGCAATCGCCGCGCGTGTTCCAGCAACTCGAAGAAATCGCGCCTCAGGAAAACCTCGCCGCCGCTGAAGGTGAGAAAGAAAACCCCGGCTTCGGCCAGCTGGTCGAGCACTCCCTTGATCTCCCCGGTCGTCATCTCGCCGTGATCGTCATGATCGAGGTAGCAGTGCACGCAGCGCTCGTTGCAGCGATACGTGACGTCAAGGTGCACGCTCAGGGGCACGCCCATCTCGAACGCCTTCTGGTTCATCTCGAGCAGCAGGCTCATCGGGCCTCCGTGCCGGATGGGACGTTCAAGGGATGGTCGGAAACCAGAAGAATGCCATGCTGCGACAGATCCGCCACGAACTCCTGCGCGTCGGCCTGCGCCTGTTCGGGGTCGATGTCGAACCGCTCACAGATATCGCGGTTGACAATCTCGCGCAGCGGCGTGCGGCCGTCGGCCGCCTGCCAGATCGCCGTCGCGACCTCGTTCAGCGTGAAGAAGGTGGAATCGACCGAGTTCATGACCATCATCTCGCCCGCCAGCATGCGAGCCGCAATGTTCGTGCTGCGCGCAATATATGTCTCAGACATGGGCCGGCATTACCTCGATGTGACGGATCTCTTCCCACACTTGACGATCCGGATAGAACGTCAATCGGCGAACCGGCACTTTTTGCACAAAATCGCACGCTGTCGCAAAAACCCTTTCCACCAGCTCGCGGTCTTCTGCAAAGAAGAGGATGTTGCGCATGAGCCGCTGCGCCGCCTCGGCCGGCGCAATTTCCTCGATGCGATTTTCCCTGCCTTTCTCCAAAAAGAACAGCGCCGCCACCGGCGCAGAGCAGTTCTCCCCTGGCGTACCTAGTTCTCCGGAAAACGGCGTACCGCAGGCGAGGTAGCCATCCGTATTCGGGACTACATACGAAATCTCGTCGCTCAACAAGGTCACATCAGCCGGAGCGAGGCGAGCGATCGTGGTCTTTCCTGCGCCGGACACACCCGAGAACAGGTAAGCTCGTGGATCAAGATCTCCGCAGATCCCGCTGGCCGCGTGCAGCAGAAATCCGTGCCGCCGCGCCAGGATCAGGCTGTGCAGAATGCGCAGCACCGAATCGAGCGCATAGGGATTGGGGCTCTGCCGCACATGCCCGCGGCCCGATTCCGGATTCCAGCGCGCCCGAAAATCCCCACGCTCAATCAGCCAATCCGAACCATCGCGACGAACACGGACATCGTCTTCCGGACGCGGCGGAAGCGCTGTCAGATCGAATTCCAATTCCACTTCAGCGGACGACGATCCCAGGAAACCGGCGTACCTCCCTCGCGCGAGTTCCAGAAACCGCGAATCGCCGGTGAGGAGGCAAATCGGCACGCCACCGATCTCGATGATGCAGCGATCCGAGCCAACCGCACTCATCGCATCGACCCCGCTTCTGCAACCGGATGGCTGAGTTCGGTGGGAACCTCGCCCGCCGCCGGCCGCCGGTGGAGCCTGAGCGCCAGCCGTCGCGCTGGCCCGCAATAACAACACACCTGGCCCAACACCCGTTGCCAAAAACTCAAGGGAGCAGGGATCGCGATGGCCTGCCCGTCCCGCGCGACGCTCACCAGTCTCCCCAGGAACGCTTCGCGCGAGTAGATGGGATCCGGGCCAGGCAGAGAGTCGCCGCGGAGCAGGAACCGGCCGCCCTCCATGCGATCTGCAAGCCGGTGGAGAAAGAGCCGCCCATCGCGCGCGGCCAGCACAATTTCGCCGCGCGCCACGTCGTTGAGCAAACAGGAAGCAATCTGGCACACGTCCCCCGGCCACAGAGATGGCAGCATGCTCGCGCCGCTCACTTGCAGCCGGAGGAATCCGCTACGGCGCAAGGCTTCGATTGCCAATACCTCGCGCGCCGCACTGCTCACACTGGCATTCATGAAATGGTGCAGGTCAGGAACTTTTGGGTTGAGATTGGCACTGGCCGGTCGTGGCGCCAATCTTGCCGCAGGCAAGAGCAAGCGTCTCAAAGACCCGCTCGTAACGAAAAGACGGCTTCTGATAAGGCTTCTTGCCCGCCCCCTTCTTGCCGACGTTCTCGTCTTCGCGGGAGACTCGATTCTCTGACGTCATAAGGTGGTCAATCCTGGACTGACTCGTACCCCAGCTAGATATGGTCGAGAGGTGCGTTTCAGGCAGTTTACTACACGCGTTTCCCGCGCGCCAACGCAGCCGGACGCCTGTGAAGGCCACCCAGCGCCGCGAAATCAGTAGAACGACAACGTTCCGTTTTTGCGCGCCCGCCGCAGACTGCCCGCTAACGCCCACAACGCGAGTGGCAGGAGCACCACGCCGAACCCTGCGAGTATGCCGAGCGTCGGCGCCATGGAGCCAACCGAGTAGCCTTGCAGCAAAGCCATGCGCATGCCTTCCACCGCGTGGGTGAGTGGAATCATGCGCGCCAGCACGACCAGGGGTCGTGGCAGGACATCGACCGGAAACATGGTTCCGCTCAGGAACCACACGCCCGAACCCAGCAGCCATACCAGCGCCGACCCCTTCTGAAACGTGATCTGTAGCGTCGCTGCTGCAATTCCCAATGCCAGGGCGATGGCCAGAGCAAGGACCAATACCGCCGTGCAGGAAAGGAGATTGGCGTGGATCTGCGCCCGGAACAACGCGACCCCGGCAAGCAGGTAGATCACCATGTCCGCGAAGTTCCCGGCGAACGCTGAGACCGAGCTCAGCACTACCAGCTCTGCGGGTTGCGTGGAGGTCGTCATCAGTACCTCCATCGTTCCCGTTTGCTGCGCGTCTCTTACCGTGCTCAGGAAAGCCTGCGTGCTCATCACGAAGAACGTGTAGACGCCGGTGCCCACCAGCAGGAACGGGAAGTATCCTACGCCGCCCGGGCGAAAGCCCGGTCCGATGGCCCGCGAGAGAAAGTAGAAAGCTGCCAGTTGCGTGAGCAGCCCCACCGCCGTCACCGCGAATCCGGTGCGGTGCCGTGCTGCAATCAACAGATCGCGCCGCAGAATTGCGTGGAGCTTATCGAGCCAGGTCATCATGATCTCTTCCCCGCGCGGTGCAGGACGTCTATGGCTTCATCCACCTCCTGCGTCAGGCGGAAATAGAACGTTCGCAGTTCCTCCATGCTTTCTCCGCTTCGTATCGACCGTTCCGCCAGCAGTTCTCCGTGTTGCAGCAGCAACAGGCGGTCACCCACGGCGGCGGCCTCGGCAAAATTGTGAGTCGCGAGGAGGATCGTCGTATTTTGCTCGGCGAGAGCCCGGATCGTTGTCCAGAAATGTGCCGTGGTGGCGGCATCCAGACTGCGCGTCGGCTCGTCCAGCAGCAACACGGCCGGGCGCTTGACCAGCGCACGCGCAATGCCGAGGCGCTGATACATCCCGCTCGAGAACTTCATCACCAGCGTATCGGCCTGCTCGACCAGCCCCGTGTCGCGAAGGACTCCTTCAATTCTCTGCGCTCGCTCGCGCCGGGGAACCTCGTCAAGCGCCGCGAAGAACTCGAGATTCTCGCGTGCCGAAAGTCGCGGGAAGAAGGATCGCTCGGTGGCGACCGCAATGCCGACCTGCTCGCGGACTCGTCCGCCCTCGCGCAGCGTGGCATGCCCGCCTACCTGCACGGACCCGGCGTCAGGCAACAACATCGTGGAAATCAGCTTCAGGGTCGTCGTCTTGCCGCTGCCGTTCGGCCCCAAAATAACCAGCACTTCCCCGGCCTTGACTGAGAATGACAAGTCTTTGAGCGCGATCGTTTCGCCGCTGCGCTCGCGTCCCAGCCAGTTGAACAAGGCTGGACGGTGACGAAATACCTTCCGAACAGATTCGAAGACGACCCGGTCCATGGCGGCAATTCGAACGCGGTAGAAGACTCTGTATTATAGTGGCGCTTCGCGCCCATCTTGACGCTCGTTCGTGCCTTTGGGTTTAGAAGAAGAGGATGATGGACCCCGGCCAAGAATTTCGTCTCCTCTGTTCCTGCGCTGCTGTCGACCTTTCCTCCGAACGCGCCACTCGCATCGCAGCCGACGTCGGCGCCGGCATCGACTGGAGCAGATTCCTGCACTCCGCCGAACATCATGGCCTCTTACCCCTGGTGGCGCGGAATCTCGGCGATGTCGCCGCTGTTCCGCCCGAAATCGCGCACAGGTTGCGCGCTGCCTTCGAAACCAACGTACGGCGGAATCTCTGGTTCGCGAGTGAATTGTCCCGGATCGCCGCGCTTTTTGAAGCCAAGGGACTCTGCATGGTCTCCTACAAGGGACCGCTGTTGGCGGAAGGCGCCTACGGCGACGTCGCCCTGCGAACCTTCGGCGATCTCGACTTTCTTGTTTCGCCCGGTAACCTCGCAGCAGCAAAGAACGCGCTTGCCCATCTGGGTTATCGGCCTTCCGAGGAACTCAGCCCCGCCGTGGAGCGGCTCTGGCAGCGCTTCGGCTATGAACTCCCTTTCGACGGCGCTGCCGGCAGGTATCTCGTCGAGTTGCAGTGGGGCCTGACTCCCTATTTCTACGCCGTCAATCTCCGCGCCGACGAATTGCTCCACCGCTCCTGCGCCGCCACGATCAGTAACCATCCGGTCCGGACGCTCTCGCCTGAAGACACTCTCCTTGTCCTCTGTCTCCATGCCGCCAAACATCTCTGGATGCGCCTGATCTGGGTCTGCGACATCGCGCAGACAATCAGGACGCAGACGATCGACTACACCTCCCTTCTCTCCCGCGCTCGGAGTCTCGGGATCATGCGGATCACGCTGCTGAGTTTCTGGCTGGCGCAGCGCCTGCTTGATGCGCCCATCCCCTCGCTCGCAGCAGAAGGCGTAAGTCGAGATACGGCCATCGCCGCCCTCGGCGAAGAACTCGCTGCGCGAATCGCTCGTGGCGCAACGTACGACTTCGAATCTCCTGCATACTTCCGCTGGATTCCAAGACTGCGGGAGCACCGCAGCGACCGCTGGCGCTATTTTTGGCGGCTGTTCTGGACGCCGGGAGTCGGGGACCTCGCCGCCGTCCGCCTGCCGGAAGCTCTGTTCCCCTTGTATCGACTCGTGCGTGTCGCCAGGCTGGCGCGCAGATTCTTGTGGCCGGGCCTTAGGTCTGTGTCCGTCAAGGCAAGCTAGTGCGTTTCGCCATCACCCGGCGCCACGTCGGGCGTGTCGAGTTTTTGTGCGACCGGCGGCGAGGGTGGGGGTGCCTCAAACTGCCCCTGGTCGGTGCCGGCAAGGGCGGATGTCATGAACTCCATCCAGACCGGCAGCGCCGCGTGTCCGCCTGACTCTTTTGGTCCCAGAGACTTCTTCTCGTCGTAACCGATCCAAACGCCGCACGTCAGCGACGGCGAAAATCCTAGAAACCACGCGTCGGTGAAATCGTTGGTCGTACCCGTCTTGCCCGCCAAAGGATAGGGCATCTTGGATGCCGCGATCGCCGTGCCATGCAGCACCACTTCCCGCAGCATGGACGTCATGATGCGGGCCGTCCGCGAACTGATGACATCCTTGATATCCGGAAAATCCTCTTCCAGCACGCGCCCGTCATAGTCCGTCACCTTCTTGATGTAGCGCGGCGCAATCCGCACTCCGTCGTTGGGAAAGACGCTGAACGATGACGTTTGTTCCAGCAGCGTGATTTCGGCGGAACCCAGTGCCACCGGCAAATATGGCGGGATCGTTGCCGTAACGCCAAAACGGTGCGCGTAGTCGATCACGCTCTTGATGCCGGCACGGTCCGCCAGCTTCAGCGCGGGAATATTCCGCGACTGGGCAAGCGCGCGCCGAAGAGTAATCAGGCCTTCGAACTTGTCGTCATAGTTGTGCGGCACATACGGCCCGGACGGAGTAGAAAACGTCACCGGCGCGTCCAGGATCGTGTCATCCGGGCTCGCTCCCTGGTCAATGACCGTGGTGTACACATACGGCTTGAACGACGACCCCACCTGTCGCAGCGCCTGCGTCGCGCGGTTGAATTTGGAAAGGTTGAAATCGCGGCCGCCCACCATCGCCTTAATGTCGCCCGTCACGTTGTCAATGGCGACGAGCGCAGCCTGTGCGCCACTGTCCTGCTCCAGGCTTACCTTAGCTCTGCCGCCGGGATCGAGCGAGAGCACCTTCACATAGACGATGTCTCCCACGGTAAAGAGAGCCGGCAGCTTGCGTTGTGTCCAGGTCACGTCGGCGGGCAGAAGCGTAGCCGTCCGCTCTCCAAAACGGATCTGCGCAGCGGCCGGCGAAATTGCCGTCACGATCGCGTGCATGTATCCGTCAACCTCCGCTTCCTGGTCCCAGTCCGGATCGACATACCGATCGACGTGCTGTCCCTGAACCACCACGTTCGCCAGATTGCCGCGCCATTTCTCGCGCCGTTCATAGGCGGCGAGGCCGTCCAGCACTGCCTGGTTCGCCGCTTTTTGCAGGTCCATGTCCAGCGACGTGTACACGCGCAGGCCGCCTTCGTGCACCTGGTCCGTGCCGTACTTCGCCTCCAGGTAACGCCGGATCTCTTCCACAAAGTGCGGCGCCAGGGAATTCGGGTCCTTCTGCAGGTTCAGTTGGATCGCCTTCGCCTTGGCCGCGGTGGCCTGCCCGGCGGTGATTTTCCCGTCTTCGAGCATCGCATTCAGCACCAGGTTGCGGCGCTTCACCGCCCGGTCTGGATGCACGATGGGCGAGTAGTATTGCGGCGCTTTGGGCAGGCCGGCCAGCAATGCCGCCTCTTCGAGTTTCAACTGCCGGGCAGGCTTGCTGAAGTAGTATTCCGACGCGGCCTCAAATCCGTAGGCACCGTGCCCAAGGAAGATCTGGTTCGCATACAGCGTGAAAATCTGCGGTTTGGTAAACCGCCGCTCCATCTGAATCGCGAGCATCGCTTCCTGGACCTTGCGGTGGAATGACCGGTCCGGAGAAAGAAAGAGGTTACGCGCCAGCTGCATCGTGAGAGTCGACGCGCCTTGCACCTTTCCACCCGATTCGATGTCGCGATAGGCTGCGCCCGCAATGCGCCAGAAGTTGATACCGGAATGTGTGTAGAAGTCCTTGTCTTCGATCGATACCAGAGCGTTGCGCAGCACTTCCGGATAGTCGTCGCAGGCCGCTACGACCCGCCGTTGCAGAGCAAACGTGCCAATCACGCGCCCCTTGGCGTCGTAAAGCTCCGTAACCGTGCTCGGGCGATATCGTTCCAGTTGTTCAACTTGAGGCAGGTCGGTTGAGTACACGAGGAGAACACCGGCCGCCGCCCCCACAACCGCTGAGATCAGGACCAGGACAGCAAACAAAACGTGGCCGATCAGGTTCCGCTCACCGATCTTGATCGCAGGAAGGTGTTCGTAGAGCGACTTCATCTCTGCTGTCAGGATAAACCAGCCGGCGGTCGCCGGTGCTTGATGGATGCCTCACTCAAGGCAATACCCAAAACAAAATCGCCCGCCGAAGCGGGCGACTCCCAAACCGGTGTACTGGCGGCTAGCTTTTCGATTCCCGATTCTTCAGCACATCCAGAGCTTTCTTCAACTGGTCGTCCTGCTGATCCTTCGGCTTCTGGGTCTGGTCATCGGGTGCCGCTTGCTGATCCTCATCCGGCAGGCCGGCGTCATCATCGGAGTCGGCCACCAGGAAATTCGGCGTTACAGCAGAATCCTGAATCGCCTTGCCGTTCGGCGTGTAGTATTTCGCGACCGACAGGATCAGCGCTGCGCCGTCCGGCATGTCAATCAGCTTCTGCACGGACCCATCGCCGAACGTCTTGTCGCCGACGACGTCGCCGCGCGCATTCTCCAGAATCGCCGACGCCACAATCTCTGCCGGACCCGCCGTGCCGCGGTTCACCAGCACGACAACCGGGAGCTTGGAAACATCCTTCGAGGGATCGGCGTTGAAAGCCTGTCGCGGGTACTTTTGCCCCTGCAGATAGGTGATCGTTCCGTGGTCCAGGAACAGATTGGCGGTGGCGATGCCTTCGGACTCCTCGCCGCTGGCCGCATTCCGCAGATCCAGCACTATCTTTTTCGCGCCCTGCTTTTGCAGTCCGCGCAACTTATTCGCGATTTCCTGCGACTTCCCCTGCGGGAACCCATCCACCTTCAGGTATCCCACATTGTCAACCAGCATCTTCTCCGAAACCGCTGGGATCGCAACCGTATCCCGCGTGATCACAATCTTCTGCGGCTCGGCACGCCGTGGCCGGACCACCGAAACCGTGACATTCGTACCTTGCGCGCCGGCCAGCAGGCTGCGAATCTCCGCCAGCGACATGTCACGTGTGCTGCGTCCTTCGATCGACTCGAAGATATCCGAATTCTCCACCCCGGCCTTGTCTGCCGGTCCGCCCGGGATCACCGCAATCACCGCCGCGTAGCCGAAGCGCTTCGACACTGCCGCCCCGATGTCAGACTTGGAGTCGCTATGCATCTCGAGATAGCGCTTGTATTCGGTGGGCGTCAGGTAGCTGGAGTTGGCATCCAGCGATTCCAATAGCCCGTGCAGCGCGCCTTCCGTGACCACCGGAATATTCGGTTCTTCCACATATTCGCTGCGCACTCGCGACAGCACTTCGCTGTACACCGATAACTGGCGATAAGCGCCCTCATTCGCGGACGCGCGAACATTGACGATGCCGCCTACGATGGTGAACAGCAGGATGCCCAGCGAACTGGCAATGATCGTTACCTTCAACTTCATCGACATGGATGTCTTTCTTCTGAGAAGGGACAGGCACTTCCCGAGGAATTGCTCCCATTATAGACGGTTTGATGCCCGGATCGGTCATATCGGAAGTACTTAAATCCTGGACACAGCTTTCGGATTGGAGGGTTGCAGGAGCTTTAGAGTCTTGCCTTCCAGGATGGGCCGCATTTCTTATTTGAGCTTGTGTTTTCAGTGTGTTGCAGCAATCGATGGGAACTTGATGAGATCACCCAGTCCTTGGACCCCTTGCACGCGGAAGCTTGCTGACCCTGTCATTTCTCCAGCAATTCGGCGAGCTCACCATGCCCCTTTTCGCGTGCCACCATCCCCGGAGTCTGACCCTGATCGTTGACCAGTCTGGCATCCGCTCCCCGCTCTAGGAGCAGTTCGACCATGGTGCGGTCGCCATTTTGTGCGGCCGCATGAATGGGCGTCCATCCGCCCTGCTGCCGGGCATTTATGGGAGCGCCGTGCTCCAGCAGCATGCGCGCCGCCTCCAGATTTCTCGCCGAGGCCGCCGAGTGCAGAGGCATGACTCGCATCGGATTCGCTGCCACTGCGTCGCTTTTCGCTCCACTGTCGAGCAGGACGCCCGCCGCCTCGGGCTGCCCGAAATAGCACGCGAAGTGGAGAGCAGTGAAACCGTCTCTGGAGAACGCGTGCACCGCCTGCCGATCCCGCGCCAGTTCCCTGAGCCGCGCGACGCGCCCGAGACCGGCGGCCTCGAAAATGTCGATCTCCGACTTCCTCGCAGCAATGGCGTCAGCGAGCGGCCGTCTCCCCCGATAAAGCGCCTGCATCAGCAGGCTGACTCCACCGGTGTCGCGGGCATTGACAGCAGCGGGATTCTCGGCAATCAGTCGCAACAGGGCCGCCTCATCTCCGGCCTGCAAGAGCTCGAAACAACGTTGCGCTTGGTCCATGGTCCCCTTCTCTAGTTAATTAGCATTGCTAATGAAATATAAGAGTCCGCTCCCGTTGTCAAGAAAAATGTTAGCAGTGCTAAACTTTATGGAAATGAGCCACTCTCTTGCACAGGATCGGCTGGAAGTCGCGGATCGTCTTCACTCAGCTTCCATCCATCTCCTGCGTCATGCCCGCCGCCAGGATATCCTCTCGGGTCAGGGCCCGGCGCGGCTGTCAGCGCTGTCCGTGCTGGTCTTCGTCGGTCCCATGACGCTCGGACAGCTCGCCGCCGCGGAACAGGTCAAGCCACCGACCATGAGCCGCATCGTCGCCGGACTCAAGCGCTCAGGCCTTGGCAAAATTGAAACGGACCCGGAAGACGCGCGCCGCGTTCAGATTCGCGCCACTCCCAAAGGCGAGCGATTGCTGCAACAGGCGCGCCAGCGCAGGATTCAGGCCGTCGCAGACGTTCTTGGCGACTTGAGTGAAGAGCAGATGCGACTCTTGGGAGAAGCTGCGGAAACGATCGAGTCGGCGGTTCGTAGGCGTCGCTAGGGCGCGTTTCCGACTGGGTTCCGCAGAACGCCGATTCCTTCGATTGAAACCTCAACCACATCGCCGGCGTTTACGGGGCCCACGCCTTGGGGCGTTCCCGTGGCGATCAAGTCGCCTGCTTCGAGTGTCATGATGCGGGAGATGTAGCGCAGTACCACAGCGAGCGGGAAAATGAAGTCGCGCGTGTTGCCGGACTGCCGCACTTCGCCGTTCACACGCGTCTCTACCTGCACACCCACTCGCGGATCCAACCCATCGACCACCACAGGTCCCACCGGGCAGAAAGTGTCGAAACCCTTCGCCCGCGTCCACTGGCTGTCTTTGTTCTGCAGGTCACGCGCCGTGAAGTCATCCACGCAGGTGTAGCCGAGAATATACCGACGCACATCCTCATCGTCGCGTAACTTTGCGCAACGCCGCCCGATCACGACGCCCAACTCTCCTTCATAGTCGGTACGCTGCGACACCGCCGGTCGAAGGATCGTCCCTCCTGGAGCGAGCAATGCCGACGGCGGCTTGAAAAACAGCAGTGGCTCCTGGGGAACGTCGTGTCCCAGTTCGGCAGCATGCTCGCGGTAGTTCCTTCCCACACAGAGGATCTTCGATGGCCGTACCGGAGGCAGCAGACTCGCATGTTCCAGGGGCAGCGGGTCGATTCGTCGCGTACGCAGACTGTCCAGATCGCCCGCGGCATCCTCGGGTGGGGACAGCAGAATTCGCACAATAGCCTCACTTCCAGCGACCGACTCGACCAGGCCATACTGTGCTTGGCCATCCTGAGAAAAGCGGCAATATTTCATCGGAACCCATCTAAACACGGGAGCTCAAGATTACCAGCAGAGTTTTTCGCGATGGTCTTCAAGGGACGCTCTCGTTCGTCTCCTCGGAACGCGCGCTCTCATTTCCTCGGACATCGACAGCCGAAACCGAATACGTGTATGTCTTTCCCGACGCCACCGCGGTATCGCGAAAGGACGGCGCCTTCACCAGGTCGCTGTTGAGCTTTGTGGGTTCCCCAGCTCCTTCCCGCCGGTAAATGTTGTACCCGGCCAGGTCGGCGTCGGTGACCGGAGCCCAGATCAGATCGACGAACGGCTGCTGTCCTGCTCCGGAGTAGACTGCCTGCACTCCTGAAGGTACCGCCGGGGGAAAGACGTCGTGCGGCGTCATTTTGATCTCTGCCGTGTCGTCGCCTTCCACCTCGCGTGTCTCCATGCAATCCGCTCCCGAGGTCGTCGCGTTGCGGCACCGCCTGAACCCGAGATTCACCACCGTCACAACTTCGGCCCGATACACGTACGTCTTCTCCCAGTCAAAGCTCTGATCGACCAGACGCACATTTTCTGGCATCTGGAGTGGCAATTCGCCCACCACCACGTCCTTGGTCGCGCCGGCTTCACGCCGATATACGCGATAGTGATGCGAGATCACGGGAGGTCCCTGCGGTTCAGATTCCCCACTCCAGCTCAGGACCACGCCCTCCGCGCTCGTCTCCGCTCTGAAATTCGATGGCGGCGGCAGGACCGGCGCGGCCGCGACTGGAACATGGTTGGAGAGTCCCGCTCCACGCCCATCGCGATTCGGAACCTCAACCGCATAGGTGATGTCGCCGGCCGGATTCTGTTCCTGAATCTCAGCGGGTAGAGTGTCGGTGTAAGTCTGCACCTGCGCTTGCGAGGGACCGGACCGACGCGCCGGTCTGGCCGGAGGCGCCACTTGCGCGACTGGGATCCCACACTCCTTCATTTCAGCATCCCGGCTGCGGCAGATCCGCGTCGAGCCGAAATAGCGCACGCTTTGCCGGTCCGTCGTGAGACTCGGTTGGGTCCAGGTCAAAACGACCCGGTTTCCCTTTCGGCTCGCGCGCAGGTCGGTCGGGGGCCGTGGCAGTTCAAGTGATGGCGGGAGTGGAGGGCCACTCTGAGCGCAGCCGGCAAGGAAGGCGCACAGAGCGGCTAACACCGCGAGTTGGCGTCCCAAGGCACTCACTGGAAGAAGAAGAGTACCAGACGCTCACTGCCCCGGGCGCGCTATTAAATCCCATGCCCGGCAGCCGCGTTCCGGATGCGTTGCCGCTCCAGAACCTCTTCCGAGCTTGCCAACTGATCCAGGATGCGTTGCAGCGCGGCGCGGCTCTCCTGGCTTTCCTCGACGAATTTCAACGCCGCTCCTATGCCCATGTCCATCCGCACAACCTCGCCCGTAAGCGACACCGTCGTGTGGTTAACGGAGAATGTCAGCTTGGTCTGCGATCCAGGCAACAGTATCGCGCTGGTTTCAACGTAGCAGCCTCCCAGGCTGACATTGGTCAGAATGCCCATGATCGAAGCGCCATCTCCCACCTGCGCGATCTCCGCCGTCAGCCTTCCCTTCGCGCGCGGAT
>Ga0335069_10002670_pt1 | contig 27256 bp, 17 predicted proteins | sample Lox_Sample_11_FD_206714 | JGI IMG/M metagenome (GOLD analysis project Ga0335069, IMG submission 206714) | Soil microbial communities from Loxahatchee National Wildlife Refuge, Florida, United States - Lox_Sample_1.1 | ecosystem: Environmental > Terrestrial > Soil > Wetlands | place: USA...
CACAGTCATCCGGGGACGCGCTCTGATTGCGCCGGGAAACCACCACTTGCTCCTTAAGCGCAGCGGCGCCAGATACTTTGTCGAGATTAAAGACGGCCCCCTGGTCTGCCGTCATCGCCCCTCAGTCGACGTTCTGTTTCGGTCGGCGGCCCGCTACGCCGGGCCGAATGCGGTGGGCGTGATCATGACCGGCATGGGAGACGATGGCGCTCGAGGCATGCTGGAGATGAAACAGGCCGGAGCGGCCACGGTTGCCCAGGACGAAGCTACGTGCATCGTCTACGGCATGCCGAAGGAGGCGGTTAAACTAGGCGCCGCAGCCAAAATCCTCCCCCTCGAGGCGATCGCCGGCGCGATCCTGACGCTGTCTCGCTGACCCTGGGTTCCCTTGGCGGCTTCCGGGACCGAATCGAAGTCCAGCCCCGCACTGACACCGGTGACGACCCCATGATGTGCCCCGCTCGCCCTTGCGAGCAATTCCCGTGTCAATCGCCATCCATCTAAGGTTTGAGGTTGTGCTCGCCCATTCAACCGACTGCAATCGACTGAAAGTTCAAGTACACTTAGTTCGCTTCAAAGACTCCCCGATCCTGCAAGGCTAGTGAGGTCAAACAGCAATGGCTGCTTCGGTTCCCAATGTCTACGGTCACGCTCTGCCCGCTTCCGGACGCCAAACCCTTTCTGAGAAACTGAACGCCCAATGGCACGAGAAAGCCCTGTGGGTCTTCATGGCCATCGTGCTGGCTCACTGGGGGGAACACCTGGCCCAGGCCTATCAAATCTGGGTCATGGGTTGGCCCATCCCGAAAGCCAACGGCATTCTCGGCCTGTGGTATCCGTGGCTCATCAAGTCTGAGTTGCTCCACTACGGTTACGCGTTGGTCATGCTGATCGGCCTCTGGGTGCTCCGCAAGGGCTTCACGGGCCGCAGCCGCATCTGGTGGAACATCTCCCTCGGCATCCAGATCTGGCACCATTTCGAGCACCTGCTGCTTCTCGTCCAGGCCACCATTCATCACAACCTCATGGGCAAGCCGGTGCCGTTCAGCGTCATTCAGTTCTTCTTCCCGCGCGTTCAACTTCACCTGTTCTATAACGCGATCGTATTCATCCCCATGGTGATCGCCATGTACTACCACATGTTTCCGCCAAAGGGCGAGGCGCCGGCCGTCTGCAGTTGCTCCTGGTACAAGGACGACGCGGAGAAAGAGGCTGATTGCCCGGCATAGCATCATTGCAGGTTGAAGCACCGGGCCGTCCATTGAAAGCACTGGTTTCGACGCGGAGACCGCCGCTCGGCGGTTTTCTGCGCTGTTGCACCGCAGTGCTCTGCGCGACAGCGTTGTCTTCGTCGACCGGATGTCACCGGCAGCCCAACCCATCTGAGGGCATTTCGATCGAGGAGTCCATCACTCCACAGCCGGTACGGGCCGGCGCCGAGGTCGTCGCGTTTCGCCTCACCAATCCCGACGGATCCCCGCTTTCCGGCGCGCACGTCAGGCTTGAGGGCGACATGAATCACCCTGGCATGGCTCCCATGTTCGCTGATGCGACCGAAACTTCTCCCGGCAACTATCGGGCGCCGATTGAATTCTCGATGGGCGGTGACTGGGTGTTGTTGTTTCATGTCGCGCTTGCCGACGGCCGCAGGATCGAAAAGCAGATCGACGTGAAGGGAGTTGCATCGCGTTGACCAGGCCACCTGATGCGCTTACCGGCCCGGCAGACGGCGCGGATTCCTCGAGCGATGAGGGGTTCCCAGGCGCGCCGCCGTTCGATCTGCTCCGTGTACCGGTCGTCGGGAGGCTGCTCGAATGGCGTCACGCGCGGACCCTGCTGCAGGTGCCACTGTTCATCGTAAGCATCGCCATGATCGTGCAAGGATTATTCGGTCCGACGCTTTCGCCGAAGAATCTTGCGACGGTACTCACCTGGGTTCACTTTCGAGGAGCCCTGGTGCTGGCGATTCTTTGCGCCGGAAATCTCTTCTGTATGGCTTGCCCCTTCATGCTGGCGCGCAACGTCATGCGCCGCTGGGTGCGGCCTCGCCTGAACTGGCCGCGCCGGCTGCGCAACAAGTGGATTCCCGTGGCGCTCTTCGTCCTCATTCTTTTCTGCTATGAGCTCTTTGGCCTGTGGTCGTCGCCGTGGCTCACCGCCTGGGTCATTGTGGGCTACTTTGCCGCAGTGCTTGTTGTCGATGGACTGTTCACCCACGCCACATTCTGCAAGTTCGTCTGTCCCATCGGCCAGTTCAACTTCATCGCCTCCACCGCGTCCCCGCTTGAGGTTGCGGTCCGCGAGCCTGAGGTCTGCGATGACTGCACCACCAAAGACTGCATTCGCGGCCGCCATGCCACCTCTTCGCCGCTCGTTGTTCTCCAGCGCGGCTGCGAGCTGGCGCTCTTTCAGCCGGCCAAAGTGGGAAATATGGATTGCACATTCTGCCTCGACTGCGTGCATGCCTGCCCGCATGACAACGTAGGCATCCTCAGCCGCCTGCCGGCCGGCGAGCTGATGAGAGACCCGCAACGTTCGGGCATCGGCCGGTTTTCGCGCCGCAACGACATTGCCGCCCTGGCCGTCGTCTTCTGTTTCGGTGCGCTGATGAACGCCTTCGGCATGGTCAGCCCTGTCTATACGGTCGAAGATTGGCTCAAGCGCACGCTTCATTTCCAGAGCCAGGCTGGGGCACTCGGCATGCTCTTTACCGCTGTCATTGTGATCGAGCCGGCACTGCTGCTCGGCCTGGCGGCGCTCATCACGCGCTCCTGGGCCGGCGTGAAAGGAGGTTGGCTGGCAGTTGCCGTGCGCTACAGCTACGCCCTCGCCCCGCTGGGATTCGGCATGTGGCTCGCGCACTATGGTTTCCATTTCTTCACCGGGCTTTATACCATCGTCCCGGTCACACAGAATGCCTTTGCCGAGATGGGTTGGCCCATCCTGGGCGAACCAATTTGGACACTGGTGGGCCTGCCCAAGACATTTGTCGAGCCGCTCGAGTTTGGATTTCTCCTGCTCGGGCTTGCCGGATCCCTGCTGGTTGCCTGGCGCCTGGCATGCGACGACTCAGAGCAGCACCCGATCCGCGCATTTGCGCCATGGGGAATGCTGTGCTTGATTCTGTTCATTTGTTGCGCATGGCTCATGACTCAACCCATGGATATGCGGGCCACGATGATGGCGGGATGACGAGGATGCGCGTGAGTCAACTTTCATTTCGGGCAACCGCGACGTTGCACGCCAAGCGGCGCAATCTGGCCGCGTTCATCCTCTTCCTGCTTTGCGCCTCCGCGCCGGCCTGGGCGCACATCGGGCCGCCTTACCCGATTATGCAAGACCGCAAGGTAGGGCCCTTCAACGTCGAAGTGTGGAGCAATCCCGACGTGGGCACAGGCAGTTTCTACGTCATCATCGATCCTCCCAAGGGCAGTACTCTCACCGTTCCCCCCGACATGAAGGTTCAGGTTGCGGTGCAGCCGGTGAGCCGGCGTCTGCCTGAAGCCACATATGGCGCCTGGCGCGAGAAGCTTCTCGACCATGTCGAATTCAAGACCGTTCTTCCTTTCGATAAAGAGGAAACCTGGCACGTCCGTGTCCTGTTTGCGAGTTCGCTGGCCGGCGGCGAACTCGATACCGATGTACAGGTGACGCCAACCTTGATGGGGCGTTGGGATCTGCTGCTGTTCTTGCTTCCCTTCGCCGGAGTTGGTGTTCTGTGGTTCAAGGCCGCCAGCGTCAAGCGCAGCCGGAGGCGCACGACTCGCTCGCGGGCCGCGCGATCCGGTGCGGCGCAATCACCGCGTGTATCGGGACCCACGCGGCTTTCGATACAATCGAGCGAAACAACGAAAGAATGAAACCGGGCGTTCCCCACCTCGTTCCCAGGATTACGGCAGCAGCTCTGGCCGCGTGCACCCTCTTCGCTGCGGGATGTCATGGCGGGCTGCCTTCGCCTTCGTCGGCTGCATACCGTGAGTTCATCTCCGCCTTTTATGTCGGCCTGGCGGCTCTTCAGGTGGGTGACGACGTGCGCGCCGACAGTTCGCTGGCCCATGCTTCGCAAATCGCGCCGGGCGAGCCTGCGGCCTGGGCAGACTGGAGCATTCTCGCGCTGCGCCAGCGCAACTTCGATCTTGCTGCCGAGCGTCTTGGCCGCGCGCAAAAACTCGCGCCCACGAACGACCATATCTACTACCTGCTCGGCATCCTGGCCAGCAATCGCGGCGACCCGGCGGGCGCAATCCAGAACCTGCGCAAGGCTGTCAGCCTCAACTCATCCAATCTGCAGGCGGAATACCAGCTTGCGCTCGAAATCGAGCGGCAAGGCGGCGCAGACAGCGAGGCTGAGTTTCAAAAACTCATCGCGCAGATTCTCGTCGCGCAGCCGCAGAACCTCGCCGCGCTGCTCGAACTGAGCCGGGTGGCCGCCAAGCGCGGAGATTCCGCTACCCTTCGCTCGGCCGTCGACCGCATCGCCGCGCAATCTGCCTCGTGGCCGCAAGATGCCCGCGATCAGCTGGCGCAGCTCCATGCCGCCGCCTCCGGTCCGCCTGCAGCCGCGGCCATCCGCAGCATCTTCCTGCGCAATGTGCTCATGCAGCTGCCCTCGTTTCGTGAGAACCTCGCCGCTATCAAGCCCGCGCCCGGCGACGAAGCGCAGCCGTTCACTCGCCTACTGCGCCTGGCTTCGCCGCCTGGTCGGCCGGCGCCGCCCGACCTCGCTTTGCACTTTGACAATGCCCCGATAGCAAGTCTTTCCGGCGAAAAATGGGACTGGATTGGAGCGATCTCCCTCAGCGGCGAAGGCGCACCGAGCGTCGCAGTGGCAAACGCGCATGAAGTACGGCTTGCGAGCGGCGTTGAACTCCCATTTCCGGGCGGTGCGTCCAACCGGCCTCCGCTGCCCGAGTCGGTTTTGCCCGTCGACTTCAACTACGACTTCAAGACTGATCTGGTGCTGGCCGGCGCGGGCGGTGTGCGCTTCCTGCGCCAGGACAATCCGGCAAAGTTTTCCGACGTCACGGCGCAAACCAAGCTTCCCAGAGACGTGCTCACGAGCGCCTACACCGGCGCGTGGGCGGTGGATATTGAAGCCGACGGCGATCTCGACATCGTTCTCGGAGCCGCCGCGGGTCTGCCCGCCGTCTTGCGCAACAACGGCGACGCCACCTTCAAGGCGATTCATCCCTTTGCAGGCGTCTCAGGGATTCGCCAGTTCGTCTGGGCCGACCTGAATGGCGACGGCAATCCCGACGCCGCGCTCATCGACGGCGCCGGCCGGTTGCACGTGTTCCTCAATCAGCGTCTCGGAAACTTTGCTGAGAGCGCGCTACCGGCCGGGTTCAACGACGTGCGCGCCATCGCTGCTGCCGATGCCAGTCACGACGGCACGCTCGACCTGCTTGCCGTCGAGTCGAACGGTTCCATCCAGCGGCTCGCCAATCGCGACGGCGCGTGGAAGGCCGACGAAATTCAACGCGTGCCCGATCCCGCCCGGACATTATCCAGCGACGTTCGCTTGCGGATCGCAGATGTCGACAATAATGGCGCCTTCGACATGCTGCTCGTCACAGTCGGCAACGGCAATATGGACCACGGAGCCCTCATCTGGCTGGGCGATGAAAACCAGCAATTCTCGCTTCTCCAATCCCGGCAGGGACCGGCGCGCGTCTTTGATACGGCGACTGAAAGCGCGCAAGGCCGCCTCGACCTGCTCGGTCTCACCGCAGATGGCCAGCCGGTCGATGCCGTCAACCGGGCTGCGAAGAATTATCACTGGCAGATCATCCGCCCCCGCGCGCATCAGGCGACAGGCGACCAGCGCATCAACTCCTTCGGCATTGGCGGCCAAATCGAAATCCGCTCGGGGCTGCTGGTGCAAACGCAACCCATTGACAGCGCGCAACTCCACTTCGGCCTGGGCAACGAGGATGGCGCGGAAGTGGCGCGAATCGTCTGGCCCAACGGCACCGTGCGCGCGGAGTTCGCGCTCAAGGCCGACCAGGAGTTCGTCGCGGAACAACGACTCAAGGGCTCATGCCCCTTCCTCTTTGCCTGGAACGGCGAGTCGATGCAGTTCGTTAAAGACACCGTGCCGTGGGGGTCCGCGCTTGGCCTGCGCATTGACGCCATGGGGCCGGCGCGCATCGCCGCCACCCGCGAGTGGTACAAGATACCGGGCAGCGCCCTCGCACCGCGCAACGGCTCGTTGGATCTGAGCATCACCGGCGAGCTGTGGGAAACCTACTACTACGACTACCTCTCGCTGATGGCTGTCGACCATCCCGCCGGCACTGAGATCTTCGCCGACGAGCGTTTTGTGGTGCCGCCGCTAAAGCTGGCAGTCACCACGGTTGCCGTGCCACATCCGATCGCGCGCGCAATCGACGACCGGGGCAACGACGTGACGGAAGTCCTGCACGATCTCGACGGCCGTTATTTAGACACATTTGGCCGCGGCCAGTACCAGGGCATCACGCGTGACCACTACGTTGAGATCGATTTTGGCGACGATGTGCCGGCTAGCGGTCCGCTTTGGCTGATCGCGCGCGGATGGCTGCATCCCTCCGATTCTTCCATCAACATCGCCATCGCACAGGGCAGCAAGGTGCACCCGCAACCTCTGAGTCTTGAAGTCGCTGATGGACATGGTGGATGGAGAACTGCTGGGCCCAACCTCGGATTCCCTGCCGGGCGCAACAAGACCTGTCTCATCGATCTCACCGGACTCTTCCGCGCCGGCGAGCCGCATAAGGTGCGCTTGCGCACCAACCTTGAAATCTACTGGGATCAGATCGAATGGGCACAGGGACTACCCGATGCCCCAACCAGAATCACGCGCTTGGCGCCGCAATCCGCCGAGTTGCGCTATCGCGGCTTTTCCGCGATTCACCAGGCCAACGCGTCCTCGCCCGAGATTCCCGACTACAACAACCTGGCAGCGACTACCCAGATCTGGCGGGACCTTGAAGGTTTCTACACGCGCTACGGCGATGTGCGCGAGTTACTGGCCGGCATCGACGACCGTTACGTGATCATGAATGCAGGCGACGAATTGTCGTTGCACTTTGCCGCGCCGCCTCCACCGCCTTCGGGATGGGTTCGCGACTACGTAATTGATGGCGACGGCTGGATCAAGGATGGAGATTACAATTCCACCTTCTCCCGCACCGTGCAACCTCTGCCCTATCACGCGCGGACGGAGTACGACACGCCACCGGGCGCGCTCGAAGAGGAATGGGTGTATCAGCAACATCCCCAGGATTGGCAGAATTATCAGACGCGGTACGTGAACGCGGACGCGTTTCGCAACGCTCTGCGCAGTGGAGGAACGCAATGAAACGGGTATCCACGGCGCGCATCCTGGTGACGGTATTCTTTATCGGCTTGCTCTCGGTGCCGCTCATCGTGCGCTATCGTTCTACCCAGACCAAGGGGTCGCAAAGCGGCGGGCCGGATGCGCTGGCCCATTATGGCTTCTCGCTCCAGGAGGTTTCGCACGCGGCCGGCATCGACTTCGTCCACCAAGCACCCTCGCTCGATACCAAGCTGAACGGCATCATGCCCGAGGTCGCTTCGATGGGCGCGTCCGTATCGATTGTCGACTTTGATCGCGATGGCTGGCCCGACATCTATGTCACCAACAGCGCCATCGGGAGCAGAAATCGCCTCTACCGCAACAATCACGACGGCACGTTTACCGACGTCGCTGAGCAAATGGGCATTGCCGACGTGAACCAGCCCGGCACAGGCGTCTCCATGGGGGCGGTGTGGGGCGACTACGACAACGACGGCTACGAAGACCTTTTTCTCATCAAGTGGGGCCGCCCCGAGCTCTTCCACAACGATCAGGGCCGCGGCTTCACCCGCGTCACCGAGCAGGCCGGGCTGCCGGCGTGGATCAACGCCAATGCCGCGCTGTGGTTCGACTACGATGGCGACGGCAAGCTCGATTTATTTGTAGGCGGTTATTATCCCGAAGATGTAGATCTGTGGCATCTGCGCAACACGCGCATGATGCCTGAAAGCTTCGAGTACGCCAACAACGGCGGACGCAAGTATCTCTTTCACAATCTGGGTAACGGTCATTTTGAAGAAGTAAGCGCCAAGGCCGGCATCGTGAGCCGTCGCTGGACGCTGGCGGCGGCAGCGGCAGATCTGGACGGCACCGGCTATCCCGATCTCTTTGTCGCCAATGACTATGGCGTCTCTGAGCTTTACGTCAACGATCACGGGCACTTTCACGAAGCCGGCAAAGCGGTCGGCGTGGGGTTCGCGCCCAAGAGCGGCATGAACGTTTCGTTCGGCGACATCTTCGACCAGGGCAAATTCTCCGTCTATGTTTCCAACATCTCCGAAGAAGGCGTGCTCATCCAGGGCAATAATCTCTGGGTGCCGCGAAGCGGCTCCGCGCTGAAATACGACAACCTGGCGCGCGATCTCGGCGTAGAGCTGGGGGGATGGAGCTTCGGTGCACAGTTTGGCGACCTGAACAACGACGGCAATCTCGATCTTTACCTTGTGAACGGATTCGTCTCGCTCGACCGCCAGCGCAGCTACTGGTACGACTTTGCCAAAGTCGCCGGCGGCAACAGCTCAATCATCGGTGACGCTGCGAACTGGCCGGCGTTTGATGGCCGCAGCCTTTCGGGCTATCAGCAGAAGCGCCTTTGGCTCAATGACGGCGCGGGCCGGTTCATCGACGTTGCGCAGACCGTGGGCGCAAACGACAGGTACGATGGCCGCTCGGTGGCTCTCGCCGACTTATGGAACACCGGCGCGCTCGATGTGGTCGTCGCCAATCAACGCGGCCCGCTGCTGGTTTACAAGAACACCGTAGCTCAAGGCAATGACTGGATCGAATTCGCGCTCGAAGGCACAAAGAGCAATCGCAGTGCCATCGGAGCGCAAATTATGTTGTACTGGGACGGAAAGGAACAGTTGCAGCAGGTCTCGGGTGGCAGTGGCTTTGCCTCGCAGAACGACCGGCGCATCCATTTTGGATTGGGCAAGAATCCGCAAATCGAAAAAGCGGTCATCCGGTGGCCCTCAGGAGCCGTGCAGACGCTCGACAATCTGGCGCCGAACCGTCTCTATCCAGTAAAGGAGCCGGAATGAACCAGCCGACGATGCAGTCGAAGCCCGACGGACCGCAGTCTGCGGCGAATTCAGGATTCCGGGGATGGACGCCGCTATCCAGCCGCCTGAACCCGTTCCTTCCGCCACTGTTCATCACGCTGATTCTGCTTGTTGGCAACCTCTCTTTCGGCATCCTCGAAAGTTATTCGAAGACAGTACTCGCCATCGTCACTGCCATGGCTGCGGAGATGGTGCTGGGCCGCATCTTCCTTCGCAAATGGCCGCACCCGGCCAGCGCCTACATCACCGGCATCAGCGTCGGCATCCTGCTTCGCTCTCCAGCCTTCTGGCCCTACGCGCTCTGCAGTCTGCTCTCCATCACGTCGAAGTACGCCTTGCGCGTTCGCAACCGGCATATATGGAACCCATCGAACTTCGGCATCTGCGTCATGCTGTTTCTGGCTCCGATGTCGGTGGCTTCGCTCAGCATTCAATGGGGCAACAACTTCGCATCGCTGGTCGTGATCTGGGTACTGGGCTCGGTTATCGTGTATCGGGCGCGGCGTCTGCATGTCACGCTCACTTACGTAGTCTGCTTTGTTGGACTGTCGTTTCTGCGCGCGCATATCACCGGCGACCCGTGGCAGGCTGAGATCTCCCCCATCACCGGCCCGATGTACCAGCTCTTCATCTTTTTCATGATTACCGATCCCAAGACCACAGTACGCTCGCGTCTGGGTCAGTCCATCGTCGTGGCCGCAATCGCGGTGCTCGAGTTTATCTTCCGCCTCAACAGCAGCATTTATGCGCCCCTCTATGCGCTGTTCTGGATCGGTCCCGCCGCCATGCTCATTGAGATGGGCCTTGACTCGCGGCAGGCTGCCAAAACCGCCGGAGCGCAATCCCCCGACCGGAAGATCCTTGGTGTATAGATTTCTTCGTTCGCCGAGCCCGCAATGTTCGCCACCGTCGCGCGCCGCGCGTCTCGCGATATCCGTTCTGGTCGCCGTCTTCGCCTTATCAGGCTGCAAATCGGCACCTGCCCCGCACACTGAGCAGCAGACAGCGCAGCTTACACAATCCACCCCCGGCTCTCTTCCCGATACGCCGGTTCCATCCGCTGCCTCGAGGCCGTCTGGCCCCATCACGTTTGTCGATGCGACCGCGCAATCAGGCATCCACTTTAAGCACAATAGTGGTGCGTTCGGAGCCAAGTATCTGCCAGAGACAATGGGCAGCGGCGTCTGCGTCATCGATTACGACAACGATGGCTGGCAAGACATCCTGTTCGTGAATTCGATGAATTGGCCCGGTCGCGCCGGCGGAAAATCGTACCCTGCGCTCTACCACAACAATCGTGACGGCACATTTACCGACGTGACGCAGCAGGCCGGCCTCGCCGTTGAAATGTACGGGATGGGCTGCGCAGTGGGCGACTTCGATAACGACGGCTACGATGACATCTACATCACCGCCATCGGCGGCAGCCGTCTCTTCCGCAATCTGCACAACGGGAAATTCGCTGACGTCACAGCCAAAGCGGGACTTGCCGATTCCGGTTTTCCGACTGGCGCGGCATGGGTCGACTACGACAACGATGGCCGCCTCGATCTTGTTGTTGCGCACTATGTCGAGTGGTCTCTCGAGGCCGACCGAACCTGCTCGCTCGATGGAACGCACAAGTCCTACTGCACACCCGAAACCTACAAAGGCCAGAGTGCTCGCCTGTTCCATAACCTCGGCAACGGAAGATTCGAGGATGTCACGAAACGCGCCGGCCTACTCGATACAAGCGGAAAGTCGCTTGGCATCGCCCTGCTCGATTTCGACAACGACGGCTGGATCGACCTCTTCATGAGCAACGACACGCAGCCCAACAAGCTCTACCGCAACAACCACGACGGGACTTTTTCCGAAGCAGGCTTCGCTTCGGGCGTGGCCTTCAGCGACGCGGGCCGCGCGCGCGCCGGCATGGGCACCGATGCCGGCGACTACGACAACTCCGGCAGGCAAGATCTGGTGATCGGCAACTTCACCGACGAGAGCATCTCTCTCTATCACAACGATGGCTCGGGGCTGTTCACTGATCAGTCGCAGGGTTCAGGCATCGCTGCGCCTTCGGCGCAGTCTCTCACTTTCGGCGCCTTCTTCTTCGACTACGATCTCGACGGCCGCCTCGACATCTTTGCCGCCAACGGCCACGTCGCCGACGATATCACGGTCGTCCGCCCCAATCTGCACTATGCCGAGCCACCGCTGCTCTTTCACAATCAGGGCGGAGGCAAGTTTGCCGATGTGACGCCGGAGATGGGAACCGCATTGCGGCGGCCGATGGTTGCACGCGGCGCAGCCTACGCCGATTTCGACAACGATGGCGATCTCGATGTTGTTGTTTCGACCAACAACGGTCCCGCGCACCTCTTTCGCAACCTCAATGGCAATCGCAACGACTTGCTGCGCCTCAAGTTCGTCGGCACAAAGTCGAACCGCGATGCCATCGGCGCTCGCGTCACTCTCACCGCAAGTGGAGGGATGCGCCAGCTTGCCATGGTCAAGTCAAGTTCGAGTTATCTCTCGCAGAGCGAGTTGCCGGTGACATTCGGCCTGGGCAAACCCGGAACCATCAAGGAAGTGACACTTGAGATTGCCTGGCCTAGCGGGCGCAAAGAAACTCTGCAGCATGTTGCTGCCGACCAGTCGCTTGTAATTGAAGAAGGCAAAGGAGTCGTCTCGGCGAAGCCGATCGACTTTACGCCCGTGTTTGAGCGATAATCCCCGGCGTCGCACAGAAAAAGCCGCAGCGCTCGAGCAAAGCCTGCACCTCATCGCGCGTAGAGTCCAGCTTGCCGGCCGCGGTCAGTAAATCTTCGGCTTCCACCGGATACCAGTTGCTGCGATCGGCCCGGCCTAGGCCCGCGACGTTGAAAGGCTCGATTGCCGAGATGATCTCTGCGGCGAGGTCGCGCGCCGCTTCACCCGAAGGTTTTTCCATGGCACGAACACACAGGCTTTCGCACTTCGCACCGAACACCGGATGCGAGCAAAGAAGAAACGATTGGGCCAGGTGCGATTTTCCGAGCCTTCGCGCGGCCTCGGCAAAGCTGGCGGCCGCGAAATAGAGCAGGGTGACCGCTGTGAAGACCTCGAAGTCGTTCATGTTCGCGTAGAGCGCGCCGATCAGTCGCGACGTAGCCAGTAGTTCCCGCTCCGTCAGAGCAGCATAATCTCGAAGCTTCAGCGCAAACCTCTCCGTGTCCCAATGCCGCTCAATGATCTGCGCCACCCGCGAAACGCCGAGCAGGGTCAGCGGAAATCCCGTGGAGAGCAAAGGATCGACAAATCCTGCCGCCGAAGAAAGCAGGGCCCATCGCTCTCCTGCAATGGACGCGGAACGGAAGGCGAGCCGCGGGACATGCGTGAATCCGCGCTCGGGTATTGCGCCGGCAAACTGCTCGGCAAGAGCTGGGATCAGTCCTAGCAGCCGGCGCCAAGCCGGCTCCCCCTCAGCAAGCCGCAACTCTTGCGCCATTTGATCGGTGGCCGCTACGCCCGCGCTCGTTACGCCATTGTTGAAGCGCAAAACCCATATCCAGCCGCCATCAAATACATGGTGCACGGCGGCATCGTCGATCGGGTAAGGCGGCTCACCGTCCGCACGGCTGAAAGTGGTATCGTCGAGCCGACGCACGCCGGTGAAATGGTTGTAGAGGCTCTGTGTCGCGGGCAAGCCCGGCAACTCTGCCTCGCCCAGCCCCAGAGCACGGTGCAGGAATCCGCGCTGGCCGGTGGCGTCGATCACGAAGCGCACCTCAAACTCCACCGCGCGCCCGTCACGCTCGCCGCGCAGCCGCACTCCTTTGCCATCGTCTTCGCATTCCTGCAGCGCCGTCCGATCGAAGTATTCCACTCCAGCCGCCTGCGCCTCGCGAAGCAGAAAATGATCAAAGTCAGCACGGTACCAGTGCATATCGGCAATGTCATCGTGGGGGCTTGCGGCCACGAGCAACTGATCGCCGCGCCTGGCGTCGCGCGGCGCGGCGGCTCCGAGAACATGGTGATGAAAAGTGAACCCGCGTTTGAGCCCGCAGGCCACTTCGGGATATGCACGCTGCCAGCTTCCCCATTTCGCCAGCGGCTTCACTCGGTCGAGACTGTAACGCGTACACAGTTCTTCAAGAAGCAGGTTGGCAAGTGGCGTAGACGACTCGCCGATCACCACGCGAGGATGCGTGCCTCGTTCGATCAGCACCACAGAGCGGCCCAGCTGGCGCGCGATCATCGCCAGCAATGATCCGGAAAAACCCGATCCGATGACCGCGATGTCGTACCGCGCTCTCATCCCTCTGCTCCGCACTGCGCACACCGCACGCGGTTCGGAATTGTCTGTTCCAGATTCATCACGCGCAGCCGTGCGATTCGCGCTTCACGACACAAACTGCAGCCTCCGCAGTTATCGACTGTCCACAGGTCCGCAAAAACTCGCCCCCGATTCAGTTCAATGCCGCGCTCAGTGGCGTTCTCGAGCATCGCCAGATCGGGGGGAGAAAATTCGCCGACGGCGGCCAATTCTTCCATGGCGCCATTACCGCCGCGGGTCGGAATCAGCGAAGCGGCAGTCGCGCCGCACGCAAAAGCAAACTCGAGCGACCGCACGGCCCACTCCTCGGCATCCTGCTCGCGCATGAATGGCGGCCTGACCAGGATAAACACGCGCAGGTCAATATCATGAGCGCGCAGATACTCCGCCGCGCGCTCGAACTCATCCAGCGTCATCCGTTTATTCAGTTTCGCCAGCGTCTCCGGGTGCGCGGTCTCAAGTCCTATCGCTACTTCGAGCCGTCCTTCGAGGCGATCCTTGAATTCCAGGCAACGCTCGTTGACCAGCGCCGGATGGCACTCGACAATGACCCGTTCAAAACCGACCACCAGCGACGCAACCGCCGCGTGATCCTCGGTGGGGATAGCGCCCTTATCGAAAAAGCTTCCGCTGTTGTAGAGCTTGATCTCGCGCGCGCGGGAAAGGCGCCCCAGGGCATAGCGGATCTGCTCGGGAATCGCTCCCTGCGCCACCGGCTCTGTCAGCGTGTTCCGCCACAGGTCGCACATCACGCAGCGCCAGGGACACTCCCGATTGCTGAGAAAGACCGCTACCGAAGGGACAATCTCGCCGGAAGCGCTGCGCTCGCTCTCGACAAAAAAATTGTAGGGACGCAGCGGATCGACAACACTGCGCGATCCCCGACGCGCAATGATCCACGCATCGCGCTCAGCGGCGCCGGCAGGGTAAGAACCCAATACAGAAAGCATCAGTGGTAGAGTGCGAGGAACCGCTCGCGATACTCGTTTTCGCGGTAAGGCAGCGTGCGCTGCAATGCATCTTCAGAGATGGCCCCGTGTTGAAAACGGCGCTTGGGAAACACCGGCATCGTTATTCCTGTTACAGCCGCAATGCCGCGCGCAACCACTTCGCCCTTCAGCTCGTAAAGCCTCGTCACGTCGTACTGCGTCAGCTCGACGAAAGGAATTGCTTCGGCCACAGCGATGACCGCCGGCATTGCGTAAGGACTGAAGCCGCTGAAACCGTAGCGCCGCGCCGTCGCATAGGTACGCACATACGAGCGGCTCAAGCCGCCACTATAGGTGAGCGAATGCTTGATCTTGCCTACGCCCCAACCCTCCTGGTAGAGCAGTGGGTTGTTGACCACGCTGCGGATGGTCAACTCGGGATTGGCTTCAATCGGATAATCCTTCAGATTCTCGTCGCCGCCATCGCCATCCATCAGATAGCGCCAATCTGGATAGCGCGCGCGAATGCCTTTGGCAAGAGCCAACGCCATCGTGGCCGACTCGACGTCAAGCGGCTTGTAGTCTTCGATCACGCGAATGGTTTCGTCCGCATCCAGCGTCGAAGCATCGGCTTCAATCGGTTCGAGGAACAGCGAGAGCCCCAGTTGGTCCAGGAACGCCCGCGCCTGGCGCAGATCTGGCCCATCGCCGAGGTCGAGTACGAAGGCCTTCAGCCGAGCCGGGCTCATGCCCAGCTTGCGCATCACGTGATACGCGGTCAAAAACACGCTGCCGCTGTCGATGCCGCCCGAAAAGCAAACACCGATGGGGGCATCTTGCGGAACAGAACGCAGCCAGTGGGCGATCACTTCTGCCAGTGCGGAGATGTACGCCTTGCCGATTGCTGCCGTGTCGGCGGGCAGCCTCTCTACGCTGGGATTGAAAAAGCGCGTGTAAACCGGGTCGGGATCGGGGCAGCCAACAAGTTGCAGCTCGACCACATAATGCGCAGGCACCATGCGTGTGTAGTCTGGCCGGAACTGATCCTGAAGCCCCTCGCCTTTGAGCCAGTCATGAATAGAATCGATGCGGTCCGACACGATCAAGGCCGGCCCATCCTTGCGCTTGGCCAGAAAGTAGCGCATCGGCCGGTCGAGCGAGCGCGCCATCTTCACTGTCTTGCCGCGCCTGGCAATCAAGGCGAAGGAGCCGTGAATCTGGTTCACAGCCTCCGGCGGCGCATCAAGCACCAGAGCCCGCGCCTCATCCGCACTCATGTTGTAGAGATGGTTTAACCCCGGATCGGTGAGGTCGACTACGCGCTCAATCTGCTCGTACACATCGACAAGGATAGCACCGGTCTTCGCACAATTCCGACAACGGAGCGACGTCTGACAGCCTCAGAGGGCGCGGGTCCGGAAATGTGGGACTTACGACCTCTTCCTGCGCGACAGCAGCAGCTGCGTTTGGACCAACCGCCTGGGCGGCACAACCGGCTCACCGATTGTCCAGGTGCGTTGCAGAGATCCCTATTCGGTTGGAACCGCCTTAAGGGCCATCCCAACCTGCATCTCTTCGAGCGAGAGCCCCTTCGTTTCGGGATAGAACTTAAAGACTACAAGAAATTGCAGGATCATCATCGCTCCGAAGAAATAGAAGGGGTAGGCCCCTGAGGACGATGCCACCACCGGAAAGAGCAATGAAACGATCGCGTTCATACCCCAATGAGAAAAACTCCCCAAGCTTTGTCCCTTTGCTCTAACGCTGGTGGGAAAGACTTCGCTGATGTAGACCCAGATGACCGCGCCTTGAGAGAAAGCAAAAAAAGCAATAAAGCTGACCAGGAACCAAAGAAGAAGCCCCTGATGCCTCTGCATTGCGAATATGGTCCCAATGCCTGTCAGGCATACCGCCATTCCCAGAGAACCGGCGAGCAAAAGCGTTCTACGGCCAAGCACGTCAATCGTGAACATTCCGACGATAGTGAAGACAAGAAGCGTGAGGCCCACCACGATCGCCTGAAGGCTTGCTGAAAACGCTCCGAATCCAGCAGACATGAAGATGAAATTCAGATAGTAAAGTATGGCGTTGATCCCTGACAGCTGGTTGAAGAGACCGATGCTGATGGCGAGAAAGATCGGAAGAGAATGCTGCCTTGCGAACAGCCTCTCCCCGCCAAACTGCTGTTCAAGGCGGATCGACTGAACAATTGATCTAAGTTCTTCTTCGATACCCTGCTCGCCGTTCAATTGCAAGACAGTGCGAGCTTCGTCTATTCTGCCTTGTTTTGCGAGCCACCGCGGGCTCCTCGGAATATCGAAGAGCATGATGAAGAATACGGCAGCGGGCACCCCCGCAACCCCTAACATCCAACGCCACTCAGCGGGACCGAGTCGGAACAGGCCGACAAGATAGTTTGAGAAGTAAGCCAGCAGAATCCCGAACACGACGCTGAATTGAAAGAAACCGACCAACCAGCCTCGGCGCTTTGGTGGCGCGATTTCCGCTATGTACATTGGCCCGAGGACTGAGGATCCTCCGATAGCCAGGCCGCCCACAAATCGGAAAAGAATAAGGCTGTACCAGTTCCAGGCTATGGCGCATCCGATGGCCGAGACAAAATAGAAGACCGCGAGTCCGCGAAGACTATCTCTGCGTCCGAAGCGCTCGCCGGGAATGCCGGCGCACAGGGCGCCAACGACGGTTCCAACAAGAGCACTCGAAACTGTAAAGCCCAGCGAGGTTGGTGAAAGTCGAAAACTGATCACCAGGTCACTGATCGCCCCGGAAATGACAGCGGTATCGAAGCCGAAGAGAAGCCCTCCCAAGGCGGCTACGATCGAGCTCTTCAGCAAGAATCGATTCATCTTTGCACAACCCTTCCGAGAACGCGATTGCTGCCGGCGAGTCTGCGATTCGGGGAAGTACCACTGCGGAGAGATAAAGATCGCGTGCAATTCCGTATACAATATACAGTATTTGTAGCTTGTTCTGGCCGCGAAGACGCTCCTGCGGCGGAGGCTCCAATGAAATACGGAATTCACCAACTACTGTTCGCTGAGTCGTTGACCCCCAAAGACCTCCCGGTCATGGACCTGACCAAGGATCTCGGCTTCGACGGGATGGAACTCACGCTATTTGATCCAGAGACATTCCCCATCGCAGAGATCAAAGAGCGCTCTCGCCAACTCGGCCTGAGGCTGAACACCTGCGTTGGCCTCTCCAGCAAGCACAACCTTATCTCGCCTGACCCGCAGATTCGCCGGGCCGGAATCGAGTTCATGAAGCTGCTGGTCGACATAACGCAGCAGATCGGCGCGGAAAACCTCACGGGCGTCAACTACGCCGGGTGGGGCTACCTGACTGGAAAGATGCGGACAGAGCAGGAATGGGATTGGGGTGTAGCGGCGTATAGAGAGATCTGCCAATTTGCGAGGGAGAACACCGACGTGGTGCTTTGCACAGAGGTGGTCAATCGATTCGAAACTCATTTCCTCAACATCGCATCCGACGCGGTTCGATTTATCCAGGAGGTCGGAGGGCAGAATGTGCGGGTGCAGCTCGACACCTTCCACATGATCCGAGAGGAAGATAGTTTTTCCGATGCGATCAAGACCTGCGGGGCACATCTTGGATATGTTCACGCGTGCGAAAGCCAGCGAGGCATACCCGGCACAGGGCTCGTGCCATGGGAGAGTTTTTTCCGCGCTTTACGATCGGTCGGATACGACGGTTGGATCACGATCGAGTCATTCGACCCGAATCTGGAGAATATCGCCAAGTTATGTTGCATGTGGCGCAAGTTCGCGGATAGCCCAAAACAACTCGCATCGCAGGGGCTCAGCTTCCTGAGAGAAATGGAACGCACAACGATGTCCTGAGTTCTCGATCTCACGATTACTGCTTTGGCTGCATGCGATATAGAACGCTGGCGTGCGGCGCCAGTGTAACTGAGATGTTCTTCGCCGAGCCCAGGTCCTTGTGCTCCCACAGATCGCGCAACAAATAATTGCCTTCCGGTATGCCGATCTGAGAAAAGGAGTAATTGAAGGTTTGAGAAACCGCGGCGCGGTTGAAGATGGCAAGATAGTGGCCCGAGCCATCTTCCGGCTCCGAGATCCAGACGACGTTCGTCGCTGACGTGAAAGCCACTCGTAAATTTCGGGCATGTTGATCGACGGCGAGGAACTCGCGATTCCTGAGTAACGACGTTGTCCACTCGTCGCTGTAGGGTAGGGCGCCTCCCATTATTAACGGCGATCGAGATATGGCCCAGAGGTTCAGGAGTGTCTTCTGCTCGTCATGTGTGAGCCGGGTCCAACGAGGTTGGCCCCAGCCACAAACGGGTCCAAGATAACCCAGCGGGAGCATATCTGCGTCGGGGTAGTGTCCTTGGTGCGGGGCAGAGGCCCAACTTGCTGTTCTCGCAAATTGATCGTTAAGTCCCTGCGGATAGGAACGAGGATCTCGCTCCCACTGATCCCAAATATCGCCCGAAATACGCCACATATCGGCATACCGCTCAACTTCGGAATCTTTTTCGACCGGGGTAGGCCCAGGCGACAGACTTAGCACGATCGGGCGCCCCGTTTTCATAATCGCCGTGCTCAGCATGCGAATCTGGTCGCCCTTGTACGGTTCGGCCGAGATGCAATCTGCCTTGATGAGGTCAACGCCCCAGGACGCATACAACTTCGCGATGGAGTCATAGTAAGCTTGCCCCGCGGCATTGTTCTCCAAATCGTAGTTGTCATAATTCCACGTGCAGAGGCCGTTGGTATCGGCAGCGTCGTGGGCTCGGAATCCGGAGCCGGCGATGGGAAGATTTTCGCTCAGTGCCCTCTTCGGAATCCCCTCCAGGATATGAATTCCGAATTTGAGCCCCAATGAGTGCACATAGTCTGCAAGTGGCCTAAAGCCCGCTCCATTTCTCGACGAGGGAAATCGATTGACTGCCGGCACGAAGCGACCTGCGGCATCGATTGCGTAGTGGTAGTTTTTCCCATTGGCTTCCGGGGTCGGATCGGTCACATACCACTCAATGTCTACCGTGATGTACTCCCAACCGTACGCCTTCAAGTGCTTGGCCATCCAAGCCGCGTTGGCCTTTACTTGCGATTCGTTAACCATCGCCCCATAGGCATCCCAGCTATTCCATCCCAAGGGCGGCGCAGAAACGGGCGGGTAACTCGACGGCGTGGTTGCCTGGCCATCAGCAGACAAGCGACTGCCAGACGAAGCAGCCAGAAGAGCCACCAGAAAAACAAATATCGAGAATCTTGCGTGCATGAGGCCTCACTTGAAACAGTTCAACTGGTTAAGTTTGACGTGGTCCGCCCGACACCCCTTACCAATACGTGTGCTAGTGTAGCGCAACGATCAAGCGAGCCAGATATCTGCATCTGGGGCTCCTCACGTGCGTTTTGACACACGGCTGAAGTGCCGGGTAAATTCTGTACCGGCAGCTGGTCTGCACCTATGTCACAACGGGACCCAAAGACAGGCGCTACGCCCCGCGCTCTGCTTCCGACCCGCGGACTCTCCCAATGAATGCTTCTCGGCTAACTCAAGCGAGTCTGCAGAGCTATCGCAGGCCGCACTGACCCGGTTGCGAGAGTGATCAAAGCGCCGGGCGGACAGCGTTCTGGCGGTTATAATCGGCTCGGAACTCGTCTAAGGAGCGGAAGTGCGGTTTAGGGGATTTGTCGTTGTTGCGCTGGGCTGGTTTGCGTCGGCTGTATTTATATTCGGTTTCGTTCGGCGGGGGGTCCTTGCCCAGGCAGATTCCTCAACACGCGACGGTGTGTATACCGCGGAACAGGCACAGCAAGGAAAGGCCCTTTATGAGAAACAATGCGCGAATTGCCACGGAGCCGCTCTTCTTGGCAGTGGAAAGAACGTTCCGCTGGTCGGCGACGCATTCCTGAACAAGTGGACCGATCAGACGATGGCCGACCTCTTTATGAAAACCAATACGACTATGCCGGCGTCGGCTCCTGGAACCATGTCGCCGGAGGAAACCTCCCAGGTCCTCGCTTATATATTGAGTGTGAATAAGTTTCAGCCGAGCCAGAAGGCGCTTCCAACTGACCCTGACGGGCTCGGCGCCATCCACATCGTCAAGCCTTAAGGCGCCGTCTTGAGCCGCAGTGCGCGTCGCTGCCGCCGGGCATCTTTCCGAACGAACATGACCCAAGCGAAGAAAGAGTATTCAGGGCCATAGGGGAGAGCTTAATATTGTTGTCCAGCGATGAATCGCCGCGAACTGCTTCGTAATTCATTATTGGCCTTCGGGGCCGCCGCCAGCGTAAGCATTCCAGCCGAAGCGCTGGTATTCGCCTCGGGGGACGACGCTTCACGCGAATTAGCCCGACCTGACTGGAAGCCGCTTTTTCTGACCGCACAGCAGAATGCGACCCTCCTCTCTCTGAGCGAAACCATCATCCCTGCGACGGATACGCCGGGAGCGAAGGATGCTCTGGTGAACCGGTTTCTGGACCTTGTTTTGTCGGTGCTTGCGCCCGAGACGCAGCACGAATTCCTGGATTCGCTTACGTGGTTCGAGACCGGCGCGATGGCGCGCTATAAAGCGAGTTTCGTGAACTTGTCCGACGGCGAAAAGCACGACTTTCTGAACCTCGTGGCGTGGCCGCAGACCCACGACCGGTGGGAGGAAGTTGACGCCGGCCCCGAAGGTCACGAGCACTTCGAGAGAATGAAGCGGTGGATCGCCACCGCCTACTACAGTTCGCCTGTCGGGTTGAAAGAGCTTGGCTGGGACGGATGGCCGGCGCGCGGAATTTTCAAAGGCTGCGAGCATCAGCCGGACGAGCACGCAGACGCAAAATAAAGGAGTTGGCTTAGGCGATGGGTGATGATCCACTGACTCGCACCTATGATGCAATCGTTGTGGGTTCCGGTGCGACCGGGGGCTGGGCAGCGAAGAGGCTTTCCGAAGCCGGCCTGAATGTGGCCGTGCTCGAAGCAGGACGAGATGTGTCTCCCAAGGAATTCACGGAGCACAAACCCGCGTTCCAGCTTAAGTATCGGGATCTCCCCGGTGCGGGGGCATGGCGAAAGACACGGCCAGTTCAGACTCAATGTTATGCGTGCACCGAGTACAACTACGACTGGTTCGTCGACGACAGGGAAAACCCGTACAGTACCCCGGCGGACAAGCCATTCAGCTGGCTACGGCTGCGTATTGTGGGGGGTCGAACGCTGTGTTGGGGACGGCAAAGCTACCGCCTGAGCGACCTGGATTTTAAGGCCGCGAGCCACGACGGATATGGCCAGGACTGGCCGATCTCGTACCAGGAACTTGCTCCTTTCTACGACATCGTGGAAGAGTATGTGGGCATCAGCGGCGCGGCGGAAGGCAACCCTGCGTTGCCCGACGGACATTTTCTCCCTCCAATGAAGATGACCTGCGGTGAAGTCCACTTCCGCGAGTCGATGGCGAAGAACTTCGGGAGGACAGTCACCATCGGCCGTTCCGCCATCATCACGCAGGTTCATAACGGCCGGGCGGCCTGCCACTACTGCGGCACCTGTGAACGCGGCTGCGTCTCCTACTCCTACTTCAGCAGTCCCTTCACCACCGTCAAAGACGCTCTTGATACCGGCAAATGTACGCTGCTGTCGAATGCCATCGTCGCCAGCGTGGATATGGACCCAAAAACGAACCGTGCCAGCGGCGTAACGTTTATCGACGCCGCGAGCCGCCAGACAAAGTCCATTCGCGGGAAGAGCGTAATTCTCTGCGCGCAGGCTCTGGAATCGACGCGAATTCTGCTTAATTCTTCGACCGGCCGCCACACGGAGGGACTGGGAAATTCGAGCGGGCTGCTGGGGCGCGGGTTAATGGATCACTCGACCGGAGCGGGCGCCAGCGGAGAGTTGCCGCAGTTTCAGGATGCGCCCGAACCTTATAGTGGGCCGCATCGCGCAAACGGAATCTACGTCGTCCGTTATCGCAACACATCCGCGAGCACCAGGCAGCCAAACTTCATTCGCGGTTACGGATTTCAAGGTTCGGCCGGTGCGGTGTTTAACGAAGGAGCCGAAGGATTTGGAGCCGCATATAAGAAGGCAGTGAAGCAGGGGATCTACAGGATCTCGATCGGCGCCTTTGGCGAGTCACTGGCGCGCGATGACAACTTTGTCGCCATCGACCCAAAGCTGAAGGATGCCTGGGGAATCCCGGCGCTGCACATCTCGATGACGCACGGAGAAAATGAAAAGGCGCTTCAGGAAGATGCCGCGGAGACCGCAGCGGAGATGCTGGAAGCGGCCGGCGCAAGAAACATCGATATCCGCTCGTCGGTGGGAACGCCAGGTATGGCCATTCACGAATTGGGAACGGCGCGAATGGGTGACAACCCCAGCACCTCGGTGACCGACGCGTATTGCCAGCTGCACGACGTCGAAAATGTATTTGCAATGGATGGAGCATGTTTCGTTTCGTCTGGGTGCCAGAACCCCACGCTCACCATGATGGCCATAACCGTTCGCGCCTGCGACCGTTTGATCGACCGCTTCAGGAAACACGAGATTTAGACTCCGAGACGAGGTTGAACATGGGGCTGACACCGGGAGGCCGCAGAGTTGGAGCATATGCGGTTGTGCCTCTTCTCATCGCTGCATCGCTCATTGGCGCGACGGTCCATGTCGGTCGCGATGTCCATGCGCACGAGACTTCCGCCGCAGGGACGACCGCTGACGTCAAACTGGGCACCGCACGCGCCGGCGAACTTTACTCGATCCTGCTCGCTCTGAAGGCCCCTGATCAGCTTCAGGGCAATGACGCCGTTCACGTTTCGGTGAAGGACGCACAGGGAGAGATCGAATCGAAGTGGCTCCATCCGGCAGATCTTGACTTCTACCTGACTGTCCGCCCACGGGCCGCTGGGGCGGTGACCGTGAACCTCTCTTCGCCCTCTATGGCGCAGGCTCCAGAGATCAGTGCGATTTTGAAGGGCATAGGCCAGACCGCCGCCAAGTCCACGAACGGAGCTGTCGATCTGGCGCGTGGCGTGATTGCGGCTGCACCCAACGGTACATGGCAGGATGCCCAGCCGTTTGAACTTGGTCAGACGATCTTCGGCAGCGACGATCAACGGCCCTACGCGCCTTCCAGAAGCGAAGATGGCTATGCCGCGATGTTGAAAGGCTTGCAGTGGTTCCGGTTTACGTTCCGCGAAAAGCAGCCGAAGCTGGTCTATTTTGTGCTGAACGTTACCGACCGCGATGTGCCCCTCGATGTAGACATCTTTCAGATGGGGAAAGACAGCACGGGCCAGCCTGATGTCGTTCCCTATACGACGGGAGAGTTTGTTTACCAGGTAGAGGCGACACAGAACTATCCCGGACTTTACAAGTTCCGCACACGCATCCTGCAGCCCGGCCAGGAATACTATGTCCGCGTGGCAGCCAACCACCCTGCATATCAGTTGCACACCTACGAGTACAGCGTGCCGCCCACCAAAGATCCCCATGAGGCAGTGCGCTCCGGCATGGACTTCCTGATCAACATGGGCGACACGTGGCTCTCGAATACGCCGCGACGCGGCGCGGTGGCGCTGCGCACCGTGATGCAACACTCGGAGACACAACTTTGCATTGCTTGCCATCCATCGCAGTTCACCACGCGCGGATATCTGAGAGCGGTCCAGAATGGTTATGCTCCCACGCAACGCGCGTCGCTGGAATTTATCACCGACCGCATCTACAACAACGCCCGGCCGCTCTACGGAGAACCCGGCGCCAACTGGGTGCGCGTCATTTACAGCGCGCGTACCGTGGCAAGCCGTCTGCCATTGATCGCGCATGCGTTTGAACAGAACGTCACGCACGATCCCCCGCGCAGAGACTTCGACATTCCCTATGCAAAGTTTCTCAAGATCCACTACAAGGGCCTGTCGGTCATGCCGGGAAATGAGACCGACGGCTGCGAGCCGGACGTAAGCCCATTCGAGATCGCTGAGCAGAGCTGGCAGACATTCAACCTCGCCTATAACGAAGCGCATGAGCAGGACTGGATTGCAGAGCGCGATCATGTGGAGACGCTCGCTGTGGCCTATGAGCCACAGAACATGATCGATCTGAGCTGGAAGGTCATGTTGTTATCGGAGATCAATCGCGAGAAATACTCTGCTCAGATCGAAACGCTCATCGATAAGCTCTACGAGTACGAAACCCCCGATGGCGGATGGCCATATCCTTTCGATAAGAGCGCCAAGCCCGCCGATTTCATCTCGTACAACGTGGTGCTTGCGTTGGCCGAGGCGGGCAGGAGGCCCGAGACCGACGATCATCTGGCGCGCGCCGTAAGGGCGATGCTTGCGGCACAGCGTCCTGAAGGCAGCTGGGAAGGGGACCCGGTTTACCAGGGTTTCAACACGCCCTTCCGCGCCACGCAGTTTGCCGTGATGGCATTGTCTACCCTTTACCCTGGGACATCCCAGGCCAAGGATTGGGATGCGGCATATCCTGCACCCACAACGAAACTTGCCAGGAACGATCTCCCGCTCCTGCTCGAACAACTCGATCAGTTCTGGGATCTGGCTGCGGAACCGGTGTTGCGCCAGATTCGCAATGTGCTGGCAACGAGCGACCAACCGCTGGCGCGGGAAGCCGCTGCGCGCGCTCTGGGCCACATGGCGGACCCAGGTGCACTAACTGTCCTGATCAAGGGGCTTGGCGATCCGGCCAAGATGGTGCAAATCAGCTCCGCCTTTGCTCTTCGCATGGTTTTGTCGCGCCGGCAAAGCGCCGCAGCCGAGGGCCGCACCTTGCTGATCGCAGCGCTTGGCTCGACCGATGCGCGCACGCGGTGGGGAGCCGCGCGCGTCTTCAATCAGCACTTCCGAGATTTGACCGGCGTTCCTGACTTATTAGCGGCGCTGGAGCGCACGCTGAACGACCCTGTGCCCTATGTCCGGTTTGAGGCGGCAGGCGCCGTGTGGCGCTGGTACTACTGGCAGATCGATCACCCGGAGGTACGGCGCAGCACCCTTGAATCGCTGGCTACCCGCTTGAACACCGAGACCGACCCGATGGTCCGCCGCGGATTGCAGGAGAGCATCTACGATCTTCTGGATGAAAACACCGGATACCTTTCAGCGTGGGTGAGGACCAGCGCGCAGGACGAGGACAAGAAGCGCATCAACGAGGGGTACGAGTCGGTGGTGCATGACCAGGCGCAGGTGCTCGCCAAAGTGCTGCGCGAAGGCACGCCGCTCGGCCGCCAGGGAATTCTGACGGCCCTCTGGGACTTCCACATCCGGCACTACGCCCTGCCTGAACTCAAATCAGACACCGTATCCATCGGCCTGCCTGCGGTGCTGACGAAGTACATCGTGGGCGTACCCGACCTGCATCGTCCCGACTATGAGTATCCGCCCTATCGCGAAGCCGTCGACTTCAAGTACGACGTGCACAACGGCTTCTTTCAGACGCGCATCGGCAACGACAGCGATCTGATCCACTTCTTCAAGAACTCTGGACCGGAGTTGGAAGACGCTCTGCTCGATTGCCTGAAAGGTGCGGACGAGTCCATGAAGATCAACGTCCTGAAGGCGGGCAGCACACTGAGTGAAGCCGGGGGACCGCGATTTGCTCTGGCTGTTTTGAACTTGTCGGAGGATTCGAGCGCAGAAGTGCGGCAAACGGTTCGCTATGTGTATGAGGACGGTCAGCGGGGAGTTCTAAATCTGGCGGGCCAGAACGCGCCCGATCCTGACCTGGTATCGAAGGTCGTGGAGATTCTCGAACATGGGAACCCCGATAGCCAGGCCTTGGTCCTTCCACTGCTCGCGGCGCTGCCTGCAAATTCCGCGTGGGAACAACAAACTGAAGTTCAAGAAGCGCTGCGGTCGATGCTGGACCATACTCCAAGGCCGGCAAACTACGGACAGATCCTGGATGCGGCCTCGTCGTTCGACACCCTGATGCGCGAGCCGAAAATCCAGGAGCAGGTGCTTGCAGGGCTGCGCTCCTATACGCCTGCGGTGCAGCGCGCTGCGATCAAGATCTGCCTCGAAGACTTCCTCAACGACCCACAGACAGCAGCGCTGGTGAAGACCGCCTTTTCAAACCTGAGCAACCCGGCGCTCAACATCTTATTTGAAGAAGCGGGTAATCCAGAGTTCCTCAAGAAGCGATTCGGAATCTCCGGAGGCGCGGTCTCGCAGGATCAGGATTACCTGGACCGCCATGCGGGCGCTGTGAAGATCAAGCAGCCGCTCGACTATCCAATCGTCGTGGATACGGTTCTGGCTGCCCTGCTCAACCCGGACGGGAACACGAGCGCGGCAGCGCTGGATACTCTACGCAAGGTGAAAGACGTCGAGAAGCGGCCCGACTTTCTGGCAGCGATGAATCAACTGCGCGACTCGAGCAACCCACGTCTCAAACTCATCGCGAACAGTGTCTCGCACGGAAAGAGTCTCGACGACGCCCTGCGCGATGTCCAGCCCGGCTCGGTGCTTGACTTCCGCTATTTCGTGACGAATGTCGAGCCTATCCTGGCAAAGCCGGGACCGGACGGGAAGGCGTGCGTGTTCTGCCACGCCAGTCATGTAATCTTCAAACTGAATCCGCCCAACGCGCAGGGTGTCTTCTCCGATCAGGACAGCGAAGACAACTACAAATATGCGATGCGCGTAGTGGACATTACCGATCCCAACAAGAGCCTGATGTTGATCAAGCCAACCCGGCCCACTGATAGCGCGGGCAATGTGGGCGACTATACCGCAACGCACAATGGCGGGCAACGGTGGCACGGCAATGAATCGAGTGACGAATATCGCACGATCCTGCAATGGGTCCGAGGGGCGACGACGGAAAGCGCAAGCCTGAAGAGATGAGACACGGGAGAACAATCGCG
>Ga0335069_10002671_pt1 | contig 27252 bp, 22 predicted proteins | sample Lox_Sample_11_FD_206714 | JGI IMG/M metagenome (GOLD analysis project Ga0335069, IMG submission 206714) | Soil microbial communities from Loxahatchee National Wildlife Refuge, Florida, United States - Lox_Sample_1.1 | ecosystem: Environmental > Terrestrial > Soil > Wetlands | place: USA...
TGGCCGTCTGCACGGCTTCATCGACGTAGCCGAGGCCCCAGACGTACTGCTTGAGCAGGTTGTCGGAGCCGTCATGCTCTTCGATCACGCGCTGGCCGTCGAGGTAGTAGTGGTACGTGCAGTCCATGGAACCCGTTCCGTTGATGACCTTGCGGATCCGCCGGCTTGGGGCATCATACCCGATGGTGTCGAAGAGCAAAGGGGGTTGGGGTGTTGGGTGGGGGGTTGGTTGTGGGGCGGGATGCCCTGCGGGCATTTGCGGGCAGGATGCCCGCGGTACGATTTCCGGGGTTCCCGTTGGTCACCCCTGGCTATTGTCGCTGGCCGCTTTGCGGCTGGGTTGTTGTGGCGGTTCGGTTTGTGTTGGTTGGGCGGGCGGCCCGTTGGGCCGGCGCTACGCGTTGCGGGGGTTGGGTTGGATGGAGTGGTCCATGGCCTTCCGGCCATGGCTACTGAAAGTCGGCCCATTCGGGCCTGTTGATGGAATGAGATGTCATGCGGTTGGAAACGGCGGGAGGGATGAGGATGAGGATGAAGATAGGGATGAAGATGAGGATGGGGTGGGGAGGAGGAGGCGCCAGGTCCAGGTGGTGAGGAGGGCGGTGGTGGCGAGGAGGAGGGCGCCGTTCATCTGGTGGAGGGTGGTGACGAGGGCGCTTTCGATGGGGGCATCCTTGGCGTTGCCTTTCCAGAGGACGAGTGCGGCGACGCCGAGGATGAGTTGGAGGAGGACGACGGCCATGATGGCGAGGCCGAGGCGGCGGAGGGGGCGGAGGTTGCCGTGGAGGCCCCAGGCGCGGAATCCGCAGGCGAGGACGAGGACGCTGACGAAGACGGCCATGGTGATGTGGATGAGGACGACGCTCCCCTGGTTCTCGTGGCGAACGGTGGCGCCGAGGGTGAGCTGGATGATCATGGCGAAGAGGAGGAGGAGGGTGAGGGAGCGGTCAGAGGAGGCGGCGGGGGTGGTGCGGGGGTGGAGGGTGTGGAAGTTGCGGCTGGTGACGGCGGCCATGACGGCCATGGCGCCGAAAACGAGTTGGGCGAAGACGCCGTGGATGATGGCGAGGGTGGTGCTGGTTTCGGTGACGCGGGTACCGCCGAGGACGGCCTGGATGGCGACGCCGATGCCGATGGCCCAAGGGAGGATTTTGACCCATGAACGGCGTTCGGCGAGGGAGGTGTGGATGGCGAGTGCGAGGGAGGTGAAGCCGACGAGGCTGGCGAGGAGGCGATGGGAGTGTTCGTAGAAGGCGCCGGAGTTTTGCTGCATGAGTGAGAGGGGGAAGAGGAACATGTTGTAGCCGTAGGAGCGGGGCCAGTCGGGGACGGCGAGGCCGGCGTGGAAGGCGGTGACGAGACCGCCGACGCCGATGAGTGTGAGGGTGAGGAGGACGAGGATGAGGGAGAAGATGTGGGACCAGAGGATGTTGTTGCGGCGAGGGCTGGGGAAGAGTTGTCCGAGGAGACCACCGATGGCGGCGGCGACGGCGTTGAGGAGGATGGAGCCGAGGGTCCAGGAGAGGGCGGTGGGGACTGCGGCGTCGTGGTGTTCTTTGGCGTAGTCGTGGAGGATGGCGCCGATGAGGAGGAGATCGACGATGCCGGAGACGGCGCCGGCGTAGAGAGCGCACCACCAGCCTTTGGCGGAGAATCGTGCGGCGATGAAACCGCCGAGGAGAACCATGGCGATCATGAGGGCGACGGTGACTTGGCCGGGGGCCTGGACGAAGGGGAGGCGGCAGAGGTAGGCGGAGACCCAGACGGCGGCGGAGATGCCGAAGCCGCAGGCGAGGACGTCGCCGCCGCGCAAATGCGGAAATTGTGGGGCAGTTTCGGGGGTGTGGTATTGCAGAGTGTCGGCTGGGGGAGATTTCTCTGCCACGGATTGTGCGGTCATGCTTTTCTCGCGTATGATTGTCGATCCGGCGAATCCCTAGACAGTTATAGGGGCCGCTGGTTGTTGGTTTCAAGCGATCGGAGTTCACGCGAACGCGTGTCGCAGTTCAATGGGACAAAGGGACATTATTTCGACCGATGAATCCGTGACGCAGGCGGCGGCGATTGGGTCGGTTGGCGAATCGCAGGTATCCCGGTCGTTGTTGAAGGTTTATCTTGAACTCGGGAAGGCGCGGCTGTCGGGGATGGTGGTGGTGACGACGGGGCTGGGGTATGTGGTGGCGGATCGCGGGCGGGGCGTTGGCGAGCCGTTCAATTTTCAGCGTCTTATCTGGACGTGCCTGGGGACATTTCTGGCGGCGGTGGGGGCAAGTGCGTTTAATCAGGCGATTGAAGCGCGGCGGGATGCGCGGATGAATCGGACGCGAAATCGGCCGATTCCGGCGGGAGAGATTTCGCGGACGCATGCGGCGTTTTTCGGGTTGATAGTTTCGATCATCGGCGTGGCGATTTTGTGTCCGACGTCGAATGGGTTGACGGCGGTTCTGGCGACGGTGAATGTGCTGCTGTATGCGGTGGTGTATACGCCGATGAAGCGGTTGACGTCGCTGAACACGCTGGTGGGTGCGGTGGTAGGCGGAATTCCGCCGATGATGGGGTGGGCGGCGGCGAGCGGGTCGCTGTCGGCGGGGGCGTGGATTCTGGGGTCGATCCTTTTCGTGTGGCAGATTCCGCATTTTCTGGCGCTGGCGTGGATGTATCGCGTGGATTATGCGCGGGGCGGGTTCAAGATGCTGTCGATCACGGAGCCGACGGGGGTGCTGACGTCGCTGTGTGCGGTGCTGTACAGCGTGCTACTGTTGCCGCTGAATTTGGCGCTGGTGCGGCTGCATCATGCGGGGATGCCGTTTGGGGTGATGTCGGCGGTGCTGACGGTGGGGCTGGTGGTGCTGGCGGTGCGGTTTGCGATGACGCGAAGCAATGTGGATGCGCGGCGGTTGTTTCTGGCGTCGATCATTTATTTGCCGCTGCTGACGGCGGTGTTGATGCTGGATGCCCGTGGGCGGTTTGACGGGATGAGCCAGACGACGGCGGGGTATGAGTTGCCGCAGCAGTGAGTTTGGCGGGAAATCCCACGGGTTCGGCGGCAGAATGCTATAATTCCCGCATGCTACCGATGACTCCAAACATGACGCTGTTGGACAGGATGGTGCTGGGCGTGGAACGTGTGCGCGATCGACTGATGCGGGCAGCGAATGCGCTTGAAACGGCGGGGATTCCTTATGCGGTGGCTGGGGGGAATGCGGTGGCGGCGTGGGTGGCGACGATTGATGCTGCGGCGGTGCGGAATACGCAGGATGTGGACGTTCTGCTCCGGCGGTCCGACATTGAAGCAGCAGCGCGGGCGCTGGAGGGAGCGGGGTTTGTTCGGCGGCATGTGGCGGGGATCGAGATGTTTCTGGATGGTCCGGATGCGAAAGCGCGGGATGCGGTGCATGTTGTGATGGCGGGGGAGAAGGTTCGGCCGGAGTATGAGGCGGCGGCACCGGACGTTGCGGAGTCGGAGAAGCCGAGTGCTTTTCGCGTGCTTACGCTGGAAGCACTTGTGCGAATGAAACTGACCTCCTTTCGCCGCAAAGATCAGGTCCATCTGGAGGACATGCTGGAAGTTGGTTTGATCGATCAATCCTGGGTGCAGCGTTTGGGGCCCACGTTGGGGGCACGTTTGCAGCAACTCATCGATACCCCTGAGCAGTGAAATCATGACACATTCGGAACGTTCGTTCTCTTCCGCGGCGGAGTCCGCTTCGTCGAAGCGTTTACTTACCTTTTCGTCCGGCGGGTGGGTGCTGCTGATTTCGGCGGTGCTGACGCTTGGGGCGGCGCTGCTGGTGCTGAAGCCGGTGTATGACACGGGGTTTCGGCGGGCGGTGGGGGATGGTCAGCATGCGGAGACGTATGGATTTGATCTGTCGAACCTGACGATTCCGCGGGAGCAGTTGGTGGCGTCGGGGAAGCCGAAGGATGGGGTGCGGGCGGTGACGGCGTCGCTGGTGGAGACGATGACGGTGCCGGAGGTGATCCTGGCGAACAAGAATCAGTATGTTCCGTTTTTGTTGAGCGGGGATCCGGTGATTGGGGTGGCGTTTGGCGGGGAAGGTGGGGAGACGCGGGCGTATCCGGTGCGGCTGCTGAATGTGCATGAGGTGGTGAATGATACGGTGGGCGGGAAGTCGTTTGCGGTGACGTGGTCGCCGCTGACGGGGAGTGCGGTGGTGTTTGAGCGGCCGGACGCGAAGACGGAGTTTGGGGTGTCGGGGTTGCTGTACGATTCGAATACGATTCTGTTCGATCGGCATGCGGAGGCGAAGGAGGAGTCGCTTTGGCCGCAGTTGTCGTTTCGGGCGATTGCGGGACCGGCGGTGGGGAAGACGTTGACGGTGCTGCCGTTTGAGATGACGACGTGGAAGGACTGGTCGGGGCGGCATCCGGATACGCATGTTTTCCGGGGGTTGCGGACGCTGGAGAAGAACTACAACGATGCGCAGGATCCTTACAGCCTGTATCTGGCGAACGATGAGGTGCAGTTTCCGGTGACGCCGGGGCTGCCGCGGGAGTGGGGGAAGTTCAAGAAGAAAACGCCGATGGTGGTGAGCACAAGCGACGGAGTTCATTGGAGCGCATCACTCGCCGAAACGACAACCGCTCCGGCCACGGCTGCGGCGAAATCGAATGAATTGCGTATCCATGCATTTCTTTTTGGCTGGTACGCGCAGCACCCGAGTGATACGGATTATTCGGCGCTTATGCGGTGATGGATTCGAGGGGGGGCGTCGATCTTCGATCGACGGCTATTGAACTTTACTTGCTCAATATTTCGGCAATGTGACGAGAGTTCCGGTGGTGTGCACGAGAGTTCGGTTCAACGCCAAGACACCAAGTCGCCAAGATGCCATGCAGCAGTGACGATTTGGACATGGTGTAGGCGAAGATCAATAAACGTACAGTCAGGCGGAGGCGGCGGGTTTGGGGGAGATGGGGCCGGTGGCGAGTGCGATGCGGACGCTGGCGCCGGGTCTGGGGGTGCCGCGGATGCCGCGGAGGTCGTGCAGGAATACTTTGCGCAGCGTGTATCGGACGAGGAGGACGACGGTGACGCCGGCGGCCATCTGGACCGAGAGATGGGCTTGCGTGCAGATGGCGAAGGCCCAACCGGTGATGAACTCGGCCATGGAGATGTAGAGGAATTCCCAGTAGGGGTGCTTCATCACGATGAATTCGCGCTGAGTGTTGACGTAGCGGAGGAAGAAGACGGCGGCGACGGCGATCATGGCGAGGAGTCCGCCGGCGATGGAGAGGATGGGGGCGAGATCGAGGCGGTTCATGAGGGCGAGGGTGCTGAAGCAGGCGGCGACACCGCATCCGGCGGCGATGAGGAACTTGGCGCGCGGGGAGGCCTTGGGGAAGGCGTAGTCGTAGAGGCGGGAGAGGTGTTCGAGGTAGCGGAACTGTTCGCGCATGGTGAGCTTGGATTCGCCGTGGATACGGTTGCGGAAGGTGATGGGGACTTCGGCGACGCGGTTGGGGGGGATGTGTGTTTTGACGAGAAGTTCGAGGGCGATTTTGTAGCCAATGGGGTTGAGGGGGTCGGCGTAGCGGAGGCTGTCGCGGCGCATGGCGAAGAAGCCGGCCATGGGGTCTTTGATGGAGCCGACGAGGGGTTTGGCGAGGAGGGTAGCGCCGGCGGAATTAAGCCAGCGGAGGCGGGACCAGTCTTCGGTGCAGCCGCCGTCGCAGTAGCGGGAGCCGATGACGAAATCGGCTTCGTCGCGTTGGAGCTTTTCGATCATGGCGGGGATGGCGTCGGCGGGGTGGCTGAGGTCGGCGTCCATGACGACGACATATTCGTTGTGGGCCAAGGCCATGCCGGCGAGGACAGCGGAGGAGAGGCCGCGTTCGCCGACGCGGATTTTGTAAGTGAGCTGGGGGTATCGCAGGGCGAGGTCGTTCAGGACTTCGCGGGAGCCGTCGTGGGAGTCGTCGTCGACGATGATGACTTCCCATAGGCCAACTCTGGTCAGGACGGAAGCGAGGCCCTGAACCAACAGCGGGAGGTTTGGGGCTTCGTTGAAGGTGGGGACGATGACACTGATGCTGGGAACTGTAAGGATAGAACCCGGAATCGCCACGGAGTTGTACCTCTCAAAGGGCCAGCATCCATCAATGTAGCTTGACTAGACAATAGATTGGCCAGATGGTCAGTGCATGGTATCAAAAACTGCGCCGCGCGGCCCGGGATTATCCGTTTACCCGTATTTTTCAATCAATCGAACATAAATGCGTTATTTGCAAGAAGATACGCTATTTCCGCCAACCAAATAGAAAAGAAATGCAAAGGGACGTTGAAGGGTGAGAAAGTCAGAAGTGCCTGTAAATTGGACATTGGCGGGTGACGCCACTACCCTGAGCCGTTTTCCTGCCCCGGAGCCGCTGTGACCTCTTCCATTGCCAAGCCGCGCACTGCTTCGACGAAGAGGACCTCGCTTTGGCTGCTGTTGTTGTGTTCGGCGCTGATGCTGCCGCTGCTGTTTCCGCCGTTCTACTGTTTCTTCCTGGCCCCGGTGGCGCTGGTGCCGTTTGCGATTGCGATTCTGCGGCGGCCGATGAAGTGGCGGTTTGCGGGGGCGTATTACCTGCTGGGGGCGGCGTTTTTTCTGCCGAATTTGTTCTGGCTGATTCCGGTGACGTTTGGGGGGTATGTGGGGCTGGCGCTGTTTGTGGCGTTGTATTTTCCGCTGTTCGCGTGGGGGTTTCATCGGCTGGTGGTGCAGTTTCGGATGCCGGCGACCTTCGCGCTACCGCTGGTGTGGACGGCGGTGGAGTATTGCCGGTGCACGTTTGTGCTTGGGGGTTTCCCGTGGTTCATGCTGGGGAATTGTTTGACGCCGGTGCCGGTGTTGATTCAGGCGGCGGATATGTTTGGCGTGTGGGGGCTGACGTTTTTGATTTGCATGGCGAACGGGCTGGTGGTGGATCTTTTGCGGTTGCCGCTGGTGCGGGGGAAGCGGGTGAACCCGGCGATTATTCGGCTGACTGCGGTGACGGGGGCGGTGTTTCTTGGGGCGATCGGGTACGGGGTGTTTCGGTTGAATCAGCACACGACGAGGAGTGGGCCGCGGGTGGCGGTGATTCAGGAGGATTTGCCGCAGTCGTTGAAGGATGATCCGGCGAAGGGTGCGGAGAATTTTCAGAAGCACATCGCGTTGACGCGCGAAGCGGCGGCGGGGACGCCGAAGCCGGATCTGATTGTGTGGCCGGAGACGATGGTGCCGGCGGAGATCAATCCGGAGATTCTGAATCTGGAGGAGGGGCTGCTGCCGGAGGAGGGTCGGAAGATTGTGGAGGAGGCGAAGGGGTACGACCGGCAGTTGCGGGACCTGGCGACGTCGCTGAATGTGCCGCTGCTGGTGGGCGCGCCGGGGTTCATTCCGAATGAGGCGCATGGGATTCGGCAGAATCTGACGCTTCTGTACTTGCCGGGGGTGGGGCAGGCGCCGATGGAGTATTCGAAGATTCACCTGGTGCCGTTCGGGGAGTTCATTCCGTTCAAGACGGTGCCGGTGGTGGGGTCGATCGTGCGGTACATGACGCCGATCGATTTCGATTATTCGCTGACGCCGGGGAAGGAGTGGACGCGATTCGAGATTGGTTCGCAGCCAGTGACGACACAAGGGCCGGGTGCGGGGGGTTACACATTTTCGACACCGATCTGCTTTGAGGACACCATGCCGGAGCCCCCGCGGCAGATGAGCTGGCGGCCGGGAAGTGAGGGTGGGAAGACCGATTTTCTGGCGAATGTGTCGAACGACGGCTGGTTTTATTTCGTGGAGCTGGATCAGCATCTGCAGGCGGATCAGCTTCGGGCGGTGGAGAACCGGATAGCGATTGCGCGATCGGTGAACACGGGGGATTCGGGTTTTGTGGATTCGAACGGGCGGATCATGAAGCTGGTGACGGACTCGAAGACGGGGAGTTCGATCGGGGCGATCGGAACGGCGGCGGAGACGTTGCCGATCGACTCGCGCGTGTCGCTGTTTACGCGGATTGGAGATCTGCTGCCGATCGTTTGCGGTGTGCTCTCGACGCTGATTGTCGCTTATACCTATGCGCGGCCGAGGCGGGCCGCGTGATCGGGGCCACAAGTGAAGTTCGTGCCGAGCACGCGTCGATCTTCGATCGACGGCTAAACATTTTCGGATGAGGGGCCGGTGGGATCCGGATCAGGTTGTTGTGGCGGTGTGGCTGGCTTGTTCCTGTTCCTCGGCGGCGGCCTGGAGGAGAATACCGGCGGAACTGCCGCGAATGCTGGCGAGGGATGCGACGCCCCAGCCGGTGCCTTTGAGTTGGTTGAACCACAATTCCTTACCCGTGACGGCATCGAGGCAGTAGGTGTAGCCCATGACGGAGACGACGAGGCGGTCGCCGTCGAGGAGGAGCGTGACGAATCCCTTCCCGCTGCGGCTTCGCCATTGCCAGACGACGTCGCCGGTGTCACGATTGAGGGCCACCACCTGAGAATGAAAACCGATGAATACGAGATCTTCGAGCATGTCCATCCCCTTCGATAAGAAAAGTCGGACCTTATTCAAAGTACCGCAGGGCGCGCGGCAATGCCATGATTATTTTTCCGCTGCGTTTGAAACCGGAAACTCGAAATCTGCGTAGATGTGTGTAATCTGTGCACTATCCATGTCGCATCCATTCCCCGCAAAGGAGCGCTCATGCGCTATCGTCATCTGGCTGCCGTCTCGATTCTCCTTACGCTCGTCTCGTGCGGCGCGCCGGAGCCCACGCAACAGGACAAGTCGAAGCAGATTGCGCGCGACGTGCTGAACCGGGCGATCACGCTGCTGCAGTTGCAGTCGCATTCGACCGATCCCCCGATACGGGCGAACTGCATCGAGGCGCTGCAGGTCTCGAATGATCCGCGGGCAGAAGATGTGATCGATGCGGGGCTGCAGGACCCGGAGTGGATCGTGCGGTTTTCCGCGGCGATGGCGACGGCGAAGCGCAAGTCGCTGCCGTTGAAGCCGGTCCTCGAGAAGATGGCCACTTCCGATCCGAGCGATTCGGTGCGGGTGGCGGCGATATATTCGCTGCGGAACGTGGGGGACACGGCGAACATGAGCGAGCTGGCGCGGACGCTGTCATCATCGGACCCGGCCACGCGTGCAAACACGGCGCTGGTGCTGGGGATGATGGGCGATCCCTCGGCGATTCCGCTGCTGAAATCGCACATCCAGGAGCCGGACAACCGGGTGCGGTTTGAGATCACGGCGGCGTTGGCGCGGCTGGGGGATGTTCACGCGCAGCGTTCGATCATCGCGCTGGCGATTTCGAAGTATCCGGACGATCAATGCAACGCGATGGCGGTCTGTGCGGACCTGCCGCGGGATGTGGCGGCGAATCCGCTGATCAACATCGGGCTCGCGCCGCGCGGCGAGACGGAGGAGAAGGATGCCGCAACGCGCCGGCAGTTGATCGCGGCCCGCTCGCTGGCGAAGCTGCATTCGGCGCAGGGGGCGAATGTCGCAACGGACAATCTCAGCAATCCCAATCCACTGCTGCGGGCCTTGGCGGCATTCGCGCTGGGGGAGATGCTGGTGCCATCGCAGGCGTATTGGCTCACGGACCTGCTGTCAGATCCGAACGAAGCGGTGCAGCGTGCGGCGGCGGCGGCGATTGTGAACATCTGGGCGCGCAGCGAGCAGTGACCGTCGGGAACGAAATCGCTCTCTGAAATTGAGCACACATTCCGGCGATGCCATCGCCGGCTTTATACATAAAAAGAGCGTTCGCCCGGGAGGACGAACGCTCTTTGCGTTTCTGAATCGGAGGTGACCTGAGGCGATTTAGGCCTTGATCTTGACGAACACGCCGGCCGGAACGACGAGGCGGTTGAGGGCTTCGATGGTGCGGGGGGTGGGCTCGAGGATGTCGATGACGCGCTTGTGGGTGCGGATTTCGAACTGTTCGCGGCTCTTCTTGTCGATGTGCGGCGAACGGAGGACGGTGAACTTTTCGATGCGGGTGGGGAGCGGGATCGGGCCGCGGACCTTGGCGCTGGTGCGCTTGGCGTGATCGACGATTTCCTTGGCGGAGCCATCGAGGGCACGGTGATCGTAAGCTTCCATCCGAATGCGAATACGTTCGTGGGGGCCAGCAGCCATTGCGATTCCTCTTTCGACACATTGACCGGCGAAGAAGGCTTCTTCACCGGGAGCTATTGCTCAAGTCACCTGTTCACTTGACCAGCGCCGCCGGCATGCGAGGTTATTTCGCAGATCGGCCAGCGGTTCCAGACCGCTGTTCGTCGCCCATTTCCGGGGCGGAAACGACCGCTTCCGGGAATGAAAGATTGGTAAGCTTAATGAAAAGGCCCCCTTTGTGTCAACACAATTGCATCGCCGGGGGCAGTCGCGGAGAATGCCCCGACGCCGGGTTCCGGGCCCGTGCCCTGCCCGCGCGAGGCCCTCTGGCGCGAAAGAGATTCGGTGACGAAGCCCTTGTCGACAAGCACTTTGCAGCGATTCTGGAAACCCCGCCCATCGCCGGAGGTTCTCCTGCTTTGCGGTTTGATCGTTCTCCTGACGGCGTTCCGGCTGTGGATGACGTCCGTCCAGCGGCTCTGGATCATGAACGGGCCGCACGATGATCTGTTGTTTCTCAATGCGGCGGAATCGCTCAAGCATTTCAAGTGGCTCGGCCCGTACAACGAGACGACGTTGATCAAGGGGCCGGGGTATCCGCTGTTTGTGGCGGTTGTCAGCGTGCTGCATATTCCGCTGCTGTTGGCGCAGCAGGTTTATTATGCGGCGACGTGTCTGGTATTCGTGGTGGCGATTCGGCCGAAGCTGCGGTCGCCATGGCTGCTGGGGCTCATTTATGCGTTTCTGCTGATGAATCCGGTGATGGTGAGCGTGGGGAACTGGATGGTTCTGCGGGAGGGGATTTATCCGGGGCAATGCGTGCTGGTGGCGGCAACGCTGCTGGGACTGCTGGTTCGAGCAGATGCGTCGCCCCGTTCGCGATTGTGCTGGGCGATCGCGGCGGGCTATGCGTTGAGCGCTGTGGTCATCACCCGCGAGGAGGGGGCGTGGCTGGGGCCGGCGGCGGCGATTCTGCTGGCGTGGACGGCGTGGAAGCTCTGGCGGCGACGGCGGAAGGAGAGCGGCGCGAGGTTTGAATGGGTGTGGATTCCGGCGCTGCCCGCGGGTCTGACGGTCGGCACCATCGTGATTATTTCAACGATCAATCTTGCGGTGTATGGCACGTTCTGTGTGGTGGAGGTGAAGGAGCCGAATTTTGTGGCGGCGATCGCGGCGATGCAGCGCGTGGAGCCGCCGCACTTTCGCCGCCTGGTGCCGGTGACGAGGGAGACGCGGCAGGAGCTGTATGGGGTGAGCCCTGCGTTCGCCCGGCTCAAGCCGATACTCGAAGGACCGGTCGGGGCGCAATGGGCGTCGTTCGGCGATCCGTACAATGAATTGCATGGGTCCGGGGAAATTGGCGGGGCGTGGTGGATCTGGGCGGTGCGGCAGGGAGTCGCGGGTCTTGGACTTTACCATCACAGCGCGGATGCCCGGGCGTATTACCGGCAGGTTGCCGCGGAGATTAATGGGGCGATCGAGGAGGGGGAACTCAAGGCGGCGCCGCTGCACAATACTCTGGCGCCGCCGTGGCGTCCGGAATACGCGGGGTTGATGCGCGATCATGCGGCCACTCAGTTGCGTGAGCTTTTCACGCTGCGGCAGCATGAGCCGCGGCCGATGAGCTATCAATCGCGCGGCACGGCGCCGGTGATTCTGCATTTTGAACGGGCGACGCATGAGCGGGCCTTGCCGGGGAATGCAACGGAAGCCACCGAGGCGGCCAATCACATTTATGCGAGCACGCGGGGGAGAATCCTGTGGTGGTTGCAGGGTGCCTATGGTCGCATTCTGCGGCCGATGGGTTATGCGGCGGTTGGCGCGATGATCCTGATGATCGTGATTGCACCGCTTCGGCGGCGCTCAGGCTGGGCGATTGCCGGGCTGCTGGCGATCGTCGCCGCGACGGTCGTGCGGTGCGTGCTGCTGCTTTACATCGATGTGAGCTCGTTCTATGCGGCGGCGGACCCGCGTTATCTCGGGCCGGCGGAGACATTTTTGATGCTGGGGGAGATCTTCGCGATTACGGCCGCGATTTCTGCAACGATCGAGTGGTGGAAAGCGCGTCGTTCGGCGGGAGATCACTCCGGCTCTTCCACGTCGGCTTCCTTGCCGACCGCGATCGACGCGGCGAGCACGCCGGCTTCGTAAAGGCCGATCAACGGCACCATGAGGCACATCATCGTCAGTACATCTGTCGACGGCGCGGCGACGCAGGAAACCAGCGCGATGATGAAGTACGCGTATTTCCGGAATTTGCGGAACGTCGAGGGCATGACGATGCCGATTTGCGCCAGGATGAGGATAACCATCGGCAGTTCAAACGCGACGCCGAAGACGAGGGCGGTGAAGGTCACGAAATCGAGGTATTCATCGAACTGGGGAAGGTTGACGAAGAAGGCGCCCTCTTTGCCGACGAGCATCACCCAGGTGTGCCCGGCGCCGGTGAACTTCAACTGTCCGTCGACCGCGTTGAAATAGAGATGGCCTGTGCCGATGGCGGGCATGGTGGTGGGATCGGCGGAAACGATGGGGATTGCGGGCATGGTGGCGGCGTCGCCGGTGGGAAGCTTATTGAAGTCGATGCCCGGGGCCGGGTCCAGCCCCAGCTTTTTCTCAATCCAGGTGGCATGTGGCTGCGTCTTGGCGGTGGCGTCGTTGAAGCCGATGAAGAAATTGAGCGTGAGGGGCAGAACGAGGAAATAGAAGAACGCGACGCCGAGGAGGAAGAGGATGGCGCTCGGGCCGATGTATTTGTAGACGAGCTTGCGCTCGCGTTTGTAGAGGCCAGCGCCGACGAAGAGCCAGAGCTGATAGATGATCCAGGGGCTGGCGACGATCAGACCGGCCTTCACGCCGATGCCGAGGAAGGTGATGACGGGCTCCGCGGGCTTGGCGTAACCGAGGTAGGGCGGATAGCCGTGAGCGATGAGTGCAAGGCGGTACGGCCGGAGCAGGAAGCCGACGATGTCGTACATGTAGTACAGGCAGACGGCGATAAAACCCACAGAGCCCAGAAGGGAGTAAATCAGGCGGCGGCGCAGTTCCTCGAGGTGCTCGCCGAAGCCCATGCGGACCTGCGATTCTTCGGAGTCATCGGGAAGGTGGGGTTTGCGTTTGGCCATGAGATGGGGAAATTGTACAAAGTTGAGGGGCGGAAGGAACGCAGCGGCACTGGCGGACTATTCGTTCACTTCTGCCACCACGTCATCAGAATCAATAATGGCTCGCACTTTGGCCAGTACTTCGTCGAGAATTCCATCGGGCGCCTTGCAGACGTACTCGCACTCACGATCCCTGAAATCGATGCTTTTGATCTGATCCGTCATGGTGACGCTCTCGGTTTCCCTGCCTTTTTTGGGAGGAAGAATTCCCTTGGGAACACGAACATCAAAAGGCCATGGTTTTATGTTGGACGTGACGGGACATACAAGCGCGAATCCCGTGGCCTTGGAAAAGGACCGCGTCGAGAGGACGAGGGCATAGTGCCGATCAGCTATCTCGTGTTCGGCTGCGGGGGAAAAATTCATATGGACAAAATCACCGCGGTCCGGGAAGTAAGTTTGACGAACCATGAGGTCTCCGCTTGCTGTGGCTTACAAGATTTCGCGGCCGGCTCGGTCACGGATCATTTCGCGGTGCGGGTTTTTTCCTTTGCACTGCGCCAGCAACTGCGAAAGTTTATAGCGTTTTTTAGCGCGAACCGGCTGCAGCAAAAGTCCGCGTGCTGATTTGGTCCAGGTCACTTCGGTTCCTGACTGAAATCCCACTTCCTGCGCGAGCATCTTAGGGATTCGCACGGCGCGGGTATTTCCCCACATTTGTACGGTACTGCGTACGGCCATGGCATATCTCCTGTATCTACAATGATGATACAATCCGGTCATAGGCCATTCAAGCGGCATAGTCGGCGGCGGTCAGGATGCCCGCTTTACGGGACGATTCGCCCCTCAGCGAGTTGCACGGTGCGATCGGCGAGTTTCGCCACATTGGGGTCGTGTGTGACCAGCAGCATGGTCTGGCCGCGATTTTTATGCAGACCGAGCAGTACGTCGAGAATGGTGCGGCCGGTCTTCGCGTCGAGGTTGCCGGTCGGTTCGTCGGCGAGGAGCAGCGCGGGCTGGTTGATCAGGGCGCGGGCGATGGCGACGCGCTGGCGTTCGCCGCCGGAGAGTTGCGCGGGGCGGTGCTTCAGGCGATTCGAAAGTCCGAACGCGTCGAGCAAGGCCAGGGCCTCCGCCTTCCGTGGGCGTGCGCGGATCAGCGCCATGTAAAACGGCGCATCCACCATCGCGGGAAGCAGGACGTTCTCGAGGACGTTCAGTTCCGGCAGAAGGTGGTAGAACTGAAAGACGAAACCGAACTCATGGTTGCGCAGTTTGTGCCTGCCCCAGCGGCCAAGGCTTGAAACCGGCTTACCGCGGAAGAAGACTTCTCCGCGGGCGTTCTTTTTGCCGTTCCCGTTGGGAGAGAATTCGTCCGGTTGATCGAGCACGCCGGCGATGTGCAGCAGCGTCGATTTCCCGGAACCAGAGGCGCCCATGATCGCCACGAATTCCCCTTCGTTCACGACGAGATCGACGCCGCGCAGCACCGGCACCATGTCCGGCCCCATCTCGTAGGACTTGTGAATGTTCTGCAGGCGGATCAGCTCACTCATAACGCACCGCCTTCACCGGGTCCTGCGACGCGGCGACGATTGCTGGAATGGCGGCGCCGAGGATTCCGGCGATTACGGCGGCGGCGAAATAGAGGGCGACTTCGCGGGGGTTCACGGTGTCGGGAATGGTATCGAACACGTAAACGGAGCGGTCCCAGATGACCACGCCGGTCATGCGGTAAATCCACTCGTGGATCTGGTTGGTGTGCGTCACGAACGCCACGCCGGAGACGACGCCGAGCAATCCGCCCACGATGCCGATGAAGGCGCCGTAGGTCACGAAGATTCCCGCCACGCCCTCTTCGGCGCCGCCGACGGCTTTGATGATGCCGATGTCGCGCGTCTTGTCGCGCACGATCATGTAGAAGATGAGGAAGATCACGACGACGACGACCAGCGACATCAGGCCGAGGATGAACGTCATCATGTTCTTCTCGTTCTGCACCGCGTTGAGGTATTTTTCCTGTTTTTCGAACCACGTCTTCACGTCGAGGGCATCAAAGTAGGCGTCGGGATGAGCCTCCTGGAATTTCGCCACGGCTTGTTCCATCCGGGCGCGAATGCGGGTCAATTCCTCCTCGCCGACATTGCCCTTCAATTTGATCAGCAGTTCGCTGCAGCGCGGCGGCGCCCACCCGGGGTCGCCTTCCTTCAGCAGTTCGTTCCGCATGTTCGCCATCAATTGGATGGTCTTGAAGGGGGCATAGACGCAGGTGGAATCGATATCGTAGACACCGGTGTAGGCATCATCGACGAGCACGAACGTTTCGGTGCTGGGAGAGATGCTCTGAATCGAGCCGTGCTGCGACATCGGGACGACGGTGAGCTTGACGCGCATATGCTCCGGCTGCTCGTCCCGATCAAAATTGCCGCGCTTGTCCCGCCGAAACAGCACGTACGAGCCGGCGTAGCACCCCTGTTCCGGCTCTTCGCCGGGTTGGGTCGCATCCGGATGTGGAACGGCAAACGAAGACTCCGCCGGAACCAGCGCCTTCGCTAATTCGTCGCGCGTCGAGAAGCGCCTGCTCACAGGCAGCTCGGCTGCAAACCGGACGGTTCGATCGGCCCGCGTCAGTTCCAGCTGCGCCTGACTGGCCGCGTCCTCCGTATTCTCGAGAGCCCGCGGAAACATCACCGGCCACGCAACGATGACCCCCAATGCGCCCAGCATCAGAACTCCCGCCACGCCCGCGCCAATCCATCGCCACCCCGTACGACGCTTACGCAGAATCCATGCTTCCACAAGCGCCAGCACCACCAATCCCCACAACCCCTGCAGATTCAACTGCCCGGCCAGCGTCGGCTTCGCAGTCCCGGTGGCGATCGCATACTGGTTCGCCGCCGCCGCATCGGCAGCCTCAAACCGCTTCCGCGCCGTTTCCTCCAGCTTCACCGCATAGGACTGCAGATCCGAACCCGTCGCCGGCAATGCAGGACTCAGATCTTCGACGGCATTCAGCGGTCCGATATGCTGCTCGTAAAGCGTATCCCCGAACTTGCTCACCTTGGCCCGCCCCACCGGATCGATCCCCTCGATCTGCACCCCGAGCGTCCCGCCACGCGCGGAAATGAGGCCGAACGCCTGGATCGTCGGCGTCGCCGCTTCCATTTCCGGGAACTGCTGCTTGAGATACTGCTGCAATTCCTCGTAGCGTGCCCACCCGTACTGCGGGTTGCGATTCGAAATGATGATGTCGCCGAGCAGATCGCGATTCGCCTGCCGTACGTGTTCCACGAATCCACCCATGATGCTGGTCACGATGATCATCATCATGACGCAGAGCCAGACGACCAGGATCGGGAAGATCACGATCTTTTTGCGGGTGAGGTAGCGAAAGGTGAGAAAGAGCTTGTACATGTCACCGAGGGGTTAGGGGTCAGGGGCAGGCGCGATTGTCCTGCCGTGTTGCGGTGCTATTCGACATCCATAATGCGCAGGGTTCCATCTTTGCCGAGAATCCACGTGGTCGGACGGACAGTGGCCGCCTTGTGCAATTGCGGGAGGACGCGCATGAGATCCTCCTCCATCTGCTCTTCGCCGATGTCATCCAGCCGCGGCTTGAGGAGCGGGAAGAGCACGACGTCGCGGATGCTTTCGCGGTTCGTCATCAACATCGCGAGCCGGTCGATGCCGACGCCCAGCCCACCCGCCGGCGGCATGCCGTAGCGCAGGGCGGTGATGAAATCCTCATCCATCTTGGCCATGGAATCTTCTTCCTTCTGGCCGGCGAGCTGCCTGGAGAACGTTTCCTCCTGGATGAAGGGATCGTTCAATTCCGTGTAGGCGTTCGCCAGTTCCATGCCGGCGACGTACAGCTCGAAGCGCTCCGCAATCCGCGGATCGCCCGGCTTGCGCTTCGTGAGCGGGCACAGGGCCGCAGGATAATCGTAGAGGAACACCGGGCGATCCCGGCCCTTCAACGCCGGTTCCGCCAACTGCTCGAACAGTTCTCCGACGAGAACATCATGCTCCGTCGTCTCCAGGTTGTGCAGACCGCGGTCCCGGGCGATGCGCTTCACCCCCTCCACATCGTTCATCTCCACGCCGGCGTGGTCCTTGAAGAGGGCAGCGTAGCTGACGCGATCGAACGGCGGCGTGTAGTCGATGATGCGTTCGCCGTACTGGAGATGAAGCGGGCCATCGACCGGCTTGCCGAGGCCCGCGAGCCGTTCCTGAGCGAGGCGGACCACGAGTGATTCGGTGAGTTCCATCATGCCGGCGAGGTCGGAATACGCCTGGTAGACCTCCATCATGGTGAACTCGGGATTGTGGGTGGTGTCGATGCCCTCATTGCGGAAGTTGCGGTTGATCTCGAAGACGCGCTCCATGCCGCCGACCATAAGGCGTTTCAGGTAGAGTTCGGGGCTGATGCGCATGTAGAGGTCGATGTCGAGGGCGTTGTGATGCGTGATGAACGGGCGTGCCGCGGCGCCGCCGGCGATCGCCTGCATCATGGGCGTTTCCACTTCAACGAACGCCCGCCCTTTCAGAAAGGAGCGGATCGAATCCATCATCTGCGAACGGAAGAGGAACACATCCATCGAATCCGGATTCGCAAACAGATCGACGTAGCGCTGCCGATACCGCAGTTCGGTGTCGGAGAGCCCGTGGAATTTATCCGGCGGCGGAAGCAGCGCCTTGCTCAGCAATCCAAACCCGCTGCCCCAAATCGTGATCTCCCCTGTTTTCGTATGCCCGACTTTCCCTTCGAACCACGCGACATCGCCCAGCTCGAGCAACTTCCCCTGAGGCCAGTTGCCCGACGCCTCAAACGCCTGCTTCGCGAGCCCAATCTGAATCCGCCCCGTCCAGTCCTGAATCGTGATGAAGATGAGTTTGCCGATGTCGCGCAGAAGCACGATGCGCCCCGCCACTCGCGCCATCTCCGCTCCGTCATGAGGCGTAACCTCCGTCCCCTTGTGCAGAGCTCGCGCCTTCACGATCGGCACGATGTCATCTGTCCGCTGACCGTAGGGATCAATACCCAGCGCCTTCCACTTTTCGAGCTTGGCGACGCGGTCTTTGTATTGCGGATTGTCGGGAGCCGTCATGAGCCTTCCTTGGGAAAACGTGCAATTCGAGTCCCGAATTGTAGCGGCAAAAAACGGTTCACGTAAGCCCGAATGAACGCTTATGCCACCGGCCTCCCTCTGGACCCGGCGACGCGAAGTCTGTACCCTCCCCCCATGGCACTCGCAAACCTCTCTTTCTTCGGCAGATCCATCGGCGTTACCACCGGCCTCACCGTCATCCTCCCAGACGCCGGACCCGGACCATTTCCCGTCTTCTACCTCCTCCACGGCCTCGGCGATGACCACACCATCTGGGCACGCCGCACCTCCATCGAGCGTTACGTCAGCGGCCTCCCCCTCATCGTCGTCATGCCCGACACCGCCCGCGGCTGGTACACCAACTCCGCCACCACGCCCGGCGCACTGTACGAAGACCACCTCATCAAAGACGTGATCCCATTCGTCGACCGCCTCTTCCCCACCATCGCCAGGCGCGAAGGCCGCGTCATCGGCGGACTCTCCATGGGCGGCTACGGCGCCGTCAAGCTCGCCCTCAAATTCCCAGACCTCTTCTGTTCCGCAACCTCCCACTCCGGCGCCGTCATGACTCCGCTCTACAAACCCGAAACCCGCCCCAAAGACTTCCAGCCCATGGCGACGGAGTTCGAAGCCATCTTCGGCTCCTCCTGGCGCGGCGGGTCCAACGACCCCACCGCCCTCGCCACAAAATGCCCCATCCACCTCCGTCCCGCCCTCCGAATCGACTGCGGCACCAACGACTTCCTCCTCGACCAAAACCGCGAGTTCCACGCCTGCCTCGACTCCCTCCACTTCCCGCACGAATACGAAGAGTTCCCCGGCGAACACAACTGGGCGTATTGGGACATCCACGTCCAGGACGCGATCCGCTTCCACTGCCGGGTCCTGAAAATCCCCACGGGCGCCTGACAGCCGATGCGTTCGCCTCAATTCGCGGCAGCCTCCTCCACGACATCGTAAACCGTATCGCCAACCATCAACGTGACATTGCTCCCCAACGCCAGGTACTGCGCCGTCTCCGGGTGCTTCCTCAGCAGATCGAAGTAGTCGTCGCTGTTGAAAAGCACTTTCACGTGCTTCCCGCCGGCATTCTGCTGGACGGACGTATCCGTCCACTGATTCCCGTTCAGGAAGAACGACCGGTTATTCACGATGCGCGTCTGCTGCGCGTAGTTGGTGATGACGCGATACCCATGCACATCGTCACCGGCGGTCGCCGCCTGCCATCCGTTGGGCGTTGATGTGCCCAGGTTGTATTCCTTCGCGCGGTCAATATTCCAGTTCCCCGACGGCGCGACCGTCTTTGCCATCGCGCCTTTCGCCTGCCCCTCAAAGCGCAGCCGCGCATCCGACTGTTCCGCCGCCGCACTGGCTGCATCCAGATTCCCCGCCATCTTGTACCCGGTGACATTCACGCTGTCCTTCACCGCTTGTCCGCCCGTCGCGCTTCCGGAGGCGACCGACGCCGGGGCGACACTCACGCTGGACAGCACCGGCGCATCCGAGGACATCTCTCGCAAGCTCTGCACCGCCACCGGCACGTTGTGCCGCTTCTCATCCTCCATGATCAGCATCGCCGTGTACGGAGTGACAACGCCCCATCGCCGTGCAAGATCGGCGATCTCCGCCTTCACTTCCTTGTTCTCGCCATGCCGCCGCATCTCATCGAGCAGGTAACCGATGCGGCGCGTTGCCCACAGCTTGGCGATCCAGTCATTCGCGTCATCCGTCTTGTCCGCAAAGCGCACATCCTCCGCAAAGGTCCGCTGTTCCCCGTTGACGTTGCCCGTCAACGCGATCGAAGTGTTCCCTGAACCGCTGTAGGTCCCAAACGCCACGAGCTGATCCCCCTTGAACAGATCCGGCAGCTCGTGCGGATACATCTTCGCCAGGTGAACGCCCGCACCACACTCCATCTTCAGCCCCGCCAGAACCGGATCCTGCACCTTGCTCCAGAAATTGCTCATCGCGATTTCCAGGTTCTCCTCCGGCAACACGTACTGACTGTAACCCCGCGTCTGCTCCGCAAGCTGATCAAGCAGCTTGGTGTTGACGTCGTTGCCTACGCCGAACGTAAAGATGCGCGGCGCCGCCACCGCAGCCTTGCCATGCTCCTTCACGTGCCGCACGATCGTCTCCGGATCGCTCTCCCCCACCGTCGGCTCGCCATCCGTCATGAACACCAGCATGGACAGCCGCCCGCTCGCGCCTTCATCCCGTTCCTCCAGAGCCTTCTTCAGCGCCTCATCAATCGCCGTGCCCCCGCTCGCCTGCAGCGTTCCCGCATAATCGACCGCCTTCTTCCGATTCTCCGCCGTCGCATCCTGCAAACCATTGAACAATGGCTCCGCCTCCGTGCTGAAACGCACCACATCAAACCGATCCTTCTCATTGAGCGTCTGCACGCAGTACTTCAGCGCCGCCCGCGCTTGCTCGATCTTCTTCCCCGCCATCGATCCGCTGGTGTCCATCACAAACACCACATCCTTCGCCATGCTCGTCGTCGCCGCCTTCACCGTCGGCGCCGCCAGCAGAACGAAATACCCGTCCTTCTCCGCATCCGGCCGATACGTCAGCACAGTCACCCCCACCGGCGTCGACTTCCGGCCAATGAAAAGATGAAAGTCCGTATCCGGCCGAACATCCCGCGCCTCGTACCCCACCACTGCTGAATGATCCCCATCCCGCTTAATCTCCACATTGTGCGTCGGCGAATAGAGGCTCGTGATCGGATCGCTCATCGACACGTCCACCTTCACGCTCAGATTCTGCAGCGGCCGGCTCGAATACTTCTCCGTGTTCAACGTGTAGTGATAATCCAGCAGCCCATTCTCCTGCTTCAGCAATTCCGTGTATTTCAGCGTAATCCTCTTCCGCCCGTTTGCCTCGATCGGAAAAATATGCGCCCTGAACATCGCCCGCCCCGCATATTCCAGCAGCGCCGGGTCCTTCATCTTCCGCACAATATCTTCGTAGATTCCGCGGGCCTTCTCTGCCGAGAGCAGTTCCGCCTCGACCATTTTGCCATCAATATCCATGGCAAATTTATCGACGCGCGCATCCGTCGGAATTGGAAAAATATAATCCCCCTCCAACCGCGCCCCGTTGGGATTATAAAACTCCTGGTCCACACTGGTGGTCGCCACCTGGTCGTGAATCTCGCAGGACACCTTGTGGTACGTCACCTCCAGCGGCGCAAACGAGAAATGCCCCCGCACAATCTGCGGCGGGTCCTTCACGACAATCAACCCGTCCGCACGCACCACCCTGGAAAGAAACAAAATCGAAGCAAGTATTCCGAGAAGCAAAAAGCCGACCCGACGGATCATGGCAGATCCTCCGTAAACCGCGACTTCATCTCATCTCGAATCTTCGACGCGCAGGTGCCCCCTGCGGTTCCCACATTTTTTCACCCCTCTGCTTCCCCCCCCCTGCTTCATCCTCCCGCCCCCCCCCCCCCCGAAAGCACGTACCGTCCCACAGCCTCCTTGCCGTGGTCCGGATACTGCCGATCTTCCGGCCTGTCCCTCCGAGTGACCTTGCCTGTCGGCCAGTCGGACGAAACGCTCCACCGGTCAATCTGTTCACCTTCCGCAATACGCCTCAGCACTCCTTGCTGCGGCATCTCCGCGACCCGCGATCCCTGCGGCATCCGCGTCGGTACTACTCCCTGTTCGAGAGTGTCTGGTGAACGCCTGCTGCCTCGCGAACCAGTTCAACCGCATCCTGCGTGACTTGCTCGCTCACAGCCGGCCAGGAGAAACCTGCTTCCCTGCATTTTGTTCCAGGTCGCAACCTCCTTGTCGCGACGCTGGACCCGCGGATCCTCCACGGGGTTTTCCAGTTCCCCAGCCCCTTCGATTTCCATATCCTTTGTCATTTGATGCTTATCTCTTCTGCAGGCGGCCGCTCAATTGAACATCATCTTCTTTACTTTTTGCCTGCCCTTTTCGTGGCGGTGCGTGGGATCGCTTAAATATCCAGCGAAATATGCAAACGCCCGTCACGCTCGATCATGCGCCGGCCGAGCCTCTGGCGAAGTCGCTGAATGATCTCGCTGTGCATCTGGCTCACGCGCGTGCCGCTGATCCCCAGCGTCTCACCTATTTCTCGCATCGTCATTTCTTCATAATAGTAAAGCATGAGAATGAGACGCTCGTTTCTTGCCAATTCCCGCAGAAAAAACGCTTTCACGTCCTCACGCTGCAGTTGGTCGACGGTGGCCTCCTCCCGGTGATCGACAAGCGTTTCCGCGTGATCGGCCTCGTGGCCTTCGCCAATTTCCCGGCACGGAGTGAACAGGCTCAGCGGACTCGCGCCAATCGTTTCCCGCTCCAGCCGCCGAATCGTCTTCGGACAGACGCCAATACGCCCCGCGACTTCTTCATCTTCCGGCGGAATTCCGGTTTCCATGAGCAGCGACTGGTGCGCCTCCGCGAATCGCGTGATCTTCTGCCGCTGATCGCGCGACAGCCATTGCTGCGACTTCAGCCCGTCGAGCATCGCCCCGCGAATGCGGGTGGAACAGTACGTCTCGAATTTTACGCCCCGCCCTGGATCGAAGCTGTTGATCGCATCCTTCAGCCCAAACGCGCCGTACTGAACAAGATCGTCGATTTCAACCCGCCGCCCCCGCCGTTGATAGAGTCGTGCCGCAGCAAATCTGACCAGTTTAAAATAGTGCTCCATCAGGGCATTCCGTGCCGCTTCCGAACGGTCCTTCCAATAGGTCGACCACATACCTGCAATGTCCACGGTCGATCCCCTCGTTGCGGTGTTACTCATGCAATTACCTCACAAATAAAACACACGAACCATTCGGCGCGCACCGTCTCCGAGGAGAACATTGCGGTGCGACCAACAACGTCAGTTGCGAATCCAGCAGCGCAGCTGCGAAAGCGTCACATCAGACCGTGAGCGATCGCACTCGAGGCGCGGCGTTACTAATGGATATCCCAGTGCTATTCAGTTGTGATGCCCTGCTCGGGCAGAGGTACATCGGAGAGAGAACTGCGAGGATCTCAGATGGCGTCAAGCAGAGCTCGCGTGGCAACGGGTCAGGTCGCTGGCGGGCAGTTTCGCTCGACTCGATGATCTCTAAGGCAAGCGGCGTGCCAGAGCTCTACTTCCCCCGCGCCGATAACATGCACGATCTCAGCACAGAGAGTTCTATCCATGCACTTGTCAGGATATTTATGCGCTGGGGGGTGACCTGTAATCTTCGCCAGATAAAATAGAGAACTTCTCCGCTCACCCGCCGGCATCCATCGGTTGCCTGGCCGTGCGTTCTTCAGGACTGCCTCACATGCTGTCCACAAACCATCCCCACACGCCCGAAGCGCCGCCGCATGAGACGTCCCCCACCTTTCTCCCCGATTCCCCGCCGAAACCCGACGCAGCCGCCCCGCCAAGTTCTCCACGATGTGGAAAACTTAGCCGGTAATGAATAACGCCACAGGAAAATGCCACCTCCCGACCGTCTCGCGCCGCGACCCCATTGATTCGTAAGCACCACTGGTTCCAATGGTTATCCGACTGGCAGACCCTTCATTGGGTCCCATGAACAGGGGTATGCAAATTGGCATATCCATACCCTAATCAAGAGCACAAATAATAGGCAATAAATTATATTTGAAGCATCATGCCTCTTATATAGACAACAAATTATAAATGCTTTGGCATACAAATGTTATATCGAAGCAATCGCCCGATACAAGGCTTAAAACTCTGATAAACTGACTAGATATGCACATTATCTATGCATTTTTAGGCATTTTCTTGCGTTTTTGTGCCCGCCCTGAATGCGTTCTTAACAATTCGCTCCCCCGTCCCAGCCCCTCGACTCCCCTCTTCGTGGGAACCGCTTTTCTGCTTTTCCAGAAGCCACCCACTGCCAGATAAGAAGTTCGTTCCCATGGCCTTCAGACCTGCCGGCATGCAGGCTGAGAGTGGGCGGGACAAGGATGTCCCGGTTTTTCACCGTTGGAGCGGTTGTCTTATGTCGCATACCTCAGATTTTCTCCTCGAGCGCGTTGTTCACCAGGTCCTCAAGGGTCACCTCAACCCCGAACTCGTGCGTGAAGCCGCTTCCAGCGGCCCCGAGGCCGCCTCCTTTATCGCCGATATTCTCTGGCCCGCCATGGAGTGCGTCCAACAGCTCCATCAGGATGGCAGCACCACCAGCCGCATCCTCAACACCGCACTTCGCTCCCTCCGCTCGCTCCTGGAAAGCGCCGCACTCCGTCTCGATCGCCATGCGTCAAACGGCCGCAGTGCGTTCATCTTCACAGCACCCGGCGAATCCGTCGACCTCGGCGCGCACATGTTCGCCACACTCGCGGAAGCCCACGGATGGCGTGTCTTCTTCGCCGGCGCCGGTCTCACCCTGGAGGAACTCACCTTCTCCATCGGTCAATTAGGCCCCGACATCCTTGTCATGCACGGAAGCCTCCCCGACAGCGCCACACGCGCCGCCGAAATGATCCGCCAGTTGCAATGCATCCGCATCTGGCCAAGTGCGCAAATCGTTCTCACCGGCGCCATCGCCTCCTCTACCGGGCAACTCGATGCGGACTTGATCGGTAAACACCCCATCGAGACCCTCGAACTCATGGCCCTCTGGCCGGAATACCGACGTTCCCCCACATCCCCCCCCACACCCGACCCCGGTCTCCAAATGCTCGAAGGTTCCGCCGGCGATCTCATGATCTCCGCTGATCTCGTCCGCGAAATGATGCGCCGCCACTTCGGCAAACGCGGCGATCATCCCAACTAAAAAAATGAAGTCAGGAGTGAGAAGCCAGAAGTCAGAATATCTTTCCTTCGGAACTTCTGACTCCTGACTACTGGCTTCCGACTTCTCACATGATGTTGATCGCCCGCCCCACCAGCACCGCTATGATCACCAGCGATATGCACGACTCCACCATCACCAGCACTTTCGCCCACCGGCTCAGCACCGGAACATCCGTCGGCGAAAACGCCGTCGCCGTGTTGAACGCCAGAAACAGGTAATCGACGAATCGCGGCGACCATTTCCCCTTCGTCGGCCCCCACGTCATCTGCGGAAACAGAAACGCCCCCTCCGCGTGCCCCGGCTGCTGATCGCGCCTGAATGGTCCCCCCGCATCCAGCCGCCAGTACCAGAGCGCAAAAACCAGTATGTTCGAAAACCACAATGCCACCGCCGACAGCAGCAATCGCACCGGTTCCTCCCGATGCTGCGTCAGCGCGCGCACCAGCAGCAGCACCGAACTCGCCACAAAAAGCGTGAGAATGGACGAGACTACATAGCCCAGCCACCGCGAAATCCGATGCCGCCCGGAGTGCCAGAGCAAAAGCGCTGGCACCTCGATGACGCCGAGCACAATCAGCAAAAGCCACCGCGGTCCCAATGAAAGACTCTCAGGAAGCGACGCATACGCCAACCCCGACACCGCAATCGCTATGATCGCCGGCCAGCGCGGTTCGGGAACGGCCACCACCGCCCGCTGCAGCGCATCCTGGTCCGGCCTGTCCATCAATCCCCTTTTCTGCCGAGCATCTTGGCCTCGATGAAGATCAGCCCCGCGCCGCCTATGCCGCCGCCCAGACCCGGGTACAGGAGAGGGCAACCAATCGCGGCATCCGGAAATCATATCCGTGATCCGTCTCCCGCAAAAAGTGACGCTCCGACTGACGTAAACTCATTCCCATTCCAGACGCTCCCCGTCCCAGTTCCGACCGCATTCTTCATACTGAATTCGCGAATTACCGGCAATTTCCGCCGTTGTATCCAACTTGCGCAACCGCCCCCCCGCTGCTACACTATCGCTCCATTACCTTCTCGCGGAGTAACCCATGCCCCTCGAAATCAACCGCCTCCACAACATCGACTGCGTCGCCGGAATGAAATCCCTCAACGAGGGCAGCATCGACCTCGCCTTCGCCGATCCCCCCTTCAACATCGGCTACAAATACGACGTCTACGAAGACCGCAAGGCCGCCGACGATTACCTCGACTGGACCCGCAACTGGGGCCGCGAACTCGTCCGCGCCCTCAAACCCACCGGCACCTTCTGGCTCGCCATCGGCGACGACTTCGCCGCTGAACTCAAAATGATCTTCCAGCGCGAACTCGGACTCACCTGCCGCTCCTGGGTCATCTGGTACTACACCTTCGGCGTCAACTGCAAAGCCAAATTCTCCCGCTCCCACACCCACCTCTTCCATTTCGTCAAAGACGCCAAAACCTTCACCTTCAACGACGGCCCCATCCGCGTCCCCTCCGCCCGCCAGCTCGTCTACGCCGACAACCGCGCCAACGCCACCGGCCGACTCCCCGACGACACCTGGGTCCTCCGCCCCCAGGATGCCCCCGACGCCTTCAACTCCGAAGAAGACGTCTGGTACTACCCCCGCGTCTGCGGCACCTTCAAGGAACGCGCCGGATTCCACGGCTGCCAGATGCCCGAACAAATCCTCGGACGCATCATCAAAGTCTCCTCCAACCCCGGCGAACTCGTCATGGACCCCTTCGGCGGCAGCGGCTCCACCCTCATCGTCGCCAAAAAACTCGCCCGCAACTACCTCGGCTTCGAACTCTCCGAAAACTACGCCCAACGCATCCAGCAGCGCATCGACGCCGTCCACCCCGGCGATCCCCTCAACGGCGTCGAAAACCCCCTCCACAGCGTCCCGAACACCGCCAACGGAAAACGCCTCGAACACAAACTCAAAAAACGCAAGTCCTCCGAGGAAACGCCCTCCCTCCTCTGAAGTCGAGTAACGCGGGCATCCTGCCCGCATGTGCCCACATCAATCCGATCCACCGCCGGGTGCCACCTGTGGGGCAGGGGCCCCGCTGGACATGCCCATCACTTCTTCCTTATTGAAATTGCAGCAACCAAACACGCGCCCACCGCCCCCAAACCCCCTCACTTCTCCCCCGCA
>Ga0335069_10002672_pt1 | contig 27252 bp, 22 predicted proteins | sample Lox_Sample_11_FD_206714 | JGI IMG/M metagenome (GOLD analysis project Ga0335069, IMG submission 206714) | Soil microbial communities from Loxahatchee National Wildlife Refuge, Florida, United States - Lox_Sample_1.1 | ecosystem: Environmental > Terrestrial > Soil > Wetlands | place: USA...
CATTCCGACCCGCCTGTACTTCAAGAACGGTAAAGTGAAGGTCGAAATTGCGCTCGCGAAGGGCAAGCAGCTCTGGGATAAGCGCGAGACCGAACGCCGCCGTACTGCCGATAAGGAAGCCCGGGAGGCCGTCTCCCGGGGGCGCAAGGGGTGGTAATGGGGCGTCACTTCCCCATTCATCAAACTAAGGCTGCCCAGATCCTGATTGGTGTGACGCTCGCTGGCTTATAATCGTCGCCATTCGTGGGGCATCATTCTCTGCTTCGCGCCAACGGCCGCGAACGCGTTTTCAAAGGGAAAAAAATGGCGACGACTGAAACCCCGAAGCGGGCCGTGGGTACCCCGGCTGACGCCCAAAGACTGCTGCAACTCGGGACCGGCTTGATGTACGCCGCGGCCCTGCATCCGATTGCCAAATTAAGAATCGCCGATGTTCTGGCGGAGGGCCCGCGCACCGTCGAGCAACTCGCGCAAGAAACCGGATCCAGCCCCGACGCGCTTTACCGCGTCTTGCGATTCCTGAGTAGCGCCGGCGTCTTCACGGAGGCTCCGCAACGCACTTTTGCACTCACTCCCGTCTCCGAGTTTCTACGGAGCGGGGTCCCCGGCTCCGCCCGAGACATGATCCTGTGGATGGGCAACGAGTTTCACTTCAAGGTCTGGTCGCAATTGTCGTATTCGATTCAGACGGGCCGTCCAGCGGTCGAGAACGTTTACGGCAAACCCTGCTTTGACGCGATTTTTGGGGATCCCGAGATCGCCTACGACTTCAACACGGCCATGTCATGCTTGAGCCGCATGATCGCGCCCGCCTTGCTTGAGGCCTACGACTTTTCCGGTATCGGCTCGCTCATGGACGTGGCTGGAGGACACGGCGCCGTCCTTTGTGAAGTACTCACCAAGTATCCTTCGATGAAGGGGATTCTCTTCGATCTGCCGAACGTGATTCAGGAGGCGACCTGCCACGTCTGCGAGCGCAATCTGGATCATCGCTGCCAGACCATCGCCGGCGATTTTTTCAAGGAAATCCCCGCCGGCGCCGACGCTTATTATTTGCAGCACATCATTCACGACTGGAATGACGAACGATCGCTCAAGATCCTTGGAAATCTTCACCACGCTCTCTCTGGACGCGAAGGCGGCCGCCTGCTCCTGGTCGAGAGCGTGGTTCCGCAAAACTCCGATCCCCATATGAGCAAACTGCTCGATCTTGAGATGCTGTTGATGCCCGGAGGCCGCGAACGCACCGAACCTGAGTGGCACGCCTTGTTGGAGAAGGCGGGATTCGTTATTACCCGCATTCTCCCGATGCGAGCTTCCGAAAGTGTGATCGAAGCAAAGTTGCGACCTTGAGGATGGGGGAAAGCGGCGCCCGGCCGCGGACCAAAAAAGCGGGCCCGGCACTGCCGAGCCCGTTGGAGAGAAGAGTTTTACACGCCCAGATACGTTCCGTCCCCGAAGAGAGCCGTTAGCCCCGCGCCCCACGCATTACAAAGACTTCTCGCGTTCTGCCTCCGACTCCCTATCGGGGAGAGTCACGTCCTGTAGAAGTGTGTCTAAGCTATCTGGCGCAGGCCTGGAATATGTCACCAGATTGTCTCCAGTTTGCAAAATCAGCTTTCCCGCGGTGGCCCGGCAGCCACCTCGAAACGCACGCTAAAAGGCGCTCGTTCGCGCCCGCGCGGACTTTTATATACTGAAGTCCATCCATGAAAACAAACCTGAGCCTCTCCTCGCCGGCGCAACTCGAAACCGATTGCCTCATCGTCATCGTGCTCGACAAGAGCGAAAAGATCGCTGACAAGAACGCCAAGCCTGACCTCTCGCTTGAATCGAGCGAGGCCGCTTTGAAGACCGCCGCCGCCGACGTGCTGGCGAGCGGCGAGGTCACCGGCAAGCCCTTCGAAACCACCCTGCTTCACAACCCGTCCGGACTCAAAGCCAAGCGCCTGCTGCTGGTCGGCGGCGGCAAGGCCAAGAACTTCTCGAGCTTTGAGCTGCGCCGCGTCGCCGGTTCAGCCGTGCGCGCGCTGAAGTCGCGTGGCTTGCGCAATCTCGCCATGGTCGCGCCCACCAGCGGCAAGCTTTCCGCCGATGACTCGGTCAAAGCCATTGTTGAAGGCGCCTTCGTGGGCAACTTCGAGCCCGACTATTACAAGAGCGACCGCAAGGATCAGTCGATTGACTCGCTGACCGTGGTTGGGTCCGGCGATCCGGCCAAGTTGCAGGCGGCGCTCGAAGAAGGCCGGGTGATCGGCGAAGCGCAAAACTTCACGCGCGACCTGGTCAACGAGCCCTCCAACCGCATGACGCCCACCATCCTTGGCGAACGCGCCAAGAAAATGGCCGCGGAAACCGGGCTCAAGTGCGAAGTCTACGGCGCGGACAAAATCAAGGAACTCAAGATGGGCGCCTTCTGGAGCGTCGCGCAAGGCTCCGACGAACCGCCCGCGCTGATCGTCGCGACGTACACGCCAGCCGGCGCGCCCAACGAGCCGCACATCGGACTCGTTGGCAAAGGCATCACGTTCGATACCGGCGGCATCTCCATCAAGCCCGCCGACGGCATGGAAAAAATGAAATACGACATGGCCGGCGGCGCAGCCATGATCGGCGCCATGCGCGCGATCGCGCAGCTCAAGCCGAAAGTCAAAGTCACGATGATCGTCTGCGCGACCGAGAACATGCCCTCGGGCAAAGCGCAGAAACCGGGCGACGTGCAGATCGCCATGTCCGGCAAATCGATTGAGATCATCAATACCGACGCCGAAGGCCGCCTCGTTCTCGCCGACGGGCTGCACTACGCGAAGCAACTCGGCTGCACGCACCTGGTCGACGCGGCCACGCTCACCGGCGCAGTCGTCGTCGCGCTCGGCTACGTGAATGCCGGCGTCTTCGCCAATAACGACGAGCTTTACGAGCGCTTCCGCAAGGCGCTCGACGAAGCCGGCGAAAAATTCTGGCGCATGCCGCTCGACGAAGAATACAAAGAAGTCATCAAGTCCGGCATCGCCGACATCGTCAACTCCGGCGGACGCTGGGGGGGCGCCATCACGGCGGCCATGTTCCTGAGGGAATTTGCCGAGGAAACACCGTGGCTGCACCTCGACATCGCCGGCACGGCTTGGACCGAAGACGCGAAGCCCTGGATTGCGAAAGGCCCGTCGGGCATCGCCGTGCGCACTTTGGTGGAGTTCGTGCGCGGCTTCGCATGACAGGAAACGGCTACAGATTGGAAGGGTGATCGAGGATCATAGATTCAGTCTTTGCGTTTTCAGGCTGAATCGGATGCCGATCCGTGGGCGGTGGCCGAATGCTAAAGGCCGCTATCTGAAAGGTCGAATTAAAAAACCGCGGGCTGCAGCAGCTGCGAGGAATCAGGTTCGATTTTGCAAACTGTGCTGTCCGCGGCCTCTTCGTTCAACTTAATTGCGGGTTACATGCGTTGTTAGCGGTACGTTCTACTTCTTCTTCGGCTGAACTCCCTCAAAACCTTTCTCAAACTGGGTTACCAATGGCGTCTCACCGGACTGCAATCCGTCGCGGCCCATCGCGCGCCACAAATACTGTCCGCCGGGCCATAGACGACGGTCATACACCGCCAGCACATCCTCAGACGGACGGCTCTGCACCATGATCACGATATCGGCCTGGTTCGGCTGATACACCAAGAACAGCTTGCCCCACTTCTGGATCGCATCTTGCACGTTGGCAATCGCCTGGCGATCTGCAGGCAGCAGCCTGGGATCGAACTGATCGCCGTCATATGCGGTGACGTACACGTATTGCGCATTCGCCAGCACGCCGGGGAACGGCGCCGTCTTTGCCTCATCCGGTTTGGGCGCAGCCACCGCGCTCAAGGCAATCGCAACCACCATCCCTAACCATGCAACGACTTTTCGCATCTTCCCTGCTCTCCGCAGATCGACCTTTCTCTGCACTTCTTTAGATGAGCCGAAGCGGCGGAAGTTGCCCACCCTTGCCTACAGTCTTCTGCGCGGGATCACCCTCGGTGCGCTTGCGCGCCGTCGCACAAAGCAACCTCCGGCCCACTGTTACAATCGCGCTCATATGGTTTTTCGCTCGGATCATCGCGCTGCGGATCAACTTCGTCCTATCACCATTACTCCCGATTTCATCCATACCGCCGAAGGTTCTGCGCTGATCGAGGTGGGCAATACGCGGGTCATCTGCACCGCCTCGCTCGAAGAAACCGTGCCGGCATTTCTGCGCAACAGCGGCAAGGGCTGGATTTCGAGCGAATATGCCATGCTGCCGCGGTCGACGCTGACGCGCACGCCGCGCGAAGTCAGCAAAGGCCGGCAGAGCGGCCGCACCCACGAGATTCAGCGACTGATCGGGCGCTCGCTGCGCGCCGTGGCCGACCTCAACCGCCTCGGCGAGCGCACGATCTGGATCGACTGCGACGTCATTCAGGCTGACGGCGGCACGCGCACCGCCTCCATCACCGGAGCCTTCGTGGCGCTGGGACTCGCTCTGCAAAAACTGGTCGATGCGGGCACGCTCACGGCCGTCCCGCTGCGCGACTTTGTCGCCGCCGTCAGCGTTGGCATCGTGGACGGAGAGGTCATGCTCGATCTCGCCTACGAAGAAGATTCCCGCGCCGATGTTGACATGAACTTTGTCATGACAGCCGGCCACAAGATGGTTGAGGTGCAAGCCACCGCTGAGCATCATCCCTTCGACGATCAGCAACTGAGCCAGATGCTGGCGTTCGCGCGCAAAGGTGTCGACGCACTCATCACCAGGCAGCAGGCGATTCTCAGCAGGATGACGCTGAGACAATAAGGAGCGAGTAACTCATCGTCAATGCTGACCACGCTCGCCATCTCGAACTACCGCTCCCTACGCGACCTCGTCATTCCACTCAAAAAACTGAATCTGGTGACCGGTGCGAACGGCAGCGGGAAATCGAGCCTCTATCGCGCACTGCGCTTACTTGGAGACACCGCGCAAGGACGCGTCGTTCCCTCTCTCGCCCGCGAAGGAGGATTGCCCTCCACACTTTGGGCTGGGCCAGAAGGCATCGCCGCCTCCGTGCGGCGCGGCGATTATGCGGTCCAGGGAACCAGACGGACGGAGCCGGTAAGTTTGCGCTTGGGCTTTGCCGGAGATCAGTACGGTTACCTGATCGATCTTGGACTGCCGGGACCCGCTTCCCCTTCGTCCTTCAGCCTCGACCCGCACATCAAGCAGGAATATGTCTGGCACGGGCCGGCGTTGCGGCCCGCGTCTCTGCTGGTCGAGCGTAAAGCAACGCTGTTGCGCGCGCGCAGTCTAAAAGGCGAATGGCAGATCGTGAGCGACCATCTCTCGCCCTTTGAAAGCATGATGGCAATCGTGGCCGATCCGCGCAGTTCGCCGGAACTGCTCTACTTGCGCGAGTCGATTCGCGGCTGGCGCTTCTACGATCACTTTCGCACCGACGCCGAGGCTCCTGCGCGACTGCCACAGATCGGAACCTATACGCCGATCCTCGCCAGCGACGGCACCGACCTGGCCGCAGCAATCCAGACTATCCGCGAAATCGGTGACAGCGATGCGCTGAAGAGCGCCGTCGATGACGCCTTTCCGAGAAGTTCGCTTGAGATGGAAATCTCTGCAGGCCGATTTTCGCTGGAGATGGTGCAGCATGGCTTGTTGCGCCCGCTCACCACAGCCGAACTCTCCGACGGAACCTTGCGCTACCTGCTCTGGATTGCGGCATTGCTCACGCCACGCCCGCCGGAGTTGATGGTGCTCAACGAACCGGAGACCAGCCTGCATCCAGACCTCCTGCCCGCTCTTGCGCGCCTGATGATGAAAGCCGCGGAGCAATGTCAGATGATTGTGGTATCGCATGCGAAGCCGCTGATCGAGGCGCTAACCGCGCCGGAATGCAACTCGATCGTCCTGCAGAAAGATTTTGGCGAAACCCAGGTTGCGGGCATCGATCGCTTCGGCAAGCCCGCCTGGAGCTGGCCGAAACGTTAGCTTGAACTCAGGGTGCCTCGCGGTTGCACATCACAATCTCCTCTGCGCGTCCGTATTACAATATCTGTTCGCCAAAACAGCCTTGCAGGCGAAGTGTATTCATCCCATCCGCACTCATTTTTGGAGGAACGATCACATGAAGCTCACCCCTGGAAAACTAGCCGGCCTCAAGAAAGTGTCCAATGAGAAAGGTGTCATCGCCGCTGCTGCCATGGACCAGCGCGGCTCCCTGCAGAAGTCGCTTGCCAAGGAAAAAGGCGGCGAGATTACCGACGCGATGATGGAAGAGTTCAAGATTCTCGTGACTGAAGTGCTCACGCCGCATGCCAGCGCCATCCTGCTTGACCCCGAGTGGGGATTGCCCGCCGCCAAGCGCCGCGCGAAAAATGCTGGCCTTCTGCTTGCCTATGAGAAAACCGGATACGACAAGACCGGCCCGGGCCGCCTCGGCGACCTCCTCGACCACTGGTCCGCCAAGCGCCTGAAAGAAGCCGGCGCCGATTGCGTGAAGATTCTGCTCTACTACACGCCGTTCGATCCGAAGAGCGTTAACGACATCAAGCATGCCTGGGTGGAGCGCATCGGCGACGAGTGCCGCGCCAACGATATTCCCTATTTCCTCGAGTTTGTCGGCTATGAAGAGGGCGCTGACGAAAAAGGGCTTGAATACGCGAAGAAGAAGCCGCAGATCGTCACTGAGAGCATGCGCGAATTCTCGAAAGACCGGTACGGCGTGGATGTCCTCAAAGTCGAAGTGCCCGTGAACATGAAGTTCGTCGAAGGCGTGAAGTGCTTCGGCGGCCAGACAGCTTACAGTAAGAAAGAAGCCATCGACTTCTTCCACTCCGCCGCTGCTGCCGCCACCAAGCCCTTTATCTATCTTTCGGCTGGCGTGAGCAACGCCGAGTTCAGCGAGACGCTCGAACTCGCGGGCGAGTCCGGAGTGAAGTTCAATGGCGTGCTCTGCGGGCGCGCGACCTGGAAAGACGGCATCCCGATCTACGCCAAGCAGGGCCCGGACGCCTTCCGCAAGTGGCTCGAGACCGAAGGCGTGAAGAACATCGACAATGTCAACGGCAAGTTGAAGGCTGCGACGTCGTGGCACTCCATCTACGGCCTCGAACCGGCTTTAGTCGGAGCCTAAGAGCCTCTCGCAAACTCGGGAAACGAAACGGCGCGCCGCAAGGCGCGCCGTTTCGTTCTCCGCAGGCAAAACTTTTTTGTTGCCTCGGGCGGCGCGCGCCGCACTTGTATACTCCCAACCCGCACTTCAACGGAGAGGGGGCATCGCCCCATCTCGAGCGCGTAGGCGCTCCTCGGAACAATGAAAATGCCGGCAGCCATACGCACCCAGGCGGCGCAGGCTTTTCAGCATGCGGAGGCCTCGCACTCGGCTGCACCGTCGATCAGCAGCATGTTCAGCATGGTGATGACCCCGATGATTTTCTTCGGCTGCACCTACTACCCAGGGAGCGCGCTCAGCAAGTTTCCGGTTCTGCAAAAGCTGGTGCTGCTCAACCCACTGGCTTACGCAGTGAGGGCTTGCGAGCTTCGCTGGTTCCGCAGTTCCCGCATTTGTCGCTCGCGGTCGTGCTCATCGCGCTTACCATCTTCGATCTGCTCTTCCCGTCGTCGGCTTGCGGCAATTCCGCAAGAAAGCTGTCAGCTAGAACGGGCTGTGCGATGAGCGAAACATGGGCGTGACCAAAGGCGCTGCTCTGCGCTAGAGTTTGCGAGCATACGCCACAGAAACAGCGGCGCCCGCCAGGAGAAGCACCGCATTCGAGATCGCCAGCACAAACTGCTGCGAATTTGAAGACCAGTCCGGATGATGGCTGAGAAAAAACGCGTTATGGCAAATCGCCGCAGCGGCGGCCACGACAAGGCACCAGCCGCAGATCCGATTAGCCCGATACCACGCTTCCTTTGAGGCCATCGCTTTCGGCGTGCGGAAGCCGTAGTAACGGTTCGGCGGGACAAGCGCAAATGCCATTGGCAGCGCGATCACCGCCATGAAGCCGGGGATTCCATAAGCAAGCAAAGATAACTTGAAGTCCATTCGTAAGCTCGGTGAAGGTAATTCCTTCAGATGCTCTCACTGCCCCTGGTACGCCCCGATATTCACGTGTCCAAACGGAATCGGGTTGCCGAAGAAATCCTGCTTACCGACATCGCAATCCGTACGCCCGGCACAGATCCTCGCCCCGGAACGGACCGCGATCGAGCCCGGATTCAGACGAAAGGCAGTCGTCGGCATTCCCGGCGCATGATAGGTCGGATCCACCAGCTTCGGATCGGCCAACGGGCTGTGAATATCTTGATTGGACCCCGCTTGATAATCCGGATACGTGTTGAATACCTTGTCCCCCACTTGCCAGACCTGCGCTTCCTTCGAAGTGGTCCAGTAGACATTGTGGTCGAGAATCAGAGACGAAGGCACCTGAATCATCCATGGAACCGTTGCGAAGACGATGTTGTTTTTGAAGATCAGTGGTCCTGCGCCGCCGTACGTTGCATCGGTCGCCGCAATGAGCGGCGCATTCCGGGCGGGATTCCAGTAGAAGGTATTGTTGTAGATCTCAACCCCGTCGAGCGAACCGCCCTCCCAGGTGTGCAGGAACACTTCGCCCTGACGCGACAGTTCCGGCTTACGCCCATCGTTGGCGCAGATGTTGTATCGAAAAATATTGTGTCGACTGGCCCGGCCTCCTGCACCGAAGAAGGCAATGCAATATCCGGAAGAATCGTGCCCGTAGTTGTACTGCACGATGTTGTCGTCGTTGTAGTAATCGATATCAAAGTCGCCGCCGTCGCCATCCCAACTGTCGTTGGCATACGACTCGTTGAATTGCACGATGCAGCCCTTGCAATACCACTCCCAGAGGCCCACGGGGGTGCTTCCCGTGCACTTGGGACAGATGCCCGTGTGGTGAACGACGTTGTGCTGCAGCAAGCCATTCGTTAACTCGGCGATCAGGATGCCGTCGCCGGCAAGATTGTAGGCAGTCGAATTCTGCACGGTGACATTGCTTCCCAGTGGCTGTGGCGTGCCGGCATTCTCGATCCAGAGCCCGCCCGCGCTGACGTGAATGCCTTCCGAGACGGTGCTGTCGTGGGCGGAAACGTATTCGACCAGGATGTCGTGAAGGACTTGCGCCGATCCTGCTGGAGAAATGAAGACTTCACCCGAATCGGCGCGCCTGGCCGACTGAAAGTGAGCTCCATGCACGTCGAGGTGCCGCAAATAAATGTGAGACAGACTTGAGTTGGATGTGTCCCCGGAGACGTGAACTCCGTAGTGATTGCCACCCACAATCTCGAGATTACTGATCTCCCAATATTGCTGATTGAAGAGCTTCACGGCCTCGTCGGCGTCGCCGCCATCGATGATGGGCGGCTTGCCGCTGCCGTAGGCGTCAATGACGATCGGCGAATTCGCAATTCCGGAGCCTTGCGGCGCAAGCTGGCCAGCGCATGTCGTGGCGCGCTTGAAAAGAAGATGATCGCCCGCGTGCCAGGCTGCGGCGTTCGCGGCGGCGAGAGAATTCCATGGCGAAGCTTCCGATCCGGAACCGTTTTTCTTTGCGGAGCAGTCGACGTAATAGCTGGCCGAGGCAGTTTGAGCGCTCGCGGTAAACGCTAAGGCAGTCATGAAAACGAAAATCCCTGCAAAACTTTGGGCAACTGCAAAACGGCGGGCAACAGAAAACGGCGCTCCGGATAACTTCAACTCTTTCCCCTCGGCAACAATTTCAACGGCACATCTAGCTTAGCGTCTTTCGGGGCTCGATGCAGAGCGGTTGCGGTCCGAGTATCTCGCGGGTAATGTCAAACTGCTCGCTGCTGCCGCGGCTGCTAGTCTATCGATTGGCGATTCGACGGTGCCGCTTTCAAGCGCGTTCGTAGCGCTTGCGTGGGGAGTGTACGCAGCACTTACGAACGGAGGAATTTCATCGCATGCCGACCTTGATCGCACAGCCGACCCGCATTCAGTCCGCGGGCAACAAGCCGAAACTGATCGACGAATTTGTAGGCCGCGTGAACTCACAGACATCGGGCGTAAGCGTCGCCCATATGCGCAGTCCGGAAGGCTGGCTGGAACCCGGACAGACGCCGGAATTCGACGAATTCACGATCGTGCTGAAAGGGGTGGTACGCGTCACGTACAAAAGCGGCACGATGGAAGTGCGTCCGGGGCAGGCCGTGATCGCCCACAAAGGGGAGTGGGTTCAGTATTCGACACCTGAAGCCGGAGGCGCGGAGTACATCGCGGTATGCCTGCCAGCTTTCTCTGTGGAGACGGTGCATCGGGATTAACCTTGGTGACCACTCACCCACTCAAGCGGAAGGAACGCGCTTCCAAGAAGCCACCATCGAATGCACCGGCCTCGCCGTTCGCTTACTCCCACTCGATCGTGCCCGGCGGTTTCGATGTGATGTCGTAGACCACGCGGTTCACACCCTTCACTTCATTCACAATTCGGCTGGAAATGGTTTTAAGTACTTCGTAGGGAAGCGGCACCCAGTCGGCGGTCATCCCGTCTTCGGAATGCACTGCGCGGATCGCGCAGGTGTAAGCATAGGTGCGTTGATCTCCCATCACCCCCACCGACATCACCGGCAACAGTACGGCAAACGATTGCCAGATCTTCGTGTACAGTCCGGCTTTCTTGATCTCATCAACGACCACCTCGTCGCAATCGCGCACGATGCGCAGGCGCTCTTCGGTGACTTCTCCAAGCACGCGCACGGCGAGGCCGGGGCCGGGGAAAGGCTGGCGCTGCAGAATCTCCTCGGGCATGCGAAGGTCGCGACCGATTTTGCGGACCTCGTCTTTGAACAAATCTTTTAGCGGTTCGATGAGCTTGAGCTTCATCTGCTCGGGCAGCCCGCCTACGTTATGGTGCGACTTAATGACCTGCGACGGCCCCCGCACGCTGCGCGACTCGATCACATCAGGATAAAGCGTACCCTGCACCAGCCATTGCACGTGTCCTTCTTCCTTCTCGATGCGGTGGGCTTCTTCGTCGAAGACGGCGATGAATTCGTTGCCGATAATTTTGCGCTTCTTCTCGGGGTCGGTGACGCCGGCCAGCTTGTCGAGAAAGCGCTTCGTGGCATCTACGGCCACGAGGTGAAGCCCCAGCTTGTCGCGGAGAGTTTGCTGCACTTTTTCGAATTCATTCTTGCGCAGCACACCGTTGTTGACGAACACGCAAGTGAGACGGGTCTTTCCACCCGGATCGCGCATGGCGCGATCGACCAGAACCGCTGCCACCGAAGAATCGACGCCGCCTGAAAGCGCGCAAATCGCGCGCCCGTCGCCCACTTGCGTTTTCACCTGCTGGACGGTTGCATCGATAAAATGCTGTGCCGTCCAGGCAGGCTTGGCTCCGCAAATGTTTAGCGCAAAGTTTCGCAGGATGTCCGCTCCCAGCGGCGTGTGGTGTACCTCCGGATGAAACTGGACCGCCCACATCTTTTGTTCGGGATTCTCGATGGCGGCGACGGCATTGGGCGACTTCGCGGTCAGCCGGAACCCGTCGGGCAATTGCTCGGCCTCATCGCCATGGGACATCCAGACAGCGAGAACCTTGGGGAGTCCGCGAAAGAGAGCGGAGTCACTGTGTTGAATTTCAACCTTGGCGTGGCCGTACTCGCGCTTGTCGGCCGAACGCACTTTGCCCCCCAGCGCGTACACCATAAACTGCAATCCATAGCAGATGCCAAGCACAGGAACACCCAGCGAGAAGACACTCTTGTCGGCGTGAGGCGCGTCTGTGTCGTACACCGACGATGGTCCGCCCGACAGGATGATGCCGACCGGCGAATAGCTGCGAATCTCGTCAAGGCTGGCGTTGAACGGCAGCACCACCGAGAAAATATTTTGTTCGCGGATGCGGCGGGCGATGAGCTGGGAATATTGCGCGCCGAAGTCGAGGACGACGATCGATTGGGTTTCCACTATTGAGTTTCTCAGAAGGAAAGGGAGAGTGTAAAGGAAAGTGTTAACTGCGGCTAGGGTCGCGAGGGTCCTTCGGTTTCAGACGCGTCTGCCGCCAGATTGTTCAATGCTCCATCGCTCAAAATCAATTCGTCCTGATCGACCGCGGCCGAAGCATCGGCTTCCACTCCCGTGACCCTCGATGTCGCGCCCGGCTCCGAATACTGCCACGCAACCGGTACTGTCGCTCCGACACTTGCAACCGCAGCGCGGCCTATCGGCGCCTCGACGATGGCCGCGTACCCGGCCAACCGCCCGATGTACAACGAGTCTGCAATGGCAAGGTACACCAGCGTGATGACCAGCATTCCCAGAAGAACAAAGGCGGGAGGTACGATGGCCGCCAGCGAAAGGGGAAACATCACCACCGACATTGCCACCACGAAGAACGTGAAGTGCGCGAAACCAAACCATGTGCCAACTGCAAAAACTGCTCCGAAGCGATCACGGCAAAGTTTCAGCGCTGCATCGACGGCACCAAAAGCGTCCTGAGCATCGCGAACCACAAACAAGGTAGCCAACGAGAGCACCCAGTTGAGTCCGACTGCCACCACGACGATGGCGAAGGCCAGGAAAAGAAACGCCAGAAACGCCACCCCGGGATTCGGATCGGCGGCGGGCGATAGCAGGCCGGCCGCGAAAGCGGCGCCCACGCCTGCCAGAGCGGTGACGGAAAACAGCATCACCCGTAACAGGTGCAGTCCGGCGAGTGATCGTAAGCAGGGCGAAGTCACTTGCGGGTCGACATCCGGCTTGCTCACCAGACCAAATGTGCACCGCACACGCGCCTGGATCGTTCCGAGAATCGATAATAGCGTTGCGGCTCGCCCGAGCGACGCGATCGCAATCCAAAGAATGGCCAAGCCGATGCTGACCGCCACTGCCGCGAGTAGAAATCGTTCGCCGCTACCGCGCAGGGCGTGCGTCAGGCCGCGCCCGATCAGCCCAGGAACACCGCTCCGTAACAGGATGACATCGCGATTCGAGACCGGCAGAGTATCGAGATATTCAAAGAGCGCTAGCGTGCCCAGCAGCCACGCTGCCGCCGCAAAGCTCCAGCGCCACACGATTTCGGCCAACGAGAGCACGGGACGACCAAAAATCAGGCGGAACCCTTCAGCGGTGGGAGACCAGGATTGCATCTTATTTGAGCGTCCAGCCTAAGGATAACTCAGGACCCTGCTAGCTATTAACCCTGCTTCTTTAAGAGATTTATCAGGCATCCACTCGAAGCAATCGGGCTCCCGGACCGGGCGATGGGCATAGATCGACAAACGACTCAGAGACTCCTGTAAAGATTTGTCGCCGCCGAAGGGCCTGTTTCACTAGATTTTCACAACTTCAACGAGACCGATGCATCTAAAGCTGTATTGAAGATGGACTGGTGGCATTCACCGCATTTGCCGTGGATGTGAGTTGTCCCACTTATAAAACGCAACCAGGAAATACTTAAGGAGACACCCATGAAGTTTGGAAAATACATTGCTCTTCTGGCGTTTGTAGCGACGAGCCTTTCGCTGAGCGCGTTCGCGAAGGACAAGAACGAAACCAAGGTGACGTTCGCTGATCCGATTCAGATTGGCTCGACGCAGTTGAAGGCCGGGGATTACAAGTTGCAGTGGCAGGGCAACGGTCCGGACGTGCAGGTTCAGGTGGTCAAGGGCAAAGATGTTGTGGCCACCGTCCCGGCGAAGCTTACCGCGAACCAGCAGTCGACCGGAAACAATTCGGTGACCACCGGCTCGGCGAACAACGCCAAAACGCTCGACCAGGTTGACTTCGATGGCGGCAAACAGTCGCTGAAGTTCAACCAGGGATCGATGCAGGCGAACAACGGGCAGTAACTCGCGCGTTAAATTCGCGCAAGTGGGGAAGGCGGGAGGATCGTTCCCCGCCTTTTACTCATCTGATTTCTGTTCAAGATTCTGGTTGAGTCTCGCGGCTCGACTATCCTAACGAATCACCACATTCAGCAGTTTGCTTGGCACGTAGATAATTTTTGCGATCTGCTTGCCGGCAATCGACGCGGCAACTTTTTCATCGGCGAGCGCGCGCTCTTTCACAAACTCTTCGGAAGAATCGGCTGGCACGGTGACGCGGCCTCTGAGTTTGCCGTTGATCTGCACGGGAATCTCGATCTCGTCTTCCTTAGCCAAGGCCGCATCGTACTTTGGCCAAGAAGCCTTGAGCAAACTTCCCTTCTCGCCAAGCACTTCCCACAACTCGTGGGCGAGATAAGGCGCAAACGGCGCAAGCAGGAGAATCAGGTCGCGTTGGACATCGGCCAGCAAAGCGCCCGGAATCGCGTCACCCTTCGCCGCGCGCTCTTCGGCGGCATACAGCTCGTTGACAAGTTCCATGATGGCGGCGATGCAGGTGTTGAAGTGCCAGCGTCCCTGGAAGTCGTCGGTCACCCGCTTGATCGTCTGATGCAGCTTGCGCTGAATCTGGCGTGCCGCAGGCGAAAGCTCAGTTGTGATAGAGGAGGATCCGGGGTTTCGCCCGGCACCCGCATTGCGCATCAGGTAGCGATACACACGGGAAAGAAATCGCTGCACGCCTTCAATGCCGGCGTCCTGCCAATCGAGATCGCGGTCTGGAGGCGCCGCGAACAAGCTGTAGAGGCGCGCGGAATCCGCGCCGTAGCGCGCCACCATCTCGTCGGGCGAAACCACGTTGCCGAGGTTCTTCGACATCTTCGCGCCGTCTTTGATGACCATGCCCTGCGTGAACAGGCGCGCGATCGGCTCGTTGTGCTCGACCATGCCAAGATCGCGCATGAACATGGTCCAGAAGCGCGAGTAGATCAGATGCAGAATGGCGTGTTCGACGCCGCCAATGTACTGATCGATCGGGAACCAGTAATCGCCGCACTCCTTCGAGAACGGCGCCTGGTCGTTGTGCGCGTCGGTGTAGCGGTAGAAGTACCACGATGAATCGACGAACGTATCCATCGTGTCGGTTTCGCGGCGCGCCGGGCCACCACACTTCGGGCAAGTTGCGTTGACGAACTCCGGCAAGCCCGCCAGCGGCGAAGCGCCGGTGAGCGTAATCGCCACGTGCTCGGGAAGCAGCACCGGCAAATCTTTTTCGTCGACCGGGACAATGCCGTCTTTTTCACAATAGAGCATCGGAATCGGCGTGCCCCAATAGCGCTGCCGTGACACACCCCAGTCTTTCAAGCGATACGTTACAGTCGCCTTGCCGAAGCCTTTCTCCTGCGCATAGGCAGCCATCTTCTGCATCGCATCGTCGCAACCAAGGCCGCTGAATTGGCCGGAATTCACTACCATGCCGTCATGCGTGGTGAACGGAAGCTGGGGTTCGACCGCCGTTTCTTCTGGATCGCCACTCGCGGGCAAAATCACCAGGCGCACGTCCAGGTTGTACTTCTTGGCAAACTCATAGTCGCGTTCGTCGTGCGCCGGAACGCTCATGATGGCGCCCGTCCCGTAGTCCATCAGGATGTAGTTCGCGACCCAGATGGGCACGGCTTCCCCGTTGAACGGATTCTTGGCATAGCGGCCGCTGAAGACGCCGTGCTTCTCAATCGCGCCAATATCCCCGGCTTCTTTCGCTTTGCGCTGCTCGGCGATGAGCGCGTCCACCTGCGCGCGGAGTTGTGGATTTTTCGCGGCGAGATCGTTCACGATCGGATGCTCGGGCGCAAGCTGCACTGAGGTCGCACCGTAAATCGTGTCGATGCGCGTGGTGAAGACCGTGATGGTCGAGCCCGCGGGACCGACCGTTCCGCCCAGATCGAAATCTACGAGCGCGCCTTCGCTGCGCCCTATCCAATTGCGCTGCATGGTGCGCACTTTTTCCGGCCAGCCATCGAGCGTGTCGAGGTCGTGCAGCAGTTCGTCGGCATATTTCGTGATGCGGAGAAACCACTGCTCCAACTCGCGCTGCTCGACCAGCTGATCTTCATGCCGCCAGCAGAAGCCGCCGACCACCTGCTCGTTCGCGAGCACGGTCGCGCATTGCGGGCACCAGTTCACTTTGCTTTTCTTCCGATAAGCGAGCCCGTTCTGGTAGAGCCTGAGAAAGAACCACTGATTCCAGCGGTAATAATCGGGAAGACAGGTTGTCACTTCGCGCGACCAGTCATAGGCGAAGCCGAGGCGCTTCATCTGCGCCTTCATGTTCGCGATGTTCGAAAGCGTCCACGGGCGCGGCGGCGTGTTGTTCTTGATGGCGGCGTTCTCGGCCGGCAAGCCGAACGAATCCCAGCCCATCGGATGGAGTACGTTGTAGCCGTTCATCCACATGTAGCGGGCAAGAGCATCGCCGATCGAGTAATTGCGCACGTGGCCCATGTGAAGCACGCCCGAGGGGTACGGCAACATCTCCAGCACGTAGTACTTGGCACGCTTTGAGTTCGCTTCGGCGGTGTAGAGCGACGGGTCGTTCTGCCAGCGCTCCAACCACTTGGTCTCGATGCGCTGCGCATCGTAACGAATATCGGACCGGTCGTCCGGGCGCGAGGTGACGGATTTGTCGTCTTGCGGCATAGAAGAAGTAGAGCGCGACAGGGTAATTCTCTATTTTACAACGGCGTGGAAAGCTTCGGCGATTTGCCGCTTACCAGCCTCTTCAGGGCTTCGACGTTGCGGCCGTCGTCACCCGGACGGTCGATGGGAGTTTCGGCGATGAATGCCGCGTGCGCCAGCCGCGGATCGTTCAGCAGGCGCCGGAACGTGACCAGCCCCAACTGCCCTTGGCCGATATGCTCGTGCCGGTCTAGCTTTGAGCCGCGTGCACCTTTCGCGTCGTTGCAGTGCCAGACGCGCACGTTGGCGAGGCCGATGGTCGCGTCAAGCGCGGCAATCGTCTGCTGGTAGCCTGCATCGCTTACCAGATCGTAGCCAGCGACGTGCGTATGGCACGTGTCGATGCACGCGCCCACAGGAATGATGCCACGCAGCCGATCCAGAACTTCGGCAACCTGCTCGAAGCTCGAGCCCAGCGAGAACTCGGCGCCGGCCGTGTTCTCGATCAGCAACCTCAAATTACTCGTGGCGAGATCCAGGCCCTGCGTCGACGCGGCAATCGCGGCCGCCACGCGCAAAAGTCCTTGCTCGCGATCGTGGCCGCGAAACGATCCAGGATGCAGCACGAGATACTCTGCGCGCAGCATAAGCGCGCGTTCCACCTCGCCGCGAAACGCGATCATCGACTTCTCGAGGAATAACTCATTCGAGGCGGCAAGGTTCACGAGATAGTTGACGTGAATGGCCATGGGCTGCAGGTCATATTTTTCGCGCAGGCGGATGAGTTCGTCGCAGTCCGGACAACTCAGTTCGGTGGCCGCCCACTGGCGCGGGCTCGAAGAAAAGATCTGGAAGGCGCTGCAACCCAAGCGATACGCCCGCTCAGCCGCATTCTGCACGCCGCCCGCGATCGAAGTATGAATGCCGATGCGTCGGGAGGTTTGGCGGGGTGGGTGTTTTGGCGCCGGATGCTTGAGGACGTCTTGCTCTTCGGCGATCGAACGGGACACATATCCAGTATACGAGCGGTGGGAGAGGAGCATTGCAAGGGCCTGCAGATTGCCCCGGCCGACTGCAGCAGATAGACTCAAGGGTGCGCTTGGGCCGCGTCTTGATTGGTATCCGCTCGATGGCCGGGCGCTCGTGAAACGGAGACTTCCATGTTAGTCGTCATGCAGACGCACGCGACTGAAGAGCAGGTGCGCGTCGTTTGTCAGAAGATTGAATCCCTCGGTTATCGCGCCCACCCCATGCCCGGCGCGCAACGCACTGCTATCGGTATCACCGGCAACCAGGGCGAAATTCCGCCCGGCGCGCTCGATGAAATGCCGGGCGTGCAAGAGGTCATCCGTGTCTCGAAGCCCTACAAGCTGGTCAGCCGCGACGTGAAAGAAGAGAACACCGTTATCGCATTTCCCGGGACCAACGCCACGTTCGGTGGGAAGAACTTTGCTGTCGTTGCGGGACCGTGCGCGATCGAGAGCCGCGAGCAGGCCTTTGCCGTCGCCGAGCGCGTGGGCCGTGCCGGGGCGCAGTTCTTTCGCGGCGGCGCTTACAAGCCGCGCACCTCGCCCTACACGTTTCAAGGCCTCGGTGAAGAAGCTTTGCGCATCATGGCCGACATTCGCGATCGGTATGGCATGAAGATCGTCACCGAGGCGATCGACAACGAATCGCTGGCGCTGGTGGAGGAATATGCGGATGTGATCCAGATCGGCGCGCGCAACATGCAGAACTTCTCTTTGTTGCGGCGCGCTGGAAGATCGCGCAAGCCGGTGCTGCTGAAGCGCGGGATGTCGGCGACGCTCGAAGAATTTCTCATGGCAGCCGAGTACATCATGAGCGAGGGCAACTACCAGGTCGTGCTCTGCGAGCGCGGCGTGCGCACCTTCGCCGATCACACGCGCAACACGCTCGACCTCAGTTTGATCCCGGCCGTGCAGCGCCTAAGCCACCTGCCGATCCTGGTCGATCCGAGCCACGGCACGGGCAAGCGCAACAAAGTTACGCCCATGTCGCGCGCGGCGGCCGCGGTTGGCGCGGATGGAATTCTTGTCGAAGTGCACAACCAGCCCGATCAGGCGTTGAGCGATGGCAACCAGTCACTGTTCCCCGAGCAGTTCGACGATTTGATGGTGCAGGTGCGGCAGATCGCGAATGTGGTGGGACGAACGATCGTAGAGATCGGGGTTACGAATCCAGTGGTAATGCAGTCCAGTCCTGAGTCGCGTCGTGTTTCCACGCGCTAAGAACCTCCGTTTGCTGGTCGCACGGATTCCGCCTTTATTGATCGCGACTCTTTCCGTATCCTAGTGTTTCCAGTTCGGATCCGAGTCCTTGAAAAAACTCCTCCTCATCACAGTTCTGCTTCCCGTCCTTGGCGGCCTCGGGTGGTGGTATTTCCGCGAGCGCGAGTTGCCGAACTACGGCCCCGCCTATCGCGAGTACGCGTACGTCACGAACACGAAAAGCAACACGGTCTCGGTCATCGACCTGAGAACGTTTCAGCCGGCCGGCATGTTGAAGGTGGGCCTGGAGCCGACGGGAATTGCTGCCAACGACAAGAAGAATGAAGTTTATGTAGTCAATACCGGTTCGAACAACATCAGCGTCATCGATGCCGAGACGAATCGAGTCGTGGCCACGATCGGTGTGCACGGCAAACCATACTTCATCGATGTCTCGCCCGACGGACGGCGCGCTTACGTCGCCAACTCCGGTTCGAGCAATGTATCGGTCCTCGACCTCGAACACCGCTTGCTCATGGGAAACATACACGTAGGTGGCGCGCCTGGACTGGCGCGCGTTTCGCCGGATGGGGCGACGGTGGTGGTCAGCAATCGCGGCGACGATTCGGTTTCACTGATCGACACGGGCCGGCTCGCGGTGCGCGCGACTCTGCCGATCTGTCATGCACCGGAAGACATCACGATTCTTCCGGATTCGAGCAAGGCCTTCGTCGCGTGCACGGGATCCGCGCAGGTTGCGTCCATCGACCTGAAGCAGCCTGCAGTCTTGGCTCTGCTCGATGTGGGCAAGACGCCGACGCATCTTGCGCTGAAACCGGATGGTGGAGAGTTGATCGTCAGCAACTTCGACGCCGACAGCATCTCGATCATCGAGACCACGCCGAACGAAGTGAGCGGGAGCTACCTGATCGGCACGCGTCCGGTGCGGGCGCTGGTCTCCGATGACAATTCGCGCGCGTATGTAAGCAACTTTGGATCAAACAGCGTGGCGGTGTATGACATTGACTACGGGAAGCTGATCGCGACGCTGCCGGTGGGCAGCGGGCCGGATGGTCTCGCGCTGGCTCGGAGCCAGAATTATCTGCTGGTGCTGGATTCGCAGGCGGGTGATGTGACGGTGATTCAGAAGCGCAAACCGCGCAAGCTTGAGCCGTCGGAGTACTCTTTGCTGACGATGATTCCGGTGGGCGTGCAGCCGAGCAACATCGTGGTGAAGTCGTTTCTGATGACACCGCCGGCGAGGAAATAGGCTTCAGCCTTTGGCCTTCGAATGCATAAAATGGATTTGTCCGGCTTACAGGCCATTTTGTGGTTTGGTGTTCCGGCTAAGATTTGATCTATCTTCTGCTCCTTTCTTAGCGCAATGTCTAACTTGGCCTTGCGTCTTTCTCACTTGCCCTTCTGTTCGTTTCTTTTTTCTTGCTCGTTCTTCCCTTCCCTTACTCCTTTGAAACAGTATTGGAAGTGATCACTTCCCTGGCGGGCTCTATGCCGTGAGGCGGATGCTCCCGCAATCAGATGTCCGCAGTGCCCGTGGCAGAGGCGGCAAGCGCGCGGCCGGTTATGCCCGGGTCGGCCAGCGCGATCCCATCTGTCTCCCTAATTTTAGAATATCAAAATACAGGGGGTGAATTAGACACGTTTCCGAAGTTTATATCTAGAGTAATACGAGTTAGTTACGAGGAAATGAGGCAGTTAGGGGGCTTGACAAGCCGTCGAAAGGGTCGAGGGAAGGCCGCGAAAATAGAAACATTGTTGCACATCGATGTATGGTCGGCTGCACAATGTTGCGTTTCGCAACGGAGCGCGTTTTTGAGCACAGAGGCACCGAGAGCAGATTGGCGGTAGAGACGCGGCTTGCCGCGTCTCGCGCGGCGGCGGTGGTTTCGTCGCACGGGGCTGAGACGGGGCAAGCCCCGTCTTTTACCAGCGGTGACGTGCGGGGACGCTGTTACGCCGAGACCGGTTTGCAGAGCTGGTTGAAGGCGGCGACCAGATCTGCCGCGATCGCCGGGGCTTCGCGCGATTCAATCTGCCGGCGCTCCATCATATAGACGAGTTTGCCGTCGCGCAGAATGGCGATCGATGGCGAGGACGGCGGATAGCCGGTGAAATAGGAGCGGGCGCGCTCGGTCGCGTCGACGTCCTGCCCGGCGAAGACGGTGTACATGTGGTCGGGCTTGGTGCCATTCTGCAGCGCCATACGCACCGCGGGGCGCATGCGGCCGGCGGCGCAACCACAAATCGAGTTGACTACGATCATGGTGGTGCCTGGCTGTTTTGTGACAGCGCGGTCCACGTCTGTGGCCGTGCGCAGTTCCTGGATGCCGTTGCGCGTCAACTCCTCGCGCATAGGAACCACCATCAATTCGGGATACATGCTCATCAGTCTCACCTCACATCGAATACCCCATATTGTAATACGCCCGGTTGAGCTCACCTGTTGTAATCGTATGCATCACACCTGTTAATCGCCTTGGGACGCCGCCGGTTCGCAGGCCAACCATGACGCGCGCTCGTTTATAGTGAAAACGTCGCTGCTTCGCACAAACACCGCACCATGAAGACCAAGTCATGGAGATCCAGGAAAACATTGCTCTCGGGCCGCTGACCACCCTGCAAGTAGGCGGCCCGGCGCGTTACTACGCCGAAGCCATGACGACCGACGAGGTGCGCGAGGCGCTGCGCTTTGCAGGCGCGCGCAACCTGCCGCTCTTCGTTCTCGGCGGCGGCAGCAACCTGGTGATTTCCGATCGCGGGTGGCCTGGTCTGGTTTTGCGCATCGCCATTTCAGGCATTCAGCATCAACACGGGCACGGGATCGCCTATTTTGAAGCGGGAGCGGGAGAGATCTGGGATGATTTTGTGGCCTCGGTGGTGACGCACACGTGCGCGGGCGTCGAGTGCCTGAGCGGCATCCCGGGCAGCGTGGGCGGCACGCCCGTGCAAAACGTGGGAGCCTACGGGCAAGAAGTTGCCGAGACGATCGAGTCGGTGCAGGCGATCGATGTGAAGAGTGGCGAAGAGATCGAGTTCAGCCGCGAGGAGTGCGGCTTCCGGTATCGCACGAGTATTTTCAATACGACGGAGCGTGGGCGCCATGTGATTACCCGCGTGCGCTTCCAACTCATTCCTCACGGCGTGCCCAAGCTGGCCTATGCCGATTTGAAGAAACACTTTGTCAGGCCAGAGACTCCGCCTTCGCTGCTCGAAGTGCGCGAGGCGGTGCGCCAGATTCGCGCGAGCAAGGGCATGCTGATCACGGCCGGCGATCCGGATCGCCGCAGTGCTGGGTCGTTCTTCAAGAATCCGATCCTGACGGCCGAAGAGTTCGAGCGGCTGAAAACGCGGGCGGCGGAGCGTGGGCTGGAAGTACCGAGTTATCCCGCGCTGGAGGCGCAGCGCAAAGTTTCGGCGGCGTGGCTGGTAGAGAACGCGGGATTCGCGAAGGGGTATGCAATGGGCAAGGCGGGCATCTCGAGCAAGCATGCGCTGGCTCTGGTCAATCGCGGCGGAGCCAGCGCCGGCGATATCGTTGCGCTCAAAGATGAGGTACAGAAAAAAGTGAAGTCAGTATGGGATGTGCGCTTGGAGCCGGAGCCGGTGTTTGTGGGGTTTTAGGAGCTGTCAGCTGTCAGCCAGTTGGCCGCAGCTCCCAGGTTAGCGCCAAAGAGCGGCGCGAACCTGGGGCACCCATCACGCGACCTAGGGCGCCATCACATGTCGCACGCTTCGGTTCTTGGTTCACGAAGGTGAAGATCCTCCGCTGGTTTAAATCCCCACTCAAGCCAAAGTGCGGCTTGAATGGGGCACCCTCGCGAAATTTGTTTTAAAGGGAGAGCGAGAGTCGCTCAAAGATTCAAGCGGCGAACCCCAGACCGCGCCGGAGGTTGGTTCAAAGGCTCTCCGTGCATGCCCCGGAGATTACGCAGTCCAGCCCTGGCTCGCCGCCTGTTTACTCATCGGCAAGTTCGGCGGCGCGCTTGAATATCTGCAAAAACATTGGGCGCGTGAGCTTCCCGGTCTGCGTGTTCTGGTTCGATGGGTGATAGCTGGCCAAGAGCGTCCTGCCGTCAGGAAGTTTGTACTCGGCTCCGTGCGAAAAAATGAACTCGGCGCGACGGGTTAACGCGCCGTTGCGCTTGAGATGGTTCAGGTAGGCATCGAAGGCGATCTTGCCGAGCGCGACGATGACCTTCAGCTTCTTCAGACCTTCCAGTTCCCGATCCAGGTATGGCGCGCAGTTAGCGAGTTCCAGAGGAAGCGGCTTGTTGTCAGGCGGCGCGCAGCGGGCGGCGGCGGTGATGTAGAGATTTTTTAACTGGAGGCCGTCATTGCGATCGACGGCATTGGGCTGGCTGGCGAATCCGAGTTCGTACAAGACCGGGTACATGAAATTGCCGGAGGCATCTCCCGTGAACGGGCGGCCGGTGCGGTTGGAGCCGTGCGCCCCGGGCGCGAGGCCGAGCACGAGGATGGCAGCATCGGGATCGCCGAAGCCGGGAACGGGCTTGCCCCAGTACTGATGGTCGCGGTAGGCGCGGCGCTTTTCACGCGCGATGGTCTCGCGATAGACCACAAGGCGCGGACAGAGTGTGCACGCGACGACTTCGCGGTTGAGCACGGTTAACCAGTGCGGAGTTTTTGTGGACAAGGGATTCGAGAAGTGCACGATCATTCTAAAGCCCCCAGCGTCGTATCCAACTTTCGCACAGGACGCGAAAGGATGGGGCACCCTCACAGAGTCATCAGAAACTGAAAAGGACCTCGAGAGCGGGTTCTCTGCTCGAGGTCCGTTTTCTCCACTCCGCGAGTGCGGAGGAAACCTGGGTCGGTTAGAACGACTTGTAGTTGAGCGCCGCTGACTTTGAGGCTTTCGAGCCGAGTTCGAAATCCCACTGCGCGAAGACCGAGCCGTCGGTGTTCTGCAACGGTCCGAGGACGAAGTTGAAGATCTGGCAGGAATTCGGTCCGCCCGGGACATCCTGCGAGAAGGCGCCGTTGAAGGGCGAGCCCGACACGAACAGCATCTGCAGGCCGTAGCGGCCTTCGATGTACCCGACCGCGCTGCGCTGCGTGTAGTCGAAGCTGTTCGAGGTGAAACCATTGGCATCGATGTCGGCCCAGCGCAGCAGGCCCACGTGATGCGAGCCCGTGGTGTTGTTCTTGATCGACATGGAAACCTGAGCCAGGGCGTTGCCCGCATTCTGGGTAATGGTCTGGGTCAGCGTGTAGATCCCGTCGCTGGTGGTGCGACTGATCTTCACCGCGGTCGCGGAGGAACTGATCAGGACCGGCGCCTGCCAGTTGCCGCTATCGCCGAATCCGGCGTAGTCGTAATACTGCGTCGACGTATCGAAGTCGCAGAAGGCGTAGCCTTCGCCGATAGGCGAAGTCGAGATGTACTGCACACCCGCCGGGCTGGTGAACTGCGCGATGTTGCCGTTCTTGGTGACGCAATACTGCAGATACTTGTTGCCGGTGCCCGAAGTGAATGTGTAGGCGCAGGAGGTACTGACGTCGGGACTCATTCCACCGACAAACTGTTTTTTGGCCTCGGCCGCAACCGCCTCGGGAGAATCTTGCGCGTGCAGGAACGGGGCGATGCAGAGGGCGAGGATAGCGAGGGCATGCAGGGTTTTCATCTTCAATCTCCTTGTGCTTCGATTTTTTAGTCACCGCTTTTGCCATTCGCGGCCCGAGAGCATCGCGTCGCAAAACCGACTTGCCTGGCGTTGCTTTTATCTGGCTCTGGATGCCGTGTGACGCCATGGACTAAGGCACGCGGCGTGCCAGAGAGCACCGCCTGCGGCAAAATCTCAAACAGCATCTGCAAGTCTCGATGCGTCAGGGAATTGCAGGTAACCAGCGAATCGAGGGTGAATGCGTTAAGGGGGCAGGCATGCGCATCAATTAACCCTGAGGTTAATTCATAGGGACCAGATGGATAGGATTCGGCTCGCATGGGGGCAGCAGCACGGGCGCCAGAAGCGGCTCTCGAAAGCCGTGACGTTTTTGAGCGGCCCCTTGCAGTGGGCTTTGGCAGTCCCCTGAGGACGCCCGTTCGTGGGCTCGCCGGCCTGTGCCATACTGACGCGGCAAGGACCATTTCGGAGGGCTTCGATGACCGTTGCACCGTGGATGCGCTCAACGCGCTGAAGCGGGAGTTCGATAAACATACGATCAGCCTCAAGCCTTGGAGAACCCCTCAACTTTCAGCGTGTCGTATGGCTATGATGGAAATGCACCATCTGGATGCACACCCACATCCATCTCGTCTCCTATGTATCTGATCGGTCGGCGGTCTTCAATGTGCGATGGGTCTGGTAGTACGGCCTGGAGTTATGACCAGATGGGGAGACCGCAGGTCGAACAAAGAGTGATTAACGGCACGAGTGCCATCAAGAAGATCATCAACTACTCGTACAACCTGGATGGAACGCTTGCCACCTTAAGTTACCCGAGCGGGCGGACCGTGACCTATGCCCCGAGTGGAGCTGGGCGATTGATCAGCGCACAAGACACGACCTCGGGTAACAACTACGTCACAAATGTGGCCTACGCTCCGCAAGGCGCCATCGCAAGTTGGCAATCATCATCTGAGAATTCGCAAAAATGAGCAACGGGAGAATCTGTTATGACCGTTCTGTTTGTACTACTGATCTTACAACTGAGCAGCGTTGAGCCACACTCAGCCGTTAGAGGCTGCGTACTCCAAGACGGAGTTGGAACAGATTCTGCTCAAATCGGGGTTACCACGCGCGCTAAGGGCGGAGTCGGCCATTCTGGAATGACATTTCTGTATAAGGGTACTGTCTTGAATCAGATTTTTGTGACGGATCAATCATGCAAAACGTCGAAGGGCGTTAAGATCGGGAGTACTGACGAAGAAGTGAAAAAGGCATACGGACTCGGTAATGAAACGGCGGCGTACCTATCCAAGGGAAAATCCGACAGACTTGGAATTCTTGGAGATTCAATGCTTTCATACCCTGGCGTTGCATTCGTTATGTCTAAGGGGCAAGTCGCCGCTATTTTGCTCACGGCACCTCAGGCTGAAACCGTCCACTCCAAATGAGAGGAAGGTTTGGCGGTAGGTGATCCTCGATCAATTCCGAATCGGGGGACAGAGAGAGCCAGAACTTTTGAATTCCAGTGCGGGTGTGGCAGTTTTGCCGCTCCTTCCTTCTACCCCGATCCCAGTTTGACGGGAAGGTATATAGGGACGGCAAAATGCTCCCTCCCCCGTTCGCTTGGTACGTAGGGCGTAAATCTTGTCTTAGCGGGGAACTCTCTCTTCGAGTACTGCGCTCAAAGAGCATAACTTTCGCAACTTTTCAGCTACCTCAGAGTCAAGTCCGGCTGCTGCAATCGTGTCCAAAATGGTATCTCGATTTTTCTCACCCGTTAAATAGAGTGCGAGGAACCCCGATATTCCTCTTCGAATCCAAGATGCCCATCTATCCACTTCGGCTGTGGTGACGAATGTTCCGGCATTGTATTTCTCAAGATCGTAGCTTCCGTGGAACAAGGCACTCCTGCGACCATACATGTCTTTCACGCCTTTAAATATTTCATGTCTCTCGGCGGGAGTAGCACCAATGAATTGGGCAGCACTGAGCGCAATTCGGAATGTGAATTCACCTTTATCCGGAGGTGAGAACAAAGATTCCAGCGCAATAGCCAAGGAGATGAGCCGCTCAGTGGCAAGTGGGCGTTCGTGACTACTCTCGTAGTATGTACCGGCTCGCCAAATTGCCTGACGAAGTTTGCATTTTGTGTCCTCAAGCATTTCGCGAATCGGTATTGAAGTTGCTGCTTTCCACCACTTCGTGACGTCTTGTTTTTCCTTGTCCGTAACAAAGTAAAGTTTTTGCCCTCCCTCGTATGGTTCTCGTCGAGGATTTCCCAGAAAGAACAAACCACCTCGACGTACTTGGTTCACCCACACTGGCAAAAAATAGGGAACTGAATACGCGACGTGCACAACACCGTCTTTGAAATATTGCAATACCTGAGCAAACATCCAAGCTTTCGCATGTCGTTGGTTAATCCATTCGTAATCTTCCTGTGCCGTCCATTCTTCTTCGGCCACAACGAAGCAATTACCGACTCCGTTGGGATGCAGAAATGCGCGAAACCCGGTTTCACCGAGAATTCTCGGAATGGTGTTGTCGTCAAGTCTCTCAACACGTATATCGCCGAAGACGCTACTGTTTCCCTGAATATCGAAGTTGAAAAGGTGGGATAGTCCAATTCGCTTGAATCGTCCTTGATGGTATGTGGTGCTAACAAAATCTTCAAACCAAGCTTCTACTGCACGAACGTCTGCTCCACGCAAGGTGAGTTCCGAAGCACTTGCAATGAAAAGCGCATCCAAGAAGTGTGCGACGCTGAACAGATTAGGACAACATTGCCGTATATGTTGATCATTTTCGACAACCTGCCGCAGCCGATCTTTAAATGGATTTCCGAAAATGATCAACATATACGGCAATGATGTCCTAATCTG
>Ga0335069_10002673_pt1 | contig 27250 bp, 26 predicted proteins | sample Lox_Sample_11_FD_206714 | JGI IMG/M metagenome (GOLD analysis project Ga0335069, IMG submission 206714) | Soil microbial communities from Loxahatchee National Wildlife Refuge, Florida, United States - Lox_Sample_1.1 | ecosystem: Environmental > Terrestrial > Soil > Wetlands | place: USA...
GAGGTGTTCGGCGAGCTGGGCATCGACCTTGCGCGCATCGTCGGCGTCGAGAAGGGCGAGGGCCGCAAGGTCGGCCTCGAGGAGCTGGTGTTCGCCGACGGCCGGCGCAAGATCGCGCTCGGCCGCGACTCGGCGGCGTTGATGCTGGTGGCGCAGATCCGCGACGAGGCGCATCGTTTCGCGATCACCGGCATGCGTGCGCGACGCGCGAGCGTTCGCACCGGAAGCAGCCGCCTCGAGGACATCGCGGGCGTGGGACCCAAGAAGCGCGCCAAGCTGCTGCAGCGCTTCGGCGGCGTGCGGGGCGTCGGTGCCGCCAGCGTCGCCGACCTGATGAGCGTGGACGGGATCTCCAGGGACCTCGCGGAGGAAATCTATCGTGCGCTTCATTGAGCGTCGCGTGAGGCAGCGTAGCGGGTCGATGACGCTTGGCGGCGCTGCGACGATCGTGCTGGCGACGGCTCTCGTCGCCGGCTGCGCCAGCCGATCGGCGTCGTCCGGACCGCGCGCAGGCGATGCGGTGCCCGCGCCGGATGCCAGCACCGCGGCCGCCGAGGGAAGCCGCGCTCAGGCCGTGGCGCTCGCGCCGCCCCAACGGGTGCGCAACTGGTCGGAAGTGCGCCTGCAGGCAGCGCAACGCATGGTCGCCGCCAACCCGGGCATCACCTACACCGGAGTGGTGCCCGACACGCTGCTCGCGATCCCGGTGCTGGAAATCGAGCTCAACGCCGACGGCAGCGTGCGGCGCATCGAGGTGCTGCGCCCACCGCGCCAGGCGGGAGACACCGTGCAGATCGCGGCCGACGCGGTGCGCCGCGCGGCGCCGTTCGGCGACGTGTCGAGGCTGCCGCGTCCGTGGAAGTTCGTCGAGACGTTCCTGTTCGACGACCAGCGCCGCTTCAAGCCGCGCACGCTGGACCCCTGACCCATGTTCTTCAACCTGCCGACGCTGCTCACGTGGGCCCGCATCGTCTGCATCCCGCTCGTCGTCGGCGTCTACTACCTGGACATCGCCCCCGGCACGCAGAACCTCGTGGGCACGGTGCTCTTCGTCCTGGTGGCGCTCACGGACTGGGCGGACGGCTACCTCGCGCGGCGCCTGAACATGACCTCGTCGTTCGGCGCCTTCCTCGATCCGGTGGCCGACAAGCTGTTCGTGGTCGCCGCGCTGCTTGTGCTCGTGCACCTGGGGCGCGTGCATGCCATCGTCGCCCTCGTCATCATCGGGCGAGAAATCGCGATCTCCGCCTTGCGCGAATGGATGGCGCACATCGGCGCCTCGCGCAGTGTGGCGGTGCACATGGTCGGCAAGGTGAAGACCGTCGTGCAGATGATCGCGATCCCGTTCCTCCTCTACCACCAGCCGTTGTTCGGCGTGATCGACACCGCGCGCTGGGGGACGGTCCTGATCTGGCTGTCGGCGGTCCTCACGATCTGGTCGATGGTCTACTACCTGCAGAAGGCGCTGCCCGAGATCCGCGCCCGCGTTCGCTGACGTGACCGCCGGAAGCTCAGCGGCGACCACGCCGGTGCGGGGCCTCGTGCGAGCGATGCCGTGGGTGTTCGTGCTCATCTGGAGCACGGGCTTCGTGGTCGCCCGGCTCGGCATGCCGCACGCGCCGCCGATGAAGTTCCTCGCCATGCGCTACGCGCTGTCGGTGCTGTGCTTCGGCGCGTGGATCGTGGTGGCCGGTGCGCCCTGGCCGCGCGGCCGCGCGCAGTGGACCCACCTCGTCGTGACAGGCATGCTCATGCACGCCGGCTATCTCGGCGGCGTCTGGGCCGCGGTGAAGGCCGGCATCGGCGCCGGCACCGTCGCGCTGATCGTCGGATTGCAGCCCGTGCTGACCGCCATCTGGCTGACACGCCACGCGGCGATCGGCGGGGCGCGCAGCACGGTCGCAGCCAGCGTCGGGCGCGCGCAGTGGCTCGGCCTCGCGCTCGGGCTGGGCGGACTCGTGCTCGTCGTCGAGGGCAAGCTGCGCGTCGGCGAGGTGACGCCGTGGAACCTCGCGCTCGCCGTCGTTGCGCTCGTCTCGGTCACCACGGGCACGCTCTACCAGAAGCGCCACGTCGATCCATGCGACGTGCGCACGGCGAGCACGATCCAGCTCGCGGCCGCGTTCGCCGTCAGCCTCCCGTTCGCGCTCCGGGAAGCCGAGCCGATGGCATGGCAGCCCGAGCTCTACGCCGCCATGGCGTGGTCGGTGCTCGCGCTGACGCTCGGCGGAAGCTCGCTCCTCTACCTGCTGATCCAGCGCGGCACCGCCACCGCGGTGACGAGCCTCATGTACCTCGTGCCGCCTTGCACGGCGCTGATGGCATGGGCCCTGTTCGGCGAAGCGTTGACTCCGGCGATGCTGTTCGGGATGGCGCTCGCGGTGGTCGGCGTCGCCCTGGTCGTCCGCGCCGCTCCCAAGGCGTGACGCGATGCAACGCCGAGGCGCGCATAGAACGCGCCTCGGCTCCTGTCAAGCAGACAAACACACGCACTGCGACACGTGCGCGCGCGAGAGCGACGCCTAGAATCCGCTCCGCGCTTGACAGTGCCGGGTCCCAAGGCTGTAATGATTTCGATCGCTCGGCGCCGACTTGAGCGACGCGACGCACTCGCGAAACACCACCGACTTCCCGCGACGCACGGTCGCAACATCTTCGAGGAGGGCCCGTGAACAAGACCGAGCTGATCGATCACATCGCCAAGCAAGCCGACATTTCCAAGGCTGCGGCCACGCGCGCGCTGGAAGCGGTGATCGGCGGCGTCAAGTCGACGCTGAAGAAGAACAACTCCGTGTCGCTGGTGGGCTTTGGCACCTTCATGGTCGGCAAGCGCGCCGCCCGCAGCGGCCGCAACCCGCGCACCGGAGCAGCGATCAAGATCAAGGCCGCGAAGGTGCCGAAGTTCCGTCCCGGCAAGGCCCTCAAGGACGCGCTCAACTGACGCGCGAGGCATGAACACAGGGTGCTTAGCTCAGCGGTAGAGCGGCGCCCTTACAAGGCGTAGGTCGGGGGTTCGACACCCTCAGCACCCACCAGTGAAAACCGGCCCTCGCGGGCCGGTTGTCGTTTTAAGAAAAAGTACTCTCCCAAGTGCGACGCCGCGTGACGCGGTGAACGGGCCGCATTCGGAAGCCACCGATGAAGGCGTGCTGACGCTGCGCGCCGACCGTGACCCGCCGTACGTGGTACTTGCTGACGTGCGCAGTCCTGTTCGCAGCGGGCATGCTCGTCGTCACCCGCTAGCCTGAGTACCAGATTCCCGGCGGCACTGTCGCCGCAGTTGCCGTCATGGCGACGCTGCGTGAACTGAATCCACCCTCAGGCCGGCGTCACCGACGGTTCCAAGGGCACTTCGAGCTCCGCGCGACTCCCCGACGCCGTTGCAGTCGTCCACAACGATGCGCGCTCTCCGGCGCTCGCGCAGCGCGACGAGCGTCGGTGCATCGGGCCGGGCGAAGTCCGCGGTCGACGTCTCGATGGCGACGCGCAGCGCCTGAGCTCGCACGTGCGAGGCGATGCCAAGGCGTGCGCCGTCCTCGGTGGCGCCGACGCGATCGCGGTTCATCGCTCCTTCCCCGAGGCCGAGGCGCCCTTCATTGACGGCTCCAGCGGCAGTTCGAGCTCCGCGCGGCTACCCGACGCCGTCTCGGGGGTCACGAGCGATGCGCGCTCGCCGTACAGCGCGTGCAACCGCTCGCGCAACGCGACGAGCGGCGGCGCGTCCGGGTGGGCAAAGCCGGTGGTCGAGGTCTCGATGATCAGGTGAAGCTTCTCCATGCGCACCTTGGAAGCGATGCAAAGCCCGGCGCCATCGCTTGTCGCGCCTCCCACCGCATGCTGCGTCAGCGGTAGGACGATGAGTGCCGGGAGACGTGCATCCTCCGCGTCTGGGGCCACATCGACCCCGACCTCGAGGCGCTTCATCGAGCGGCGCATGATGTCGAGCCACGCGCATGCGAGCGTCACTTCCTGGCGAACGCTGGACGCCGACTCGCGCAGGTGCGGCAGCGCAGCGCGCAGGTACACGATAAGGTCCTCCAGCATCTGCCCGGCCGCCGCCGCGTCGCTGCGGTAGAGACGCCGGATGCCGTCGAGCGTCTCGAACAGGAACGCCGGTTCGACGCGAGCCTGCAGCGCCTGCAGCTCGGATTCGAGCGTGCGCCGCTGCGCGCGCGTCCGCGCCTCTTCCGCCTCATGCTGGCGCCGACGCGCCACGAGCGCATTGCGTCGGCTGACGTGCGCGACGGTGCCGAGGCCGCCGACGATCCACAGGATGACCACCAGGTCCACACGTCGCACCCACGCGAACATCGCAGGCAGCCTCGTGACGCCGTGCCGGTGCATGGAGTAGTCGAGCCCGAGCGCGCCCCGCGCCTCGAAGCCGACCAGCGATCCTACGACGGCACTGACGGCGACCGCGACCGCATAGGTCGGAAGCGCCCGCAAGCCACGCTCGACCAGTTCGTCGGCCAGCAGCACCGCTAGGAGCACGAACAGCGAGGCCACGGTCGTGTGCACGAGCCGGGACAAGAACGTCTCGAGTGGTGCCCCCCACATCGGCGTGAAGCCGAAGGTCGCGAGCACCACAAATCCGAGCGCGACGAGGGCGACGGGGGCTACGGTGCGGCGGTCGAAGCGCCGGGCGAGCGAGCGCACGATGTCAGACGCCACGGGCACGAGCTGCATGGGCCGGTCCGCAACTCGCGTGGCCGTCATGTCGCCACCCGTTCCGGCGGCGCGGCGAGCTTCGCTTCGTCGGCGACCGCCGGCAGCGTGAGCACCGCGACGAGCCCGGCCGGCTGGCGCGGCACGAGCGATACGGCGGCGGCGTCGCCGAACGACGCGGCGAGCCGCGCGCGGATGTTGGCGAGGCCAGTGCCGCCGCCCGACGTCTGTCCACCGAACCCGCGTCCCGTGTCGCGCACTTCGACGCGCAGAACGGTCCGCTCGAGCGTCGCGACGACGTCGATGCGGCCGCCGTCACGCTCAGGCGCGAGCCCGTGCTTGATCGCGTTCTCCACCAGCGTGAGCAGCATCATCGGCGGCAGGCGCAACTGCGCAAGGCTGGGCGGTACATCGATGGCGTAAAGCAGCCGCCGGCCCATGCGCACCTTTTGCAGTTCCAGATACGCGCGGACGAGTTCTGCCTCGCGGCCGAGGGTGACGGTATCGCCGCGCATCGACGGCAGCGCCATGCGCAGGTATTCCAGCAGGCGCCCCATCATCGCTTCGCCCGCATCGACGTCGGTCTCGTACAGCCGCCGCACGTTCGCGAGTGTGTTGAAGAGAAAGTGCGGCTCGATCTGCGCCTCGAGCGTGCGCAAGCGTGCTCGCAACGTCTGCGTCTCGAGCACCTGGCGTGCATCCTCGGCAGCGTGCATCGCCTCGAGGCTGATACGCTCGCGCCGAAGAAACTCGGCGGTCGCGAGCAGCATCGCCGCCGGGACGAGGAAGCGCAACGTGAGGGTGGCGATGTTGTCCCAGAACCTCGTCAGCGGGTCTTCCGGCGAGTCGGCGAAGAGCGGCCCGACGTTGCCCGAGCTGTCCGGGGGCACCGAGGGCGGTGTCTCCAGGACCGGTGCATACGGGGCCTCCAGCAGCGTCACGTAGCCCGATCGCAGCGCCGCAGCGGCGACCGAGGCGCCGATCACGGCGATCGTCAATACCACGGCGCGCTTCCAGCCGCGCTGCGGGCCGCGCTGGCGAACCTGCTGGACGACGATGTAGACGAGCAGCGCCAGCGCGAGGTATGGCACCGCGTCTGCCAGGAAGAACCGAAGCGTGCCGGGAAGGTCGATGGGACCCCACCCGCCTAGCGCGTACACGATGCGGAACGACGTGACCGCCAGCACCATGGCGAGCACCGCCGCGGGGCCGTGCAGTTCGCCGCGCGCAGCGGATGCCAGCCCGGCGAGCCGCGCCCGCATCGCCGGTGCGCACGCCGACCGCGGGCCCGTATGGGCGGGAACCGGAGTGGTCATCGCGGCGCATTGTGGCGCGCCGTACCGTGCCTTCGCCGCGCTTTGCGACGAGCGCGGCAAACAGGGGAACGAATCGGCCAGCCGGTGACGGGCGCTCTCCCCAGAGCGAGACCCGACGCGTGGCTTGTCTACAATGGCGCCGAGAGCAGCTCGAAGGCGAACCGCGGTTCGCCTTCGTCGCATCTGCGGCATCGTGCGCCGGTACTCCCCGCAGCGCAACGCATCGCACGCTCGCATCGAGGAGCGCCATGTTTGATTTCTTCCGCCGTCACACGCGCGTCCTGCAGTTCGTGCTGTTCCTGCTCGTGTTTCCGTCGTTCATCTTCTTCGGCATCCAGGGGTACTCGCGCTTCATGGGCGGCGAGAACCAGACCGTCGCGAAGGTCTCCGGGCATGCGATCACGCAGGCGGAATGGGACTACGCGATGCGCGAGCAGCTCGAGCGCGCGCAGCGCCAGATGCCGAGCCTCGATCCGAAGATCTTCGAATCGCCGGAGATGAAGCGCGCATCGCTCGAGGCCCTCGTGCGCGAGCGCGTGCTGCTCACGGCGGCGGACAAGCTGCACCTCACGGTTCCCGACGAACGCCTCCAGCGCCTGTTCGTGACCGACCCGCAGTTCGCGCAGCTGCGCAACCCCGACGGCAGCCTGAACAAGGACGCGATCGCGGCACGCGGCATGTCGTCGGAGCTGTTCGCGCAGCGACTGCGCGAGGATCTGGCCCAACGCCAGGTGATGCTGGGCATCGCCGCGTCTGTGATCGCGCCGGTATCGGACACGTCGACGGCTCTCGACGCGATGTTCCAGCAGCGCGAGATCCAGGTCGAGCGCTTCGAGACGAAGGACTTCCTCTCGAAGGTGAACCCGACCGACGCGGAGGTCGAGGCCTGGTACAAGGACCCCGCCCACGCCGCGCAGCTGCAGGCCCCCGAGCAGGCGACCGCCGAATACTTGGTGCTTGATCTCGAGGCGCTGAAGAAGGACATCAAGATCCCCGAAGAGGACCTGCGCAAGTACTATGCTGAGAACGAGAAGCGATACACCGCGCCCGAGGAGCGGCGCGCGAGTCACATCCTCGTGAAGGCCGACAAGAGCATGTCGGCCGCCGACCGCGAGAAGGCGAAGGCGAAGGCCGAGGCGCTGCTCGCCGAGGTGAACAAAAATCCTTCGTCGTTCGCCGAGGTCGCGAAGAAGAACTCCGACGATGCGGGCTCCGCCGAGAAGGGCGGAGACCTCGACTGGTTCGCGCGGGGCGCGATGGTGAAACCTTTCGAGGACACGGTGTTCAGCCTCAAGCCGGGCCAGATCAGCGACGTGGTCACCACCGACTTCGGCTATCACATCATCACCGTCACCGGCGCGCGCGGCGGGGAGAAGCGACCCTTCGAGGCGGTGCGCGGCGAGATCGAGAACGAGGTGCGCACGCAGCTGGCCCAGAAGCGCTTCGCGGAGGCGGCGGTCGAGTTCCAGAACCTTGTCTACGAGCAGTCCGACAGCTTGAAGCCCGCTGCCGATCGCTTCCACCTCGAGATCAGGACGATGCCCAACGCGCGGCGCACGCCGGTGCAGGGCGCAGCGGGTCCCTTCGGCAACGCCAAGTTCCTCGATGCCCTGTTCTCCGCCGATTCCATCAAGAACAAGCGCAACACCGACGCCATCGAGGTCGGCCCGAGCCAGCTCGCGTCGGGCCGCATCGTCAAGTACGAGCCCGCGCACCAGCTGCCGCTCGCCGACGTGCGCGCCAAGGTCCGCGACCAGCTCGCGCAGACGCAGGCCGCCGCGCTCGCACGCAAGACCGGGGAGGCCAAGCTGGCGGCGCTCAAGGCCACGCCCACGACCGACATGCCGGGCACGCCGGCCATCGTCTCGCGCGCGAACCCGCGCGAGACGCCGCGCGAGGTACTCGATGCGGTGATGAAGGCGCCGGCGTCGCCGCTGCCGCAGTTCGTCGGCGCCGACCTCGGGCCACAAGGCTACGCGGTCGCGAAGATCGTGAAGGTTTGGGGCCGCGACCCGGTCGCCGCCGACGAATCGCGTGCGCAGGGGCAATACGCGTCGGCGTGGGCGGAAGCGGAGACGCAGGCCTACTACGACGCGCTGCAGACGCGCTTCAACGTTCAGATCACCGGGGCGGCCAAGACGGTGTCCGCGAGCGCCGACGCTTCGCGCTGAAGCCTGGCGCACGGGGCCGGCGGGCCTGCGCGACGGCGCTTCGCGGGCGGCGCGCCGCTATACTGGCTCGCTCCACGGTGGCTGTAGCTCAGTTGGTAGAGTCCAGGATTGTGATTCCTGTTGTCGTGGGTTCGAGTCCCATCAGCCACCCCACCTGAATCCCCTGCATCGCGAATGGTCGCCGGCCCCTAGCGCCAGCGCGCGCGAAGGCCGAGCGTGAACGCACGACCGATGGGATCCGCGTAGACCGGGTCGTATCCGACCTGGAACGTGTTGCTCTGGTTGGTGAACGGCGGATCGGTGTCGAAGACGTTGCGGATGCCAAACGTGATCTGCACCTGGTCGCTCAGCGCATAGCCCACGTTCAGGTCGTACCGCAGGTAGCGCGCGACGCGCCGTGTGCTGCCGTCAGGCAGGGCGTTCTGATCGGCGTAACCGTAGCGGTAGGTCTGGGTGACCGTCGTCGTCCACGGCCCGCTGTCGGCGTTCAGCGTCAGCACGTGGATCCAGCGCGGCGCGATGCGTCCCATCTGGTCGATGGCCTCGCCCTGGAACACCTCCTGACGCGCGTGCATGACGTGCGTGGCGTCAAGGCGCGCCGAGATGCGACCGATCGCCGTCGGCACCGGCCGCATCGCCGCCGTGAAGTCGATGCCGCTCACGCGCCAGGTGCCGAGGTTCTGGTTGTCGCCAAGGATGGCGATGATGGGTCCCGGCAGGTTCGGGAAGGCGGGATCGACCGGGCCGCGCACGACGAAGCGTGCGAACCCGGCCAGGTCGCGCGTGACAGCATCGACGTCGGGAGGGGCGATGACATCGTCGACGCGGATCGACCACACATCGAAGCCGAACTGGAAGGCGCGCGAGGGTTCGAACAGCAACCCTGCGCTCGCCTGCGTGGAGCGTTGCGGCTTGAGCTCAGGATTGCCGCCGCTGATCAGGGTCACCTGGGGTTGGCAATCGGACGGCAACTGCGTCACCGGACAGCGCAAAGGGTCGGCTTGGGCCGGGTCGTTGAGTTCCGCGACGGATTGCGTCTGGCGCGTGTACAGCTCCGGCAGCGAAGGGGCACGAAAGCCCTTGCCGATCGAAGCGCGCACGAGCCAGCCCTTGCCGGGCTGCAGCCGGAACGCGACCTTGGGGCTGACGGTCGTGCCGAAGTCGCTGTAGTCGTCGGCTCGCGCGGCGGCCTGCAGCTCGAACCCCGGCCAAAGCGGCGCCAGGAGCTCGACGTAGGCGGCACGCACCTGACGGCTCGCATCCTTCGGCCCGGCGGCGGCGCCGCCGACGACCTGGTCCTCGATCGGCAGCACGTCGTCGTGCAGCTGCTCGTGGCGTCCCTCGATGCCTGTGGCGAGTGCGAGCATGCCGCCGGGCAGCTTCAGCCACTCGCGCGTCGCACGCAGGTCGGCCGACTCGGTGCGCCCCCATGCCTGGCGAGCGAGCCCGCTCGCGGACGTCCCCTGCAGCAACGCATCGCCCTCCGGTCCGGAGGGACCGAAGGGGTTCAGCAGCCCGCTCGTGATCGCCGCACTCAACCGACTCTGGTCGGCATAGCCGCTGATGTAGTGATCGCGCGACCCGGCGCGGTAGCTCATCAACGCCCCATCGACATCCCACGCGCCGATGGAAGCGCGCATGCCGGCGAGCAACCTCGTGTTCGTCGCATCGACGTCGTCCACGCGCGGACCGAGCGCCACCGTGCGATAGAAGACGCGCAGCGGGCCGGACACCCCGAGGGCCGCGGGGTAGTAGGGGCTCGACGGCGGCAGCACGAAGGGAAAGCCGCTCTGTGCGATTGCCGGCGACGGCGAAGCGGAGAAGCGGATGTGGCTCTTCGATCCGAGCGCCTCGAGATAGGCCTCGACCCCATCGGCGACGCGGAACGTGGCACGCGCGATCGCATTGGCCTGCTCGGAGCTCGGCAGGATCTGCATCGTGCTCGCCGCATCGAACAGGCAGGCCATCGTGCCCATCTGGAGCGCCGGCACGGACGCCACCGTTCCCGTGGGGCAGTTGGCGGGCCACAGCGGGCTGAACGGCAACCGGCCGTTGGGGCCGCGCACCTGGATGTTGGCCGGGAACGAGCTCTGCGGGGCGTTGAGCAGGCCGAGGTCGGGACGGAAGGCGGTGGAGGTGTACGGCCGATCTACGGCACGCAGTCGCTGCGCCGATTGCACGTCGAGCACGGCGAACGCGTTGTAGCGGTCGGCCTCCAGGTCGCCGCGGCCCATCGCGAGCGTGGCACGATCGCGTCCTGCGCCGCCGTGTGCGGTGCGGCGCACGGCGCCGGTCGCCTCGCCGCCGCGCCACTCGCGTCGCGTCACGAAGTTGATGACCCCGCCGATGGCGTCGCTGCCGTACAGCGCCGACGCGCCATCCTTCAGCACCTCGATGCGCTCGATCGCCGCGAGCGGGATGGCATGCAGGTCGACGCCGGGACCTCCCGTGCCGGTGAACGCGTAGTTCGCGAGCCGCCGGCCGTTGAGCAGGACCAGCGTCTCCGCCTCGCCGAAGCCATGCAGCGATGCACCCGAGAGCCCGGGCGTCGTCGCGTCGCCGAGTCCCATCGCCTCGCTGTGACCGCCGAAGTTGGCGCTGATGCGCTGGAGCACCTCCTCCACCGTCTGCGCACCGCTGCGCTCGATCTCCTCCCGCGGGATGATCTGGACGGGCAGCGACGTCTCGGCGTCGAGGCGCGGGATGCGCGAGCCGACGACCTCGACGCGGCCCATCGAAGCGTCGTCCGCTTGCGCGATGGCGGCGGCGAACGGGAGCATCCATGCGACCAGTCGACCGGCCCGCATCGGCGTCTACATCTGCCGGAAGCGATAGGCGAACGCTTCGCTCACCGGGAGCGCTTCCTTGCGCGCCTTGAGGCGAAGCTCGTACTGGCCGTTGAGCTTGCGATGCGCGACGGCGATGGCGTTCGCGTTCACCACCACGCCGCGGTGGATGGGCCAGAAGAGTTCCGGGTCGAGCTCGTCGATGAGCTCCTTGATCGGCTTGCGGATCAACGCCTCGGAGTCGGCCGTCACCACCAAGGTGTACTTGTTGTCGGCCTTGAAATAGCAGATCTCGTCGGTGGTGATGAGGCGAACGTTCTGGCCCTGCGACGCGTTGATCCAGCGCAGGTGCTCGCGCTTGCCGCCGCGCTCGGCGAGCGTCTTCAGCACCGACTCGAGCTGCGCGGGCGCGGCGCTCAGCCGTTCGCGCAGGCGCGCGATGGCGGCGGCGAGCCGGCCCTGCGTGAAGGGCTTCATCACGTAGTCCACGGCTCCCTGCTCGAACGCCGCGACCGCGTGCTGGTCGTAGGCGGTGACGAACACGACATGGCAGCGCCCGCTCGCCGCGCGCGCCACCTCGAGGCCCGAGAGGCCCGGCATCTCGATGTCGAGGAACATCACCTGCGGCTTGTGGCGATGGAGCGCATCCAGCGCCTCGATGCCGTCCTCGGCCATGGCCACGACGTTCAGGCCGGGCCAGAGCCTCGTGAGCGTCTCGCGCAGCTCGGCGCGGAGCACGGGCTCGTCCTCGGCGATGACGGCATCGGTCATGGGCTGCTCCCTGCGTCGCTGGTCTCCAGCGGAATCCGCAGCGTCGCGCCGTTTGCGGCGGTTGCGGCGTTTGCGGCGGTTGCGGCGCGGAACGTCAGCCGGGCCTGCGATCCGTACAGTGTGTGCAAGCGGTCGTGAAGCGGCGCCAGGGCGTGCTGGCCTTCGGCGGCGAACGCGCACGTGCTCGAATCGACCATCACGCGAAGCGCGTCCCCGTCACGCTCCGCCGCGATCGCGAGCGTCACGCGAGCCAAGGGTTCTGCCCCCAGGGCGCGCTGCACGAGCGGCAGCACGACGAGCGCCGGGACGCGCGCGTTCCGCACGTCGGTCGCGGCGCCGATGGTGAAGTCGAGCCGCGGCATGGACCGGCGCATGATCTCGAGCCAGGCGCGGGCCAGTGCCAGCTCCTGGCGCACCGTCGACGACGATTCGCGCAGGTGCGGCAACGCCGCCCGCAGGTACGCGATGAGGTCCTCGAGCATCGCGCTCGCGCCGCGGCCATCGGTGCGGTAGAGCTCGCGGATGTGATGCAGCGTCTCGAACAGGAAAGCGGGCTCCACGCGCGCCTGCAGAGCCTGGAGCTCCGATTCGAGCCGCCGGCGCTGCGCACGTGCGCGCTCGGCTTCCGCCTCCTCCTGGCTGCGTCGCGCGGCGCGGGCGTTGCGGTGGCTCACGTGGGCGAACGTGGCGAGCGAGCCAACGATGGCGAGCACGAGCATCACGTCGATCCGGCGCACCCACGCGAAACCGGTCGTGACGGTGCCGAAGCCCAACCTCTCGAGGCCATAGTCGAGGCCGACCGCCTTGCGGACCTCGAACCCGACCAGCGACCCCGCCACAGCGCCGACAAGAATGGCCAGCGCGTACATCGGCAGCGGCGGGAGGCCGCGCTCCACGGCACGGTCCGCGACCAGCACCGCCACAAGCACGAACGGCGCGGCCGCAGCCGTGTGCACCAGTCGCGACATCTTGATCGCGGTGGTTGCGCCCCACACCATCGTCACGAGCCCGAAGCTCGCGAGCAGGATCAGCAGCGTCATGACGAGCGCGCCCCAGGCCACCTTGCGCAGCCCCGCGCGGAGCGGCGCGTGCAGGGGCGCGGCGCGTGCCGTTGCAAGGGGACCGTCGACCAGGGTGAGCGGCGACGAGCTCATGCGGCGAGGTTGGCAAGCGAGAGGGAACTCGGGTCGTCGTCTGCGATCGCCGCTCCCGCAGGCAGCGTCAAGGTCGCGACGAGCCCGCGTGGATCGCGCGGCGCCAGCGTGAGGGCCGCGGCGGCGCCGTAGAGAGCGCCGAGACGAGCGCGGATGTTCGCGAGGCCCGTTCCGCCGCCGGATACCTCCGTCCCGAAGCCACGACCGGTGTCCGCAACGTGCAGCTTCAATGATGCACCGTCGGTCTCCGCGGTGACGTCGATGCGGCCGCCTTCGCGCTCGGGCGCGAGCCCGTGCTTGATCGCGTTCTCCACCAAGGTGAGAAGCATCATGGGCGGGACTTCGACGGCGTGCAGCGATGGCGGCACGTCGACGCGGTACTCGAGGCGCCGACCCATCCGCACCTTCTGCAGGTCCAGGTACGCGCCGATCAGGTCTGCCTCGCGCGCCAGCGTGACGGCGTTGCCGCGCATCGACGGGAGCGCCGTGTGCAGGTAGTCCATGAGCCGGCCCATCATGGAGTCGCCAGCCTTCGGATCCGTCTCGTACAGCCGGCGCACGGTCGCGAGCGTGTTGAAGAGGAAGTGCGGCTCGATCTGCGCCTCGAGCGTACGCACGCGAGCCTGCAGCGTCTGCGTCTCGAGCATGTCGCGCGCGGCACGCGCGGCCCGCATGGCTTCCATGCTGAGGAGCTCGCGGCGGTGGAACTCGGCCACCGTCACGAGCATGGCGCCGGGGAAGAGGAACCGGGGAAGGATGACCCACACGTTGAGCCACGAGTCCTCGCTGCCGTCGAGCGCCCTGACGGCCTCGCGAGCCGCCGACGCGACGGTGGCGGCGAGAACCAGCGCCGCCGCCAGCGCGAGCACCCGAGGTGCGCCCGCCTGCGGACCGGCGCGGCGAACCGGCTGGATGACGACGTACATCAGCAGCGCCAGGGCGAAGTGCATGGCGAAATCGCCCGAGCAGGAGGTCACGAACTGCGCGGCATCGAATCGTTCGCCGGAGGACTCCAGGAACCACGAGCCCATCGACAGCACCGCGCGGAAGACCGTGATCGCCAGCACCAGTCCGGTGACGACGCCGATGGCGCGGGCTTCGCCGCGCCAGGTCGTGTCGACGGGAGTCGACCGCGGGCGCGTGCCGAGATGCGTCGATGCGTGCTGTCGGAGCCAGGCAGCCAAAGCGGAGGACCGGGAACCGCGCGCAGCGGTTGCGAGATCGCGCATCGGCACCATGATCCGGGCCGCACTTCGCGCTTGTCAATCGGGGAGACGCGAGAACGCGGCGGATGCGGCCGGGATGACACGCATCCGCCGCCGCTCAGGTCAACGATCCCATTCGGGGCGAGCGAAGTCCTCGAAGCGGTAGCCGTAGATCATGCGGGTGCGCTGAACGTACTGGCGAAGCGCCGCGGGACCCTTGTCGGCCGCCGCGAGTACGCCGCGAAGCGTGCCGTGCACGCTGGCGGGGGCGCCGGCCTGGGGCGCAGGAACCGGCGCGGGCGTGCCCATGGCCGGTGCGGCCTGCGCGACCTGCACCGGCTCGGTGCTGCGCTGCGAGTCGTCGGCGTACGCGAACGATGCGAAGGACAGGGCGGTGACGAACAGGAAGTGATGCAGTTGCATAAGAGGACTCCGGTGAGTGAGGGGGCATGCGTAACGTAGCCCCCGCCCACCGGCGCGCCCACCGCGGTGCGACGAATGCGGCGGATCGCGGAGCGAGTCCGTCCCGGCGCCGACGAACGCAGATCAGTCGCTCGTCATGACGGGCTTTCCGCGCTCCTTGCGCGTGCCCATGTGCTCACTCTGCTCACGGCCGATAACGTGAACGGGCAGCGACGTCTCGGCGTTCCTGCCGGCCGCGAACTCGAGCGGCAAGTTCACCTCAGCACGGCTGCCGCCGTCGCGCGCGGCCGTGGCCAGCAGCGATGCATTCGCGCCGTGGAGGGCGCTGAGGCGCTCGCTCAACGAATCCAGCGGCGCACGCACCGGCGATGCGAAGGCGGACGTGGAGGTCTCGATCTCCACGCGCAGCTGCCTTTCGTCGGCGCGTACCGCGAGCCGCATGCGCACGGGGAGGCCGCCGGCGTCGCCGAGCGCGCCCTGCACCAGCGGGAGCAGCACGAGGGCGGGCAGGCGTGCGTCGCGTGCGGCCGCGTCGACGTCCAGCGCGAGCTCCAGACGAACGCTGGAGCGCGCGACGATGTCGAGCCATGCCGTGGCGAGCGTGACCTCCTGGTGCACCGTCGAGGTCGACTCGCGCAGGTGCGGGAGCGCCGCGCGCAGGTAGACGATGAGGTCCTCGAGCATCGTGCCGGCAGCGGCTTCGTCGGAGCGATAGAGGCTGCGGATTCGCCCCAACGTATCGAACAGGAACCCAGGCTCCACGCGGGCCTGCAGCGCCTGCAGCTCCGATTCCAGCGTGCGCCGCTGTGCCCGCGCGCGCTCCACCTCGGCCACTTGCTGGCGTCGCCGCGCGGCCATCGCATTGCGCCGGCTCACATGCGCATGGGTCGCGAGGCTTCCCACCAACGCGCACATGATCATCATGTCCACGCGGCGGGTCCACGCGAAGCGTGGCGTCACCTCCTTCATCAGGCCCGCGGCGACGCCGTAGTTCAGATGGAGCCACCCCCGTACCTCGTAGCCGAGCATGGAGCCGAGCACGGAACCGAGGGCGATCGCGACCGCGTAGGTCCTCAACGGACGCATGCCGCGGGCGACGGCCTCATCCGCCAAGAGCACGAAGCCCAGCAGCACGAAGCCAGTGACGGCCGCGTGCGTGAGGCGCGAGAGCTTCGTGGACCACGATGCCGACCACGCCATCGTGACGAGCCCCAGGCCCGCGAGCACCACGAGCGTCGCGACGACGCCGATCACCCAGGCGATGGAGCGAGCGTCGACCTTACGGGCCGCGGATCCGGCGGCGTCACCGGTGATCATCGCCAGCGCTCATCAGGCAGCTCCCGCCGGCAGCGTGATCGTGGCCTGCATGCCGTGCGGCGGGTGGGGCGCCAGGGAAAGCTCGGCGGCCTGGCCGAAGAGCGCCGCGAGGCGCGCCCGGATGTTCGCGAGGCCGGTGCCACCGCCGGACGTGTGCGACCCGAAGCCGCGGCCCGTGTCCGACACGCAGAGCTTGAGCCGGTCGCCTTCGACGGTCGCGTCGATGTCGACGCGACCGCCTTCGCGTTGCGGCGCGAGACCGTGCTTGATGGCGTTCTCGACCAGCGTGAGCAGCATCATGGGCGGCACTTCGATCGTCCCGAGCCGCTCCGGCACCTTGATCCGGTATTCGAGCCGACGCCCCATGCGCACCTTGTGCAGGTCGAGGTACGCGCGGATCAGCTCCGCTTCCCGGGCGAGCGTGACGGCGTCGCCGCGCATCGACGGCAGCGCCACCTGCAGGTAGCCCATGAGCCGGTCCATCATCGCCTCCCCGGCGATGCGATCGGTCTCGTACAGGCGCCGCACGGTGGCGAGCGTGTTGAAGAGGAAATGCGGCTCGATCTGCGCCTCGAGCGTGCGCAGGCGTGCCTGCAAGGTCTGGGTTTCGAGCGCGTGGCGCGCCGCCTCCGCGGCACGCAGGGCCTCGAGGCTTTGCAGCTCACGGCGGTGGAACTCGGCGACGGTGACGAGCATCGCGGCCGGAAAGAGGAATCGCAGGACCACGGGCACGGTCGTGCCCCACAGATCTCCGTCGGCTCCGTCCATCACCATGAAGAGCGTGCGGCCCAGCGCCGCCACGATGCTCGCAACCAGCAGGGCGGCGGCGAGAGCGAGCGAACGGGGCACCCCGCGCTCGGGGCCGATGCGGCGGACGGATTCGACGATCAGGTACATCGCCAGCGCCAGGGCGCTGTGCAGCGCGAGATCCGAGACGAACATCGCGAATTGCTCGGCCGCATCGAAAGGCTCTTCGTACCCGAGCGGCCAGATGGCGCGAAAGACCGTCATGACGAGGACGACCGCCAGGACCGCGGCTACCGCACGGAGTTCGCCCTGTGCCGTGCCGCGCGAGCGGACGAGCCAGCGGACCATCACGGAGGATCGGGAACCGCGCGCAGCGGTGGCGGGATCGCGCATCCACGTCATGATCCGGGCGCCGTTTCGCGCGTGTCAATCGGGGAGAGGCGCAGCCAGCGCAGGCCCTGCCGCGAGGCGACGCACCCTCCCGCTCATCTCAGCGGTACCAGTCGGCGTGCGCGAAGTCCTGGAAGCGGTAGCCGTAGATCATGCGGGTGCGGTCCACGTATCGGCGCAGCGCGTCGGGCCCTTTGGCCGCGGCCTCGATCACGCCGCGCCGCGTGCCGTGCACGGTCACCTGAGGCGGCTGCGCCGCGGGTTCGCGAGCCGCGGAGGCGGCGGACGATGCCTGCGCGAGCTGCACCGACTCGTGGCCGGCCGCGACCTCGCCGGCGCGTGCGAACTGGGAACTGGACACCGCGAGGGCGAGGAGGGTGATGAGGCGCACGTTCATGTCGAACTCCGGTGGTGGTGGTGAAAGGGCGTGCGTACCCTAGGTCCTCGTGCGCGGCACCACCACCGGTTTCCGACGACTGCGGCGAATGGCGGAACGAGTCCGCCCGGTCGCCGACGAATCCCGGTCAGGGATTCGTCATCACCAGCTTGCCGCGCACCTTCCGGGTGCCCATCAGCTCGTACGCCTTGGGCAGCTCGGGCATCGGCAGGCGCCGATCGATCACCGGCTTGATCTTGCACTGCGCATACCAGCCCGCGAGCTCCGCGAGGGCGCGCGCATTCGCCTTGGGCTCGCGGCGCGCGAAGTCACCCCAGAACACGCCGACGATCGACGCGCCTTTCAGCAGCGCGAGGTTCAGCGGCAGCGCGGGGATCGGGCCCTGCGCGAACCCGATCACCAGGTAGCGGCCGCGCCATGCGATCGAGCGGAACACCGGCTCGGCGAGGTCCCCGCCCACGGGGTCGTAGACCACGTCGGGACCCTTGCCGTCGGTGAGCGCCTTCAGGGCCTCGCGGATGTTGCCGGTCGAATAGTTGATGGTCTCGTCGGCTCCGATCTCGCGGCAGAGCGCGAGCTTCTCGTCGCTCGAAGCCGCGGCGATCACGCTCGCGCCCGCGACCTTGCCGATCTGGATGGCGGCGGTGCCGACGCCGCCTGCAGCGCCAAGCACAAGCAGCGTCTCCCCGGGCTTGATCGCCGCGCGATCAAGCAGCGCGTGGTGCGTCGTCGCGTACGTGAGGACGAAGGCAGCCGCGTCGTCGAAAGCGAAGCCTGGGGGCAGCGGCATCACCAGCGGGGCCGACACGACCGCGTGCGTCGCGAAGCCACCGGTGCCGCCGAAGGCGGCGACCGCATCGCCAGGCTTCACGTTCGTCACGCCCTCGCCGACCGCCTCGACGACGCCCGCGTACTCGGAGCCCGGTACGAAGGGCAGCGGCGGCTTCATCTGGTACTTGTTCTGCACGATCAACAGGTCGGGGAAGTTCAGGCTCGCAGCCTTGATCGCGATGCGCACCTCCCCCGCCTTCGGCTCCGGCGTGGGCAGTTCCTTCCATTGCAGCGCTTCGACGCCGATCGGGTTCTCGCAGAGCCATGCACGCATGACGATCTCCTGGTTCGATCTGCGGCAAATGATACGCAGCGCTGCGCGAGCCCCACGGCACGCACGAGGCGGCTGCCTACAATCGCGCGATGCGCATTCTCGTGGCGAACGACGACGGCTACCTCGCACCCGGGCTCGCGGCGCTCGTGCGGGCGTGCGAGGGGCTCGGCGACATCGACGTCGTCGCGCCGGAGCAGAACGCGAGCGGAACGTCAAACTCGCTGACGCTCAATCGCGGACTGTCGGTGTACACGGCGGCGAACGGGCATCGCTACATCAACGGCACGCCGTCCGATTGCGTGCACCTCGCGCTCTCCGGCCTCCTCGAACAGCGCCCCGACCTCGTCGTCTCGGGCATCAACAACGGCGCCAACATGGGCGACGACACGCTCTACTCGGGCACCGTCGCCGCGGCCATGGAAGGCTTCCTGTTCGGTATCCCGGCGATCGCCTTCTCGCAGGTCGAGAAGGGCTGGGCACACCTCGATGCGGCCCGGCGGCTCGCACGCGAGGTCATCCAGCACGTGCTGCGTTCGCCGCCAGCGGCCACGCCGTGGCTTCTGAACGTCAACATCCCGAACCGCGCCGACGCGGACCGCATTCCACGCCGCGTCACGCGGCTCGGACGCCGGCACGCGAGCGAGCCCGTGATCCGGCAGACCAGCCCGCGCGGCGACGTGCTGTACTGGATCGGCCCCGCCGGCGATGCGCGCGAAGCCGGCCCGGGAACCGATTTCCATGCGACATCGAACGGCGCCGTGTCGATCACGCCGTTGCAGGTGGACCTCACCGACCACGCCACCGTGCCGGCCTGGCGCGAGTGGCTGGCGGGCGGTTGACCGCGTGATGGACGCGCTCGAGTGGCGAGCCCCCCGGGCGTGAGCCAGACGCCCCCGCGCTCCCCGAAGTTCCCCGCGCGCCTCGATCGCTCCGAAGGCGATGCGACGCGCCCGCGCGACCTCCTGCGGCCGCAGCGTCCGGTGGCGCACGCGCATCGCGATGCCGCGCAGCGGGTGGCTCCGACCGGCATGGGCCTCGACTCGGCTGGCGTGCGCCGACGCATGGTGGATCGCTTGCGTGCCGATGGCATCGGCGATGAGCGCGTGCTCGACGCGCTCGCCCACGTGCCGCGCCATCGCTTCGTCGATGCGGCGCTTGTCGGGCAGGCGTACGAGGACACGAGCCTGCCGATCGGCCATGGACAGACCATCTCGAAGCCGTCGGTCGTCGCGCGCATGATCGAGCTGCTGTATGGCGGCGCCAACGCGCGGCGCAGCGGACGGCTCGGTCGGGTGCTCGAGATCGGCAGCGGCTGCGGCTACCAGGCCGCGGTGCTCGCGCGCCTCTCGACGCAGGTGATCTCGGTCGAACGGCTGAAGGCGCTGCACGAGAAGGCCCGCGCGTGCCTCGGGGCCTTGCACGTTCACGATGTGCGCCTCGTGTATGGTGACGGCATGTTGGGACATGCACCGAACGCGCCGTACGACAGCATCATCGCGGCCGCCGGCGGAGCCGAGCTGCCGCGCGCATGGCTCGAGCAGCTCGCGGTCGGCGGTCGCGTCGTGTCGCCGGTGCAGGAGCCCGGCGGCCGCCGTCAGGTGCTCGTGGTCGTCGACCGGAACGAGACCGGATTCGAGCGCGTCGTCCACGAGGCGGTGCGGTTCGTCCCCCTAAAATCCGGCCGCGATCGGTGACGCCTTGATGACCGACAGGAAGCACCAAGCGCCGCGCAGCGCACGTCTCGCACGATGGCTCGCCATCGGCACCTTGATCGTTCTCGCCGGTTGTGCGAACAAGCCCCATCGCGCACCTGTCGAGGAGCGCACGCCGGTCCCGCGCAGCACGCTCGCCACCTCCGCCGCCGCATCGATGCCCGCGTCGGCCGCGAGCACACCGGCCGTCGAGAGCAGCACGCCGCAGCCCGCCAACGACAACGCGGGCAAGCCCGGCTACTACGTGGTCAAGCCCGGCGACACGCTGATCCGCATCGGGCTGGACAACGGCCAGAACTGGCGCGACCTGGTGAAGTGGAACAACCTCGAGAACCCGAACGTGATCGAGGTCGGTCAGGTGCTGCGGGTGGCCCCGCCGGGCAGCGATCCGAACGTCGCCGCCGCACGACCCGTGACCGCATCGAAGGTCGAAGCACGGCCGCTGGCTTCTGCAGCGCCCTCGGGGGCGGCCAGCGCAGCGGCCACGCCGGTCGTGGCCCCGCCGACCGCGGCATCGAGTCCCACGATCGTCTCCACGTCGCCGCCGGTCGCCCGCGAGGGGGACGACGACATCCGCTGGGGCTGGCCGGCCAACGGCCAGGTGATCGCGGGATTCGAGGAGGGACGCCAGAAAGGGCTGGTCATCGGCGGCAAGGCCGGCGACCCCGTGCTCGCGGCCGCCGACGGACGCGTCGTTTACGCAGGTTCGGGGTTACGCGGATACGGCAATCTGGTTATCCTGAAGCACAACGCGACGTACCTCACCGCCTACGCCCACAACCAGACGCTGCTCGTGAAGGAAGACCAGAACGTGAAGCGCGGGCAGAAGATCGCCGAGATGGGCTCGACCGACGCCGACAGCGTGCAGCTGCACTTCGAGATCCGCAAGCAGGGGCGGCCGATCGACCCGGCCAAGCTGCTGCCGCCGCGTTGAAGCCGGACGTCACCGGAGTGGGCCCATGCCGAGACGCCGCGTCTCCACCGCCGAGCCGTCGCAGGCCCCGGCGCTGAACGGGAACGGCGCAGAGCGCGGAAGCGAGACGCAAGGCGCAATCGATCCCGACGTCGAGACGCTGCTCGTTCCCGCCGGTGAGCGCTCCGGCAACGGCGCGCTGGACGGAGCCGGCGAAGTCGAAAGCGGCAACACCTTGCAGGCGTACCTGCGCGAGATCCGGCGGGCGCCGCTCTTCACGCCTCAGCAGGAGTTCGAGATCGCGACGCGCGCGCGCGCCGGCGACTTCGCGGCACGCCAGGCCATGATCGAGCACAACCTGCGGCTCGTGGTGAGCATCGCGAAGAACTACCTGGGCCGCGGCCTGCCGATGGGCGATCTCATCGAGGAAGGCAATCTGGGCCTCATGCACGCGATCGAGAAGTTCGAGCCCGAGCGGGGCTTTCGCTTCTCGACCTATTCGTCGTGGTGGATCCGCCAGCACATCGAGCGCGCGATCATGCATCAGGCGCGTCTCGTGCGGTTGCCCGTGCACGTCGTGCGCGACCTCAACCAGGTGCTCAAGGCGCGCCGCCTGCTCGAGAGCAAGTCGAACAACGGTGAGCGGCGCGCGAGCGCGGAAGACGTCGCCGAGTCGATGGGCCGTCCGGTGCAGGAAGTGGCCGACCTGCTGCGCCTCGCGGAGGTGCCGGCCTCGCTCGATGCGCCGCTCGACTGGCACGACGGCGGGAACGGCTCGGAGTCGATGCTCGACCGCGTCGTCGACGACACCGCGCTCGATCCGATGGCGCTCACCCTCAGCAACGAGGTCGAGCGGCTGCTCGAAATCGGCCTCGAGGAACTGAACGAACGCGAGCGTGAAGTGCTCACCGGGCGCTACGGGCTGCGCGATCGCGAAGCGGAGACGCTCGAGGTCCTCGCCGAGCGGCTCGACCTCACGCGCGAGCGCATCCGCCAGATCCAGCAGGAAGCGCTCGGCAAGCTGCGCCGCCGCATGCTGCGCCACGGCGTCGACCGCGACTCCGTGTTCTGAAGATGTTGCACGCACAAAGGACCTGATGCCGACGTCGCCCGTGCTCGTGTTCGACATCGAGTCGATCCCCGATACGGCCGGCCTCCGCATCCTGCGCGGCGACGACCCCGCGCTCGACGACCGCGCGGTCTACGAAGCCGAGATCGCGCGCCGGAAGGAGCAGGGCAGGGGCGATTTCATGCCGCTGCACCTGCAGCGCGTGCTCGTCATCAGCATCGTCTTTCGCAGCGCCGACGGGCTGCACGTGCGCTCGCTGGTCGATCGCGAGACCGACGGGCGCAGCCAGGAAGGGCGCATCATCCAACGCTTCTTCGGCATGGTCGAACGGCACGTCCCACAGCTCGTCAGCTGGAACGGCGGTGGCTTCGACCTGCCCGTGCTGCACTACCGGGCGCTGCGCCACGGCGTCGTCGCACCGAAGTACTGGGACATGGGCGAGGACGATCGCGACTTCCGCTTCAACCACTACATCGGGCGCTACCACCTCCGGCATCTCGACCTGATGGACCTGCTTTCGATGTACCAGCCGCGCGCGAGCGCGCCGCTCGATGCGCTCGCCAAGCTGTGCGGGTTTCCCGGCAAGCTCGGCATGGACGGCTCGCAGGTCTACGGCGCGTATCTCGAAGGGCGCACCGACGAGATCCGCCGCTACTGCGAGACCGACGCGATGAACACGTACCTGCTGTACTGCCGGTTCCAGATGATGCGCGGCGGTTTCACCGAGGCCGAGTACGCGCGCGAGATGGCGCACGTGCGGGTCACGCTCGGCGGCATCGACGAGCCGCACTGGCGCGAATACCTCGCGGCGTGGCCCGTCGACGCGGCCGAAGCGGCGCTCGCCGAGCAGCAGCCGCCGCTGTTCGCGCAGGCCGCCGTCGAGCAGACGGTCGAGGCGACGATCGAGACGACCGTCACGACGCAGACGCAGGTCTACATCGACTCGTCGAGCATGCGCTCGTAGTCGGCGCGCGTCGCAAGGCGCGGGTTCGTCTTGTGGCAGTGATCGGCGAGGGCGCCGTCGATGATTCGCGGATAGAGGTCGCGCGTGACGCCGAGCTCGGCCAGCCCCTTCGGCAGGCCGAGGCGCGCGTTCATCTCGCGGATCGCGTTCGCGACCGCCTGGCCTTCTCCGTCGCAGCCGGCAAGACCCATGGCGTGCGCCATGCGATCGAGTCGGTGCTCGCGCACGATCGACTCGGCGCTCGCGTTGAAGCGCACGACGGCGGGCAGGAAGAGGGCGTTGAGCGTGCCGTGGTGCAGCTTCGGGTTTGCGCCGCCGAGGCTGTGGCTCAGCGAGTGCACGCACCCCAGGCCCTTCTGGAACGCCATCGCGCCCTGCATGCTGGCGCTCATCATGTTCCAGCGCGCGACGCGGTCGCTGCCGTCGCGGGTCGCGCGCTCGATGTGCGCCCAGGCGCGCTCGAGGCCGTCGAGGGCGATGCCGTCGGCCGGCGGATTGACCGCAGGTGCCATGAAGGTCTCCATGCAGTGCGCGATCGCATCCATGCCGGTGGCCGCGGTGAGCAGTGGCGGAAGGCCGAGCGTGAGGTCGGGGTCGCAGATCGCGGTCTTCGGCACGAGGTACCAGCTGTGGAAGCCAAGCTTGCGCCCGTCGTCGACGATCACGATCGCGCCGCGCGCCACCTCGCTGCCCGTGCCCGCCGTGGTCGGCACGGCGATCAGCGGCAGCACGTTCGCGCCGATCTTCGGGCTCCCGCCCTCGATCGTCGCGTAGGCCTTCAGCGGCCCGTCGTGCGTCGCGGCGATGGCCACGCCCTTTGCGAGGTCGATGCTCGAGCCGCCGCCCACCGCGACGAGGCCGTCGCAGCGCTCGCGGCGCGCGACGCCAGCCGCGGCCCGCACGGCCGCCTCGGTCGGATTCGACGGCGTCTCGTCGAACACCGCATGCGGGATGTCGCCGAGCGCCTTGAGGGCGACATCGAGCACCCCCGCCGCCCGCACCCCGTGATCGGTGACGACGAGCGGCTTCTTGATGCCGGCCTTGCCGCATTCCTCCGGCAGGAGGCGCACCGCGCCGTGCTCGAGCTGAACCTGGGTGATGTAGAGGATGAGGGCCATGTTTCGTGTACGCCGAAAGTGGCGCGTTCGCGCGGTCGGCGCAGTCTGGCACACTCCGACGCCTTCGACGCCGCACGCCTGCCATGAACCGCTCCGAGTTCCGCTTCCTCGACCGATTGCGCGTGCGCTGGGCCGAGATCGACGCGCAGAAGATCGTCTTCAACGGCCACTACCTGATGTACTTCGACACGGCCGTCGCGGGCTACTGGCGCGCGATGGCGATGCCGTACGCGCAGACGATGGAATACCTCGGCGGCGACCTCTTCGTTCGCAAGGCGACGGTCGAGTACGAAGGCTCCGCGCACTACGACGACGTGCTCGACGTCGGCATCCGCACCGCGCGCGTCGGGAACTCGTCGATCCTGCTGCAGGGCGGGTGCTTTCGCCAGGACGTGCTGCTCGTGTCGTGCGAGCTCGTCTACGTGTTCGCCGATCCGGCCACGCAGACGTCAAAGCCGGTGCCGCAGCAGTTGCGCGACGTCTTGCAGGCCTTCGAGGCCGGCAAGCCGATGGTTCAGGTGCGCACCGGCGCGTGGTCCGCGCTCGGCGCGGAGGCACAGCCGATCCGCACCGAAGTGTTCGTGCAAGAGCAGCGCATCCCCGCGGATCTCGAGTGGGACGACGCCGACAACAGCGCGGTGCATGCCGTCGCGTTCAACCGCTTCGGCTTCGCGCTCGGCACGGGACGGTTGCTCGAGCACGTGCCCGGTGTCGCGAAGATTGGCCGCATGGCCGTGCGCCGCACGGTGCGTGGCGCGGCCGTCGGCCGTGCGGTGCTGGACGCGCTGTTGCAGGCCGCACGCCAGCGCGGTGATCGGGAAGCCATCCTGCACGCGCAGACGAGCGCGGCGCCGTTCTACGCACGCGCGGGGTTCGTGGAGCGCGGACCCGCGTTCGAGGAGGCCGGCATCCCGCACGTGGAGATGGTGCGCTCGCTCTGAGGCGTCAAGTCGGCGCCATGCCGACGAACACTTCGACATGGCGCACGCCTTCGAAGTGCGGCGCATGACGCGCCGCGCGCGCCTCGATGTCCGTCTGGAGAACCTCGTCGATCCCCAGCGCATGGCCGGGGCGCCGATAGATCTCCATCCACGTCTGGACGCCGTTGCTCGCTTCCGGACGACGCAGCAACCTCGCTTCGAGGCCGGCGTGCGCGGCGCGGAGCTCCGCTTGCAGGGCTTCGATGCCGCGTTGCGCCGCCACCGCTTTGGCCTCCGGCACGCGGTAGTAGACGAAGAGCTCGCGCATGCGGTCGCCGCGACCGCTCAGTCCGCCGGATAGGGCAGGGGGCGCGGCTCGAGGGGCGGTCCATCCGGCGCACGCAGCCGCAAGCCACCTGCTTCGAGCGCCGCGAGCTTCACTTCCACGAGCGCGCTCCATCCCCCGTCGGGATTCGGTGCGGCGTTGACAACGAGGCCTGCGGGCTGCGACGGATCCGCGTCGTGGAAGACCTCATCGGCTGCGGCCATCGCCGCCGGGGCATCGAACAGCCGCATGCGACGCTTGATCGTGCCGCGATACTGGCTGCGCGCCACGACCTCCTGCCCCGGATAGCAGCCCTTGCGGAAGTCGACGCCACCCACGGTCTCGAAGTTGATCATCTGCGGGACGAAGCGGTCGACTGTCGCGGCTTCGATCAGCGGGATTCCGCTTTGCACGTCGAGCCATCGCCAGGTGTCGAGGGGCATCGGTGCAGCCGGCGGCGGTGCCGTGGATGCCGTCGCGGAGCCGATGACCAGCGCGCGAATGACGCCTGCCGCGTCCGGCAGCCTCACCACGACGGCGCCGTCTTCCTGACGCCAGCCCCGCACCGCGAGGTCGCGCGTCACCCGGGCCGCGGCGTCGCCCGCGCATCCGAACAGCACGGCGGCCGTTCGCTCGTCGCTCAGGCGGCACTTGGCCCGCAGCACGAACATCGAGAGTCGCTTGCGCGTCGCTTCGAGCAGATCGTCCGCGCACACCAGCAGCACATCGTCGAGCGCGCGCTTCACAACCCAGAAGCTCGCCTGCAGGCGGCCCTTGGCCGAGCAGAAGCCGCTGAGGCGCGCTTCGGCCGTAGGCTGACCCGCGACGTCGTTGGTGAGCTGGTTTTGCAGGAAGGCGCATGCGTCGGCACCTTGCGCGCGGATCACGCCGAGGTGTGCAAGCTGCACGGCACCGGTCACCGACATGGGTTTGGAGGCGGTCTGATGGGATGCGCCGATTATCATCACGACCCATGATGTTCACGCTGGCGCGGTCTCGGCGCCTGCGACCCGGGAATCCGCGCGCGCCCCTTCGGGGCCTCTCGAGCGGCCCGCAGGCGCCCGCCGGAGCGCGGTCCTTCGCACGGTTCCTGGCACGATGAAGTGGCGCGCATTCCTGCTCGCCGTCCTCGGCACGCTGATCGTCGCGGGCCTCCTGCTCGGCGGCATCGCCTGGTGGTGGCTGCACCGGCCCCTGCCGCTCGCAGCCGACACCGTCGAGGCCTCGATTGAATTCGGCACCCCGCCGCGCGACATCGCGCAGCAGTGGGTGCAGGCGGGCGTGCAGGCGTCGCCGCTCTGGCTCTACGAATGGTTTCGCTGGTCGGGTGAGTCGCGCAGGATTCGGGCAGGCAGCTACGAGATCGCGAGGGGCACGACGCCGATCCAGCTGCTGCGCAAGATGGTGCGCGGCGACGAGACGCTGGCGGTCGTGCGATTCAACGAGGGCTGGACATTCCGGCAGGTGCGCGCGGAGCTGGCACGGGCGGAGGCGCTCAAACCGGTGACGGCCGCGATGACCGACGCGGAGATCATGGCTGCGCTCGGCGCGCCGGGCCAGTCGCCCGAGGGGCGCTTCCACCCCGACACGTACGCGTACAGCAAGGGCAGCGCGGATCTCGCCGTGCTCAGGCGCGCCTACCGCGCGATGCAGAAGCACCTCGCGGCGGCCTGGGCCGAGCGCGATCCGCAGACGCCGCTCGCCTCGCCCGACGAGGCGTTGATCCTCGCCTCAATCGTCGAGAAGGAGACGGGCCTGCCCGACGATCGCGCGCGCATCGCG
>Ga0335069_10002674_pt1 | contig 27244 bp, 20 predicted proteins | sample Lox_Sample_11_FD_206714 | JGI IMG/M metagenome (GOLD analysis project Ga0335069, IMG submission 206714) | Soil microbial communities from Loxahatchee National Wildlife Refuge, Florida, United States - Lox_Sample_1.1 | ecosystem: Environmental > Terrestrial > Soil > Wetlands | place: USA...
ATTCTCTAGGTGACGTTAGAAAATACTCAACTTTGTTTTGATTCGGGTCATCCTTGATTTACTGGTGCACACGTCGGTTCGAAAACAAATCAATATCCGGTCCGGCGGCGACTTGAGAGAGCCAGTCAACCTTTTGCAACTCGATGCGACCCTCTCCTGCAAACGCAATGAAAAGGAGCCCTGGGTGACTTTTTAAGCGTTCCAGGACAGCATGAATGATCACCGCATCGAAGGGATTGTTGAGAAAGACAAAAAGATTTCCATCAGGAAAGTCATACGTCGCGGCATCGGCACGGACAATTTCGCAGCGGCCAGGGGCCACGCCGCAGCGAGCAAGGTTCGATCGGGCCTGTCGACAGAGACGACTCGAATAATCCACTCCGATCAAATGGGGAAAGTCATAGAACGACGCGACAATCAAGGCCCGGCCTTTTCCACATCCGACGTCAACGAAGCAAAAATCGCTTGCGCTGATCTTGGCCGATCCAATGGCCCAGCGGCAGGCGTCGGGACTGCATGCTTGATAGCGAATACCATGCGTAAAGTTCTTGCTAAATGGATTCGTAAGCCAAACGATGCCGGAGGTGTTGACGTGATACTGCCGATCAAAGTCTGACGGATAATCACGCAGCTCCGGGAATCCGCGTTGGGGGATTTCCTGAACTCGATGGATCAGACGAACGGCGAGATTACGCACCAGGCCCATGCTTGTTTATTCCTCGGTACATTTACGCGACAGAGCAATTACGATTCTTTCGAGACTAGAGGCTGGCTAGCGTTATGAGCATTTTCTGAGCAACCCATTGACGCCCGGTCGCATTTAGATGACCGCCATCGTCGGTGTATTCGGAAGCCAGCGTGGAGCAGATTCTGCACCTGCGCATTGGTCAGTACCAATTCCCTGACGGCAGGGGGGAGGAGCCTCGCCCGCTGTGGATTTCCTCCGCAGCCTTCGGTGATCAATAGAAGAAGTACAACCGTCCCAAACACCTGCTTCTCAGGGCAATTTTCATGGTCATTGGGATCTTCGATGGAGAGCGGCTTCTGGCGAGGCGAATGCACCAGGGGACCTGGTCGGTGAAGGAAGTTCGGGGTTACTGCGAGCCAGAATCTCCGCGACATTGAGGAGGAAGTTGGGCAGGAACAGCCGTAGAGGCAGTGCTGATTTGATCGGCGGACGGAATTGAGGCCGGAGCAAGATTCGACGTCACGCTAGTTCGCCCCTTAGCGTCAATCGCAATCGCGACGTAGAAGTAGTCGATGTTGTCTTCGGCCGAATCATCCAGGCAACTTGTGCCGACGATGGGCTGCAGGCTGATCTGCTCGCAATCAGAACAAGCAGGGCTCTGTTTGGCTGCGTCGGGTATCCTGCTTCGGTATAAGCAATATCCGACCGCATTGTACTCAGGGTTGGTAGCTGGCACGCTTGCAGTCCAAGAGAGAGTCACCTTGTGGTGTCGGGATGTTTGCGGTGCCAGCTTCAGGGCCTTCGTGGTGCCGGGAGGACAACGTAGTTCTATCGACGGCGACGTCGTTTGGCTTGTTGGTCCCGTCGCCAAGGGTGTTCGTGACTGGGTGCTGACAGTTGACGCTAAGTGGTCCTGAGAGACGGCTCCATTCTGAAAGACGACAAGCACAGCCGCCACCAACCCAAAACTTACTCGGCAGCGCACTCCGTTCTTGAGTGGGTGGGCGGATGAATTGTGACAGCCGTACTTTGGCATCAGAATCGCCAGCATGCTGAACCTCGATTCATCATTGGCTGCATCAAGCGCACGTTAGTGACGGATCGCCAATTCCTGCATTATCCAACCGGCGGAGGGGTCATTTGGTGAAGATGGGCACGTTGCCGTCTCCGGTCCGGGGTTAGGACCGGCCATTCTGTATTCAGACGTTGGCGAGGTTGTGAATGCGGCGAAGCCATCTCCCCATCCTGAGGGGCTGTCGGTCGCACAGAACACATAGAGCAGATCATTCCCTTGTGTCGTCTGAACCGTCGCGCTACCGAAGCCGCCCGTGTTCGCCGTCACCGCCGTTAATGCGTCGATAGGCCTGGTAGGCGATTGGCTGGTGTACTCTGTAACGATTAAGAAAACGGAGCCATCAATATTGAAAGTGTGGGTGCCCGCGTTTATTACGGGTCCGATATGCCATGTGGAGAGTGTGATGGATCCGTCCGAATCATTTCCGCGGTCGACCACAATGGTTTCACCCATAGTGTCCGTAATGGTTGGGGGCTGCGAAAGTGACCCACCGGCCAAACTGCTCATGACCAAAATGTCGCCGGGAGCAACGTTGTTCAAAGTGCACGTAGTGTCCGGATAGCGCCCGATGCAGTAATTCCCAGTGAAACTAGGCGAAAGGACTGGCGGTGCGACGGTTCCAGCAGGTCGGATGGCCATTGCTTGGATCCCTGTTTGGTCCCACGGTGGCGTTCCACGTGGACGCAAGTTGACCGTCTGAGGGCCTGTATCAGGCGCGGCCGCGTACTCGACCGTAGGGAAGACCTGGACTGCGGTGAATCCTTGCCCTTCGTCACTGCCGAAGTAGCTTCGACCCCAAGCATAGATCAGGTCGTCCGGGGTCTGTGTCGTGATTGATACTGTGGCAGCAGAGCTTTCGAGGATACCGTTTTGTGCCACAGCCTCCACCGGGTTGCCCGAAGCCTGTCCGGCAATCTCGGCAACAACCATCCCGATTTCCGGATCCACAGAGTCATCGACCGTGATCGTGTGAGAGCCGGCATTCGCCACGGGAGAGATTTCCCACGAGCCCAAGCCCACAGATGCGGCGAGTTGGGTGAAAGTGATCACTTCGGGTTGACTGTCGGTTACGACGATCGGGCTCGGTGGCAGGCTCACGTAGGAATGGGAACCGATGACCAGCATATGGCCCGGCACGACATTGTTAATCGTGCAACTCACCGTTCCCGTGCAGTAGTTGCCGGTGAACCATGGAACGCTCTTCACTGGTCCCGCTGCTTCCTTGAAACAGTACAGGGCAGCCGGTGCCGTGTTGCTCACGCCGTCATTACTGATGACGTGGGACTGTACCGTCGAACCCGCTGGCACTTCGCTATACATGGTGAGAAGAGTTCCGCCGTTGGCATAGTTCAGATCCGACTGGGCGAAAGTCTGCGTAATGTCGAGTCTCGTAAAGTTATTGTCCGCTGTGAACAATGTGATGGGTGCCGGTGTGCCGTCGCCGCTGTTGCCGGGATAATTGGCCGATCCCACCCCCATGGCGGAAATACACATGTCGTTGCTGCCGGTGGTTGCGGGTGTCTGGCCTGTCCACCAACCGGGCAGATTAGTATCTGGATTGATCTCGTCAGGCTGGCCAACGTTTTGATTCTGGAACGTTACACCCACATCTGCCTGACTGTCCTCGACTGGACCCATGTCATAGATAGAGACGCCCCACGAGTCTGGGGATGACACGCTAACCGTGATGACATCGCCGGACTGAAGAGCGGTGCCGAGCCGCGAATACACCGAGTAGATGGTCGCAAATCCACCGGCCGCCGGGTCGCCCAGAATCGAATAGGTATTGCCTTTCGAATCCTGGACTGTTCCTGGGGCGAGCGTCTGTGGGGTCGTCGAAGTGACGAATGCTAATACGCCATCGCCCGCTGGAATGGATGCGGGCAATGAGCACGCTAGCGACGAAGCCGTTTCACTCTCCATGAGACAGACCCTCTCAGGAATGCGCGAAAGAATCGTGGTTGGCGGTGTCACAACTAGCGAAGTGCTTCCGGTGATGGCACCAGATTGCGCTGTGATTGTTGTGCCGCCTGATGCCACGGTGGTCGCCAAGCCGCTTGACGAGATCGTCGCAATGCTGAGATTGGTCGAACTCCAACTGCTGGTGGTCGTGAGATTCTCTTGCGTGTTGTCTGTATAAGTGCCCGTGGCGGTGAACTGTTGAGTTGATCCAACAGTGATGGATGGATTGGCGGGAGTGACTGCAATGGACACCAAGGCCGCGGGCGTGACGTTCAGAGTGGTTGAACCGTTGATAGAACCGCTCGCAGCGGTCACCGTCGCGCTCCCTGAGGACACACTTGTTGCCAGTCCGCCTGCGGCAATTGTCGCAACGGCTGGGTTCCCAGTACTCCATGTCGCCGTGGAGCTCAGATCCTGAGTCGTCTTGTCGGTATACGTGCCCGTGGCAGTGAACTGCTGAGTTGTTCCCAACGCGAACGACGGGTCCGCCGGCGTCACGTTGATCGAGATCAGAGTCGCCGAAGTTACGTTGAGCGTGGTTGAGCCGCTGATTGAACCGCTGGCCGCAGTCACAGTTGTGGTTCCTGTGGCCACACTCATCGCTAAGCCATCAGTGGCGATCGTAGCAATGCTCGAATTGGCAGAACTCCAAGTCGCCGTGGCCGTCAGGTCCTTGGTTGTCTTGTCGGTGTAAGTTCCAGTGGCAGTGAACTGCTGGGTTGTTCCCAATGCGAACGAGGGATCAACCGGAGTCACTGCGATGGACACTAAGGCTGCCGGAGAAATGTTCAGGTTTGTTGAGCCGCTGATGGAGCCACTCGCCGCGGTGACTGTCGTGCTACCAGCGGACACGCTTGTCGCCAACCCGCCCACGCTGATCCTTGCAATGTTGGAATTGCCCGTGCTCCACGTTGCGGTTCCGCTCAAGTCCTGAGTGGTGTTGTCAGTGTAGGTCCCTGTAGCGATGAATTGCTGTGTCGTTCCTAAGACAAATGATGGATCCACGGGCGTCACGACGATTGAGACCAGTGCTGCAGGAGTTACGTTTAGCGTCGTCGACCCGCTGATCGAGCCACTAGCAGCCGTCACCGTTGTGCTGCCGGAACTCACGCTTGTCGCCAAGCCCCCCGCGCCGATCGTTGCAATGTTGGAATTGCCCGTGCTCCACGTTGCTGTTCCAGTCAAGTCCTGAGTCGTCTTGTCAGAGTAGGTACCCGTAGCATCGAATTGTTGCGTCGTTCCAAGGGCGAAGGAGGGATTAACCGGAGTCACCGAAATCGCAACAAGTGCCGCCGGCAAACCTGTACCCACCAGCGAGACGGTCTGGGGGCTATTAGTTGCATTGTCCACAAAGGTCAGCGTTGCGGTTCTGGTTCCTGTCGCTGCTGGGGCGAACGCAACCGCAACGCTACAACTGGCGCCCGCTGCCAATTTTGAGGGGCAACTTGATGTCAACGCAAAATCGGACAGACTACTCGTGATGTGGCCAATCGTGAGTTGCGCAGCCTGATTGTTGACCAGCGTCACTGTCTGTGTCGGACTGATTGTTCCCAAAGCCTGACCCGAGAATGTTAGTCCGGACGGCGCCACCGCTACTGCAAGTTCACCGGTTCCTGACAGAGGAATTGTGGGACTATTGCTCGCGTCGTCTGAGATAGTGAGGGTACCCTCGCGCAGGCCCAGAGCCGTCGGTGAGAACGTGACTGTGATTTTGCACGATGTCCCTGCTGCGAGCGTAGCAGGGCTCAGCGGGCACGTATCGGTGGCGATCAGATAGTCTGGCAGGCTGGAGGTTATGCTGTTGATGGTGAGCGCTGTGGGCTCATTGTTCTTGACCGTCACCGGCTTGGCAGCACTCTTGTGTCCGATAATTGTGTTTGCGAAGGTGAGGCTGGACGGCGTCGCGACGACCGCCACAATCCCGGTTCCATTGAGGGGGACTTTCTGTGTAGTCGTGTCAACAATGGTTAGGGTACCGTGCTGTGCACCGGTTGCCGTAGGGGCGAACGTGACGGAAATCGTGCAAGTTGCACCTGGGGCCAGCGTGGCCGGAGTGATGGGACAGTTGTTGTTTTCGCCGTATTCGGGCAGATCAATCGTTATGCTCGCGATACTTACGGCAACCTTTCTGCCGTTCTTGACCGTGATGGTTTTCGCCGCGCTCGTAGTCCCCACCGCTTCATTGCCAAACGACAAGGATGTGGGTGAAACGCTCTGCGCCGTCGCGAAACTCGTCAGAAGGAAGAAAAGCCCGAGGCAAGCCAGCAGCGCGACCGGTATGCGGACGATAGACAATGTAGACGTTCGAGGCGATGTCCGGATGAGACCGAAGGTGGTGGATCGGACTGGTGTAGTGCGGTAGTTGTACATAGGAATCTCTTTCCGGCGTAAGCCTCTAGGAACTGGGACGGGGAGGGCTAAGGTAGCAATGCGGCGGATGAACGCGTCCTTACTCTTCGGGGCCCATCAACGCACGTCTTCAACCAGCACCGGGGGAAGGTGCAGGTAGCGGGTCGTCTTCCGCTTCGCGTCGATCATTTCGTAGACTCGATGGACTTGCTCGGGACTTAGCTCCACGGCTGACGAGAGTTCCGTAGCCGGAATGCCATGGTCCTTGCCGTACAGGCACAGGTCCATTTTGGCCAGTGGCATCGAGAAGTAGAACTCTTCTTGCGATTGCTCGAGCGAATAGGTGTCGGTTGTCGAGGGGCGGGTACGAATTTCTTCCGGTACGCCGAGATACGCCGCCAGTTGATAAACCTGCGACTTGTACAGGTGCGCGATCGGTTTGAAATCGGCCAACCCGTCTCCGCCCTTCACAAAGAAGCCCTGATCGTATTCAAGACGGTTGGGGGTGCCTGCAACGGCATAGTGGAAACGATCGGCGTAGTAGTACGCCATCATGGTGCGTGTTCTCTGCTTGAAGTTGGTGGAGGCAACAATGCCGAGGTACCCATCAAGGGATAGCCGTGTTTTCTTGACCTCTCCCGCTGGGGACTGCGTAACAATGTTGTAGATTGCGTAACGATCCGCCGAAAGCAGGTCGGGCAGAGCAATCTTCATCTTGTAGCCGTCGCCATATTCCGGCACAACGCCGCGGATAGCTTCATCGCGCCGCCGATAGCATCCTGCTCCTTCAAGGATTGGCGTGATGTTCTCAGTGAAAGAGCGGATCCCGAGGGTTTCCGCTATGTTCTTTCCCAAGCGGAGACTTTCGCCGGACGAATCCGCTTCCGGAAGAAAGAGTGCGACAACTCGCTCCGGTCCTAGCGCTCGAACGCACAGAGCCGCCACCAAGCTGCTGTCAATGCCGCCGGAAACAGCCACCACTGCGCCCTTTCGCTTGCACTGGGAAAAGACGCTATCCCGGATATTGTTGGTGATGCGGTCGACTTCCGCGTCCGCGTTAATATGCAGAACATCGGCCGTAATCATGTTTGCAACACTCATCGAATCTTCCTCCGAATCCGTTTTTAATTTGCTGCGTTTGCCAGCGTGATCAACAACTGGCGGGCTGCTGCTTCGCTCCCCATCGCATTCAGATGGCCTCCGTCGGCGGTGTATTCCTCGGCAAGGGTATAGATCTGTTTGTCACCAAGTTTGAAGTAAGAACGTGACCCGTCCGGGCGTGTAGATTCGACCGTTGCCAGATCAAAGATCGAACCGGGCGAGTAGGTCTCTCTCAAAAGTTGGTTGAACTCATTGCGCTTGGCATTTGCAGCTCGGGCGGTAGAACGACCAAGAATGTCCTTCACCCATGCCTTGGCTGCCGGCTCGACAGTAGTCAGGGGGACGGTCACATGGATGAATCGCACATCCGGATGCGCCGCGCGCAAAGACTCAATTCCACGTCGGTAATTGTCAAAGAGCCGGGGCACATTCGTGGAGCCCGTGATGTCCACGTAGCAGTACTTGTACATCGCGATACCGCCTTCGCTACCCAATCCCGCCCGCAGGTCAGAGTAGAACGCGGCATTCTTTGAATCCGGGTTAGTGTTTTCGCCGATTTCCGCATCGATGAACGCCGGGCCTCGTACCGAGGCCGGCTCCGAAGATCGGACAAGGTTCAGCTTCAACCTTGAGTCATTGGCCATCAGGCTCTTGATGCCGTCGATGACATTCTCTCCCACCGACTTGTGGCCAAAAAACACCTTGATGGAGGCGAGCTTCCGGATTTCCTCGTCTCCGAGGGCCGCGTGAGTTGACGCTGCCTCTGCGATTGTTGCTGGTGACACGGAATTCCTCCCACACGAAATCAGAAACAAAATCAAAACTAGTGCAGTGATCCCAAGGGCAGATTGGCGATTCCCAGACCGGGCAGACATCTCAGTTGGCGCAGAGCTCCAGTGCCTGTGTCTTCAGCAGCGGCTTCAACACTTTGCCTGAGCTGTTTTTGGGTAATGACGCGAGAAGTACATACCGCTTCGGAACAACCGACAGCGGTAAACGACTGCGGCAATGCGTCTCGAGTTGCTCAGGTGAGGGTTGGGCTTTGGGATTGCGGGGAACGACATAGGCCAACGCCGCTTCGCCCAGCACCTCGTCGGGAACGCCGACGACGGCAGCTTCGATCAATTCGTCAAACTCCAAAAGAACATTTTCCAGATGACGACAACTTACTCGTTTTCCGCCGCACTTCAGGAAGTCCTTGGCGCGATCTACGATGTAGATAAAACCATCTTCATCGACTGTTGCGAGATCACCCGTATACAGCTTCCCATTTCGAAAACACCGCGCAGTCTCTTCTGGATCCTTCCAGTAGCCAGGAGAAATATTCGCTCCCTCGGCCACAATTTCTCCCGTCTGCTGCAACGCGACATCGCGGCCGTCCTCGTCTACGACGGTGAGCATCACGCCAGGAATACCCTTTCCGGCGGAACCGGGTTTCCTGTCCAGTTCTTCTGGCGGCAAATACGACAGGCGAGCGGTTGCCTCCGTCTGCCCATACATGATGAAGATCTGCTTGCCAGGCAGGGCCTGCCGCAACTCCTGGATGAATGCCGGTGCCAACTGACCTCCTGCCTGCTGGACATAGCGCAAGGCTGGAAAATCTATTCGGCCCAGATTCGACTTGCGCAGCAGAATCTGATAATGGCTCGGCACTCCGGCAAAACCTGTGCACTCGGTTTGACGCATGCGCTGCAGGACGGCTTCCGGATACATAAATCTCGAATCGATCACCAGGCTCCCGCCCACCGCCAGGTGGGTGTGCAGTAGAGACGTTCCAAAGCAATAGTGGAAGGGAAGTACGCACATAATGCGATCGCGGGATGTCAGGGAAAGGTACTGAATGATCGATTCCGTGTTCGCGATGATATTCCGGTGAGTGATCATCACTCCCCGTGGTCGACCAGTAGACCCCGAGGTGAACATCAATGCGGCCAGATCGTTCTTGTCGACCGACACACGAACCGATTCCTGACCTGCCCGCTCCGGGATGCTCGAGACTACCGGAATCGATCTCCAGGATTCAGGGATCAATTTTGTGGCACGCGGGTCAGCGAAGATGATCCGCGATCCCGTTGCGCTCAGGATGTATTCAAGGTCCGACGCTGCAATATTGGTGGGAAGCGGAACACACACCATCCCCGCCCGAAGAATGCCCAGGTAGGCCGAGACCCAGAACAATCCGTTCTCCGCCAGAAGGAGAACGCGTTCCCCTTTCCTGCCGCCTGACTCGAGAAGGAAGTCTGCAACCGATTGAACTGTCTCCCGCACGCGTCCGTACGTGTAGTCGCCGGAAAGCGTCAGCAGTGCCGGAGCCAGTTCAGGCTTTCCTTCAAGCAGGTAATCAGCAACGTTCATGAAGGGACTCGGAGTCTTCGCGATCAAGGACGATCACGCCGGACATGCGATCGTGGTGGCAGTCGTGGTTGTGCTGGTTCGAGGGCTAAGCTTTCGATTCAGGTACGCAGCAATCCGATTGACCGAGTCGAGGTTGTCAGGAATCAGCTCCGCTTCAGTGATCTCGATTCCATAAGTTTCCTCAAGGTGGGCGACTAGCTCGAGGATCCCGGTCGAGTCAATGATTCCCTGCTCGAGGAAGGAATCATCGTCGTTCAGGACCTCTCCCCGTCCCAGAAGAAAGTTGTTTATTACGAAGCTGCGCACGTCTGCCGCAATTGACATTGAGAACTCCCCTTCGAGTGGTTATTGATGAATTGTTGAATCAACAACTGCGTGGATAGCACCCCGACGAGTGCCATGTTGTCTTTGACACTTGTGGCGCGGCCTAATTTGAACTTCGCAACCAGAGCGTTGACCGAGCCAACATCAAAGACGCCGTCGCGTTCAATCCGTTCCGAAGACAACAAATCGTCGACGTAGTCATTGGGGGAGTGGAAGAAGCTCTTTCCGTCGGGAGCGCGGTAAGGTTGTTTGTGCCGGTGAAGAATGGATGATGGAATCATGCCGCCAGCCGCCTTCTTCAGAAGATATTTCTGATTCAGAACTTTCATCTTGAGGCTGGACGGCAGTTTGGCCGCGAATTCCACGACTCTGAAGTCCAGGAATGGATACCGTCCTTCGACCGAGTTCGCCATCGCCATGCGGTCGCCCTGCGACGACAGAATGTAGCCGGGAAGCAGGTACATCGCTTCCAGGTACTCGGCCTTTGAAAACGAGCCCATCGACTTGAACCATGAAGGAAGTTCGCTTTCCAATTCTGTCAGGGCATTCTGATGGCGCAATTCTGATTGAGCTGCGTCTGACAGCATCATCTTGAGTTTCGCGGTCAGTTCCCAGCGCGGCAGATGAGAAAAGAACGGGCTGGCCAAATCCTGCTCCGATACGCGGAAGAAGTTCTTCAAGTACGCGGGTGACTGCCTCTGGATCCCATCCATGTACGGGTACAAGCGCTTGAGCAACAAGGGCCGCCACTGGGAAGAGGCGTTACGTCCCCAGAATTCGCGAATCTTCGCCTCTTTAAAGATGTCGTAGCCACCCAGCATTTCGTCGGCGCCTTCTCCCGTGAGCACCACTTTGAATCCGCTTTCTCGCACCAGCTTCGAGAGCAAGAAGAAGGGTGCTGGCGCCGTACGCAGGATCGGCTGCTCGGTGTGACGGATGACTTCGGGGAAAATCTGTGCAATGTCCTGATACGAGCAAGGCACGTCACTGTGTTGCGTGTTGAGAAATCTGCTGGCCTGGCGCTGATAAGCACCTTCGTCAAACTCGCGATCCTCAAAACTCACCGAGAAGGTGCGCAGCCTGTTGCCCACCAGCATATGGGTTAGCGCAGTGATGACCGTTGAATCCAGTCCGCCGCTCAGGTATGCACCAACGGGAACATCCGACCGGAGTCGGATCCGAGTCGCGTCCAGCAATAAGTTCAGGAGCTCTTCGCTGAGCTGTTTCTCGCGTGTCCCGGAAGTCACTTCTTCCGGGGAGTAGTCCAAGCTCCAGTAGCGATGAGTTCGTATCTCACCATTTTGGACGACCAACGAGTGCGCCGGCGGTAGCTGCTGGATGTTCTTGAATGCAGTTCGGGGTGCCAAAGTGAACCAGAACGTAAAGATCTGATCCAGTCCTTGCAGATCGAGCGCGCTCTCGACGTCGGGGTGCGCGAGCAGCGCCTTGATTTCGGAAGCAAACAAAAAGCTATCGCCCGTCGAGGTATAGAAGAGAGGCCGAACGCCAAGGCGATCACGAGAAAGGAATAGCTTCTGCTTCTCCGCGTCCCAGATGGCAAAGGCCCACTGCCCGTTGAGCCGATTGACGCATTCCTCGCCCTCCTCCTGATATAGATGCAGGATGACCTCTGTGTCGGAACGAGTGGAAAACGTGTGCCCCTTCTGGATCAGTTCCTTTCTAAGCTCGATGTAGTTGAAGATCTCACCGTTAAAGGTGATCCACAGCCGCCCGTCCGCAATGGACATGGGCTGCCGCCCGCCTTCCAGATCAATAATGCTAAGCCGCGAGTGAGCCAGCCCGGTTGCGCCGGAACACACGACGCCCGTCGCGTCGGGACCGCGATGTGCCAGCGTTCCGACCATATCGCGGAGCATCTGAGGGCCGGGGGAGCCGCCGTGGAGCTTTAGGATGCCTGCTATACCACACATATGTGATGTGTCCTGATGAACAGCTCACGCGTCGACGTTTCGACGCGTCCTTTGAATTAGTCCAGTTGGGCGAGAATCGTGATGTTGTAAGGCTTGACGGTTTCCGCCCGGAGGATACGGAAGCCGCCTGACTCAAGGAACGCTCCGGCACTGGACGGGTTGAAGGTATGGTGATGCATGATCCGAAACTTGTGATTCTGCCGGCAGCGCTCCCGGAACTCTTCAATCGTGCCGGGGAAAGTGTCCTTTCGCATGTCGTGCAACGATAGGATTTCGGGGAGGTGACTCAAATCATCTTCGCTGGTGTCTTTTGCGTAATCTTCCTGCATATGGCTGAGCGGGGTCAGGGGACGCCGCCAGTCAAACGTGTCATCCATGTTGGGGAGAATTGCCAGAAGCAGTCCGCCCGGTTTGAGGATGCGTCGAAACTCCTGAAGCGCTTTCAGAGGATTGGCGGTGTGCTCCAGACAGTGCGATGCCAACACGCAGTCGTAGCTTGCGTCGCCGATCGGTTCCAGCGCAGTCACTTCGCAAACGAACTGGATTCCTTCCCGTCTTTGCGCATCGTAGTAGAAGCGACCATCGATTTTCCCAGTCCACATAGTCTCGCAGGAGAACAAGCAGTTATCCACGCTGGCGAGAATCGGGTACACAGGCAGCGCACCGTCATAACAGAAAAAATCGCTGGGGCCACCAATTTCCAGGGCGCGCTTCCCGGTTAAGGCCTGAAAGTAGCTCTCTGCATCGCGCACCTTAGGTGTGCCGATGTGCCGCACATAGCGGATCAACTTTGGGCCGACGATGGTGCGGACAAATTTGCGGGTTGTGACTGGCGGCTTCATGAGTTTGTACCTTTAGTTTGCTACGAGGCTAAAGGCTCGCGTTTGTCTGCAGCAGGCCGGTTCGACCCGAGCACCCACTCCTGTCTCGCTGGGTCAAATTGCTTGACGACACGGGCCGGATTGCCCGATACGACTGAATAGGGTGAACAACTGCGAGTGACCACGGCATTGGCGGCAATCACTGAGTTCCGACCGATGACCAAGTCACCGCGATCGCAAAGAATGGCGGCGCCTTGTCCAATCCAAGATCCCGCTTCAATCCGAATTGTGCCACCGTTCGTCACGCCTTGATCGCGAATCGGACGGGTCACATCTTCATAGGCATGGTTGTGATCCATGATGATAACGTTTGCCGCGAGAATGACGTCGCGCTCAATGTGGATCGAGTTTCTGGCTGAAATTTGCGCCCGCCGCGCGATTACACAGCCGTCCTCGATAACAATTGCGGGCTCTGTATGGGAATCATCGTCTCTTACCACGTTGAGCCATGCATCCTTCGCGATCTGGACATCATCGCCAAGCTTGATATGCGAAGCGTGCGGCCGCCGCAAATCCACAGAGTAGTGAATTGAGAGGCCGGACCCACACTCTACAAATGGAAACGTCGCACTTACCCAGAGACTATAGACCTTGCGCAGAACGCGGGGAATCCAGCTCACCGGGTCCGTTGCATACGTTCGTCTATTCGCAGAAGTCATTTTTATCTCCACCTGTTGTTCAGTTCCTACACGTCAGCGTTTTCTGACATCACCCCGTGAAAATAACTGCGGACTGCTGGTTGATCATCCGCACTCCCCTGACGCCACAATAGAAGCCATGCGGCGACTGCATATCCTGAGAAACATCCCAGTAATCCGAACCCCAGACTAGCGACCATCCCAGTGGCCGGTAAGAGCAATCGGGTGAGAAGCCAAACCGTCATGACCGGAATCGACAGCGCTGCAGATCGCAGGAGAATCGTTATGTAGCGGGTCACTTTGAACCCTGTCACCCGATAGGCTCGCTCGGCCTGCAGCAAGAAGCCAACGGTCATCGCAATGAGAGCCGAGACCTGACCGCCAACCGGTCCCAACCATTTGGCTGAGGGGAAAATGAGCAGGACAGTTGTCAATGCCATGACCGCAACGCATCGCCGGTGCAAGTTGGGATGGCCGGAAGCGTAGAACAGCGTCGTGAGTTGCACATTTATGAGACTGATGAGCGCAATAGCACCGGCAACCGCAAGAGAAAAAGCATCCGCTGCGTAGGCTTGGCCGTAGACCAGCGTGAGTAGAGGTCTCCCGTAAAAGAAGAGGAAAACCAGGACCGGCATGCCAAGGAATCCGATAAGTGTTGTAAGGTGCAAGACGATCCGATTCATCCTCTCCTTGTCGCTTTGAATTTCGGCCAACGTCGGCATGAGAACCTGGCTCATGAGTCCGATCAAGAAACCACAAGGGACCTGCACCAGGAAGACGGCCATCGTATATAAGCCCAGTTGTGTGGAGGAGTACATTTTGGCCAACACGAAGATGTCGGCTCGCAGAAACACGAGATACAGTGCGGACATCCCAAAAAGCTTGCGCGAAAATGAGAGCAAATCCTTGAAAGCTTCCCGATTCAACGTCAGGGAAGGAAAGAACGGACAAATTGCATACGAGAGCAGACAACGAGCGGCGCTTTCGGCGCAGGATCCTAAAACCAGAGCCCATACATCGCGTATGAGGAAGCTCAGAATGACGGTAATGACGATTCCGGTGATGCCGCCGCCATTAAGAATCGCTGCCCACTTTGAGAACCTCATATCCTTGAGAGCAGCATAAGCCCGGGCGCTGATCGCCCCTTCCAACAGCAGGCCGACAAGAGCGACCCGCAGTAGCAGCGATAACTCGAGATTGCCGTAGAACCTTGCCACCCATGGTGCAGCCAGAAACAATGCGCAATACGTTGCAAGGGCACGGCCAAAAGCCATCCACCATGCGGCTTCTACATATCGTCTTTCTCTGCCGCGGGGATTCTGGATGAGCGCCTCCCGGACGCCCACCTCGGTGAACGCGGTGAGAAGCGAAGTCACCGATAGAACAATAGCCATCGTCCCAAAAGCCGACGGTGCGAGTATCCGCGCCAAGATCAGATTGCGAGCGAAGCGGGTTGTCTGTTCGGCGACGCTGCCTGCTCCGAGCCAAAGACTGCCACGGACCGCGCGGGCTTTCAGGCTGCTGCCAAAGCGCGTCAGGGTTAGCTTCGTTTTAATGTTTGAGTACACCAGATATCCACTCGGCAAAGCTTTAAGGACTCTCGTGTGAGAACTGGAAAACGGAAACGGAAGAGTTAGTTCTTCTTGGGGGCGCAGATGACCTCACGCCGAATGTGTCTGCAAACCGTCGATTTCCATCGAGCGTAAGACAACGGTTGCGCTCGGAACCCGATAAAAGGTGGGGGCTACATTCTAATTCCCGACGGTAGCAGAGCCACGCACGGTTGAGGATCCAGTCATATTGCTTGTCACAAGTGTCTCGCACCTGTTGCCCGGACGGGTCGAAATAAATTGTTGATGCCACATTTCGAATGAAAGTAATAGGTAGATTTGCCTCCAATAGTCGGCCCTCTTCTGTTCGTGTTGAACGAGCATCTCGCGAATAAAATGTGAATTGAAGTAACGGTTAACCGCTGCACCTTCCGAGAGCAAGCATTCGCTTAAAAAGGGGCGCATACAAGTCCTCATCCATCTATCAATTGGATTTGCAAATCCCTTTTTCTTTCGCCAGACGACTTCGGCAGGCAACCACTTCTCTAACGCCTTTTTATGAAGATACTTACCCCCGAACCATCTGAGCTTTAGATTGGGGGGCAGCGTCTCAACGAATTCAATCAAGCGGCGATCTAAGAACGGCACGCGCACCTCGAGCGAGTTGGACATTGAGGTCTTGTCTCCGACCATAAGCAGATCGTCAGGGAGGTTTGTGCGAGTGTCCATATAGAGAATTTGTGAGAGAGGATCCAAGGTCTGGACTTCCGACTGCAATTGAAGCAAGGCTTGCTTGGCTTCAAGTCCATCCAGAGAGATGTGGTTCTTCAGCCATGGTTGGAAGAGTCGATTCTTCATTGCAGGTGAGAAGAAGGAATATACGCTAACAAAGCGTGACAGCACATCTTTTTGGTAAAGGGATTCCAATCCCCGTTTCCATTGTTCACGCTTGATCCAGTGCTCGCTGATTCTGCTGAAGACACCCTTGGTAAGAGGTTGTGGAAGACGCGAATAAACATTCGACAATCTGACACCTATGTACCGAGCATATCCCGCCCATGGCTCATCAGCACCCTGCCCTGTCAAGGCTACCTTGACCGTTTGGCTAGTCATCTGACTCACAAAATAGAACGCTGCTGCAGTTTCATTGCCAACCGGCTCTTCCAAGTCCCAGAGATAGCGGTCGTAATATTGTTCATAGTCCTTAAAGCTTATAACTTGTTCGGAATGCTCGGAGCCAAACATCCTCGCAACTTGCCTCGCATCATTTGTTTCATTCAAGTCTTCTCCATCTGCAAACCCAATGGTAAATGTGCGAACTCTCTGGTTCGACATCTTGCTCATAAGAGCAAGCAAACAACTGGAGTCGATTCCCGAGCTTAGGAAGAGCCCTACAGGAACATCACTTCTCATCTGTAGTCGGACTGTGTCTTCAACCAGTGCCCGATATTCCTCTATCAGCTCTGGTCGATTCACTTGTCTTCGGATCTGTGGCGTTGACTTCCAATAGCGCTGAATGTTAACTCCACTGGACTGCACGACCATCTGATGTGCCGGCGGTAATTTGTAAATGCCTTGGAATAGAGTGAGGGGCGACGGTACATATCGGAGTGCGAATAATTGGCTCAGAGCGTTAAAGTTCACTTCGCGAGGGCACTCGGGATCAACGAGCAGACATTTGATCTCCGATGCGAATAACACCCTCTCTCCTAGGACCATGTAATAGAGAGGCTTTATACCTAAGTGATCCCGAGCGATGAGCAGCCTACGTCGTGTGGAGTCCCACAGGGCGAAAGCAAACATCCCGTTGAAATGAGTTGTGCATTCATCACCCCACTCTTCGTAACTATGGACGATAACCTCCGTGTCAGACCTGGTCCGAAAAACATGTCCTCTCTTTGTCAGGTCCTCGCGCAGCTCAATGTAGTTGTATATTTCTCCGTTAAAAACGACATGGATGCTCTGGTCTTCATTGGAGAGGGGCTGTGTTCCTCCCTCGAGGTCAATAATGCTGAGGCGACGGTTTGCCAGGCCTATGCCGAGATCGAAGTATAGGCCCTCGCCATCTGGACCGCGATGATGAATTCGTGCATTCATTCTGATCACCATCTCGCGGTCGATGGGCCTACCGCTCTTATCAAAAATGCCACAGATGCCGCACATTCAAGAACACTCCTCAAAAGCAAGCGTTTTGCTATCGTGCTCGGTGATTAACAAAGCCGGAAATATGAAGTTGTTCATTTGGCATGAGCTCCGACGAGTGGACTCAGCAAGAAATGAAGCAGCCACGCGAGGAGAGTCGCTATTCCCTTCCGTGGGAGCAGCTGACTCTTCCAGCCTAGGGGTTGCGTCTGGGCGAGGAGGTCTCAGCGTTTAGTTGGGACCCTATCGGAATGTCAATCTTTGCCGAGGGATGTTAGGTAAGGATATGGCAGTCACAATCACGGGTGGACATCTCACAAGGCCAATCATGACCAGGGTGTGTTGCCTACCTCTCAGCTGAATGCGTTACCTCTAGCGCTGCGAGTAGCATATGGATATCACTGCACCAATGCGGTCAAGCCCGTCGGAGGTTGAATACCGCTTCCAGTCAACGCGTACTGGTATGCTCCCGAATCCCAAGTGGATTCTCTTGCGGGTGGCAAGGTGACGTAATAAGTGGGGATGTTCCCACTTCCCGCTGTGTTTGTTACGCCGCCCGTCGTACCAAAACAAAGTGTCGAATCTGAACTAAACGTTGCGCAGAGGGAAGTGAGATTCGCGCCTGCGTGATACGTGGCTCCGCTCGTTGATGTGGGTTGGTAATTGTTTGAGGACGTGTAGCCCTGACTGTTGGCAGTAGCGACAGATTGATAAACCTGGCCTCCATCATCGGAAAATGTGACGTACGGATTGGAGCCTGGATATGTAATACAACTTGCTGAAACGGGAGAGCAATTGTATCCAATGAAGTGATTATTCTGATAGCGAATTGTGCCGTGAAAGTACGTCATATTCCCGTTGTTTGATACATTGCCAGCGGTACAAGGAGCCTCGAACGTGTTGTTCGTGACGTAGACAGCGGTATTCGCAGTGTCCACATTCTGAAACATAAGGCAGTTGACGCTGTTCCCCGCCGCGCCAAAGAAATTGTTAAATATATAAAGTGTGCCGCCTGACGGTGCATCTAGCGAAATGTCCTGCCCAATTGTGTTATTCCGTATCGTGTTGTTGTAAAAAGCGATGTATGGACATGCGCCCGTATTCCCATAAGTGAAATCGATGTCCCCGTGCGATGCAGGGTCAAAACTCTCGTACATCTGCTCGTAAAGGTTATCGTGAGTCTTGCATTGCACCAACGCTGCACCCTGACAGCCTGCCACGCGGCGGCAGATGTTTCCCTCGAAAATATAAGAGTCGATGTAGACCACCTGACCAGAGCATCCGCCCGCCGAACAGTAGGAGTCAGAGCCATCGAATACATTGTGAGCGATTACATTGTGCCTCTGACTGCTGCTGGCAGTGCCAATGAAATAGGCTTTATCAAACCCGGGCTGGCCATCCGGCTGTGGATTATTGAGTTCGCTCCAGCCATGGAAGTAGGAGTTTTCAATCGTGATATAGTTCCCATTCCTTAAGGTATAGGAGCCGCTCATCGTGTTGGGGATTCCTTCATGGCAGTGGCCGTAAAACTCGAAATTGTCGACGGTCACATAACTAGCCTGAACGACGATGCCAATAGGTCCATTCGTCTCGTCGTAGGCACAATGCTGACCCTGCGGAATCAACGAGGAGCGAATTGGGTTGTCCATGTTGATGGCTGGACGAACCCACGACGGACCCGAAAACCACGTCGGGTCCACGCCGATGTAGATACATGTGGACTGAAGTCCGTTGTCGAAATCGCAATTCGTAGCGCTTCCGTTCCAATGGAAGTTCCACGTTCCGCCAATGTACGGGGACAAGTTGCCATTGGCAGAATGCCACGTGTCTCCACCGCGAAAGATAAATCTATCCCCCGCCTGCGGAACGGTAGACGCACACGTTGCCGTGCAACTCGGCATTCCCGGTGCGTGGGCCCACGGTGCAGCCATGCTCGTCCCGCTGTTTGAATCCGATCCGTTCGCTCCGATGTAGTACGTCGTTGCTTGGGCGCGTTCTACTGCTCCGAAGGCCAATGTAAAAAGAACCGCCAAACCCAACTTTGCGGCACCATCAACGAGAAACTTCATCATTCAGCCTGTCCTCTTTGATTTTCAACCCACATCTTAGCGGGCGGCGCGAATAGAGGGACAGGTTACGGTAGTTCATCGTTAGGAACCGCTAAGGGTCAAGTGTCGTAGGGTCAACGGTCCCCGCCGGCATACAAGCCGAAAGGCTATGCTTGCATCGAAGTCACCGGCCTACAGCGAGCGGCCAAGACTCTTTCGTACATGTCCGTCATTCGACCGACTTTTGAGTCCCATAGGAACTGCTGTCTCACTTTTTCTCTAGCGGCCGCTCCCATGCGAGCGATAAGGTCCGGTGCCTGTGCGAACTTGCGGATTGCCGCGGCGATTAAAGAGGCGAACTGCTCCGGATTCGCAACGGGTATTCGGACTCCGCACGAATCATCCACCACAAATCCAGGTCCCCCTCTATCCGCAACAATCAACGGCAGACCATAGCTCATTGCTTCAAGAATGACATTCCCACTCGGCTCACGGAAGCTCGGGAACAAAAAGGCATCTGCGCTGGCGTAGAGCGGATCCACCTCTTTCCTTGGCAGCCTTCCCATGAAAACTACCTTGTCCCTCAAGCCCAGTTCATGGACCTCCCGCCGGCAGGGTTCCAGGTCTTCACCCCAACCAACAACATCGAATCTTAGCGGGCCGATGTCCCCAAGCTGGGCGAGCGCGCGTATGGCATCTCGAACTCCCTTGGAGCGAACGATGCGACCGACATAGAGGAGTTGCAACGGCCGTTCCCCGAGCGGTCGCCGTGCTTGCACTGGCGGCAAATCTACTACTCCGGTTTCGCTCATCAACTCGAACTGACCTGAGATTAGACCGTCCAGCAAATCTCTGACGTATGGAGCCACGCCGATCACCAGGTCCGCGGACCTGAAGCTCCGCCGTAACCACGGGTCGTGCCTGAGCCGCCAGCGGTCAATTTTCCGGAGTTTGGTATACCATGCGGCCCCTCCGAAATCGCCCTGAAACGCCTCCGGCGTCTCAAGGCTTCCGCCCAGCGGTCCAATCACCAGGGGAATACCCAGACCCGCCGCTGGGCTCGGATAACGAAGTGCTAGAGGCGTTATTTGATGCGCCAGATCGAACTGCTCCCCCATTCGCAGGCGCTTCTTGATCCAAGACCGTGCGCGCCTGTAAAAGCTCGCGTATCCGGGATTCACCATGGCATTGAATCGCTCGAACTTTCCAACTAAGGGAATATCGACCCATTCGACCACGTGCGCATTATCAAGTCGCAGCCCTGGCGATCCCTTGCGTCGTCCCCGGCAAGTCAATACCGTCACGTCGTGAAGTTTCGCCAGCCGGGTAACCCACTGGAAGGAGCTCCACACTTCGCCGACGCCCACGTCATTGCACCCGCTGGTAATCAGAAGCAGTTTCCGTCGCGGTCCATTGCTGCTAGTCATAATATGTTCGTCTCTGGTTTTTCATGAGCTGATTGCGTTGTGTCTAGCCTCGCTTGTTACGCTCGACCAACGGAAGTGTACTCAAATCCGAGTCCGCGCATTGTCGCCGGACAATACAAGTTTCTGCCATCGATGATCAATCGCCGAGCCATGAGCTTCCCCGCCCGTTTCCAGTCCATCTCGCGAAAGATGTCCCACTCTGTGCACAGCAGCGCGGCATCCGCGTCACGCAAGGTCTCATACGGGTCCTCGTGATACGTCACACCGGGCAACAATGCCTTTGCACGAGAAATTGCTTGCGGATCGGTGGCGTGTACTTCGGCTCCCTCGCGAAAGAGTTCCTTGGCAACCTCCAGAGCGGGAGAAAAACGAATGTCGTCCGTGTTGGCCTTAAAGGCCAATCCGAGGACTGCGATGCGTTTGCCCTTGATCACCCATAGCGCTTGTCCGACCTTCGCTAAGAATTGGTTGATCCGTTCCTTATTCACACGCTCGGCGGCCTTAAGGATGTCAAAATCGATGCCAACGGTGCTCGCCAGGTGGATGAACGCCTGTACATCTTTCGGAAAGCAGAATCCGCCAAACCCAAGGCCAGCTCGCAAGAACTGTGGGCCGATCCGCGGATCCAAGCCCATCGCACGAGTAACTTCCTCAACGTCAGCGCCGATCCGTTCGCAAAGATCGGCAATGACGTTGGCATAGCTGATCTTCAATGCCAGGAATGAGTTTGATGCGTGCTTTATAAGCTCAGCGCTATTGATTGTCGTGATAAGAAGTGAAGCTTGCTCGGTCGTTGGGCAGGTTCCGTTATGTACGGGGCAACGAAAGTTGCGCTCAATAATGGGGCGATAAATCTGCTTCACCTCCGCCGCTGAAGTCTCGTCCTCGACGCCGACAACAATACGATCGGGATGAAAGAAGTCCTCAACCGCGGTGCCTTCGCGAAGGAATTCGGGATTCGAGACTACCCGGAAACGCATATGGCTGTCTCGCGAATAGGCGGTAAGTGCCCGGCGCAACGCAAGCCCAGTACGCGCAGGCACGGTGCTCTTTTCGATCACAAGCTTCGGCGAGCGCGCTTCGGTTGCGATTTGCTGCGCTACTCGGTCGATGGCCGAAAGGTCGGCTGCGCCGTTCTCCTTCGGTGGTGTACCCACACAGATGAAGATGGCCTCGCCGCCTCGAATGGCTTCCCCAGAGTCTGACGTGAAAGAGAGTCTGCCCACTTTCCGGGCCGATCTCAACACGTTGTCCAAGTGTGCCTCGTATATCGGCACGCGGCCAGCCTCCAATTGTGCCACACGTTCTGCATCGATATCCGTGCAGATCACGTGGTGGCCAGCTTCCGCCAAACATGCTCCAGTCACCAATCCAACATAGCCACAGCCAACTACTGAAAGATACATTTCGTGCCTCCCTTCATTTCTATTGTTCGTGGTCACGAACTGATCCAGCCGCAGTCGACATCCAAGGGCTCCGTTCGACGGTGTAAACTTTTAGAAAGGGACCAAGAAGAGGCCCGTTCCGTCGTAACGTCTGAGAACTGGTCGCAAGACTTCCATGGCCCTCTCGATGCCGCTACTCTTTCTCAAGCAGAAGGATTGACTTCTTCTAGCAGATTGCATCCGGCTCTCTACGATTTTGCGCCTTCCATCTCATCTGATTTCGCAATGAAGCCTCGGATGGCGACAATCAGTTCCGGCGACGCCTCCGGCGCAATAGTCGCAGGAGTGCAAAGCTCTCCATCAAGATCTAGCTTAATGGCTAAATCTCTTTCATCCCATGCAACGATGATCCCCTGTCTTTGCCCTAACCGCTTCGCAGTCGCTACCTGGTGGTCGTTGCGATGTTCCCCCAGTTCCGCTAGTTTCGGCATGATTATCATCGGTCTGCCTGCCTCGAGAGCTGTGATGATCGATCCCATTCCCGCGTGCGCAACCAATAGCCGGGCCGCACGAACTCGCTCCCGGAATTCCGCAGGGCTCAAAAACGGAACGGCCTGGATATACCTCGGGTGATATCGGCCTTTGCCAATCTGAGCGAAAACGTCTGTTCTTCCGCGCGAGGCCGCCCATTCATCCACGGCGCGCACCATTCGGTCGAACGGATCAGCACTGCCTACAGTGAGGAATATCACAGCACTGCTCCGTGAAAATGCGGTCCTTCTTCTGTGGCTAGATGCGGCCACTGCGTAAGCCACAAATCGGCGTATCGCCCGGCCAGTCTGCCGGACAACGAAAGTTCCTCCACGTTGGCGATGCTGTCTATCCAGATGGTTTTCGCTCCGAGCAGATTGCCCATGACAATCGCGAAATACCCAGGCGCCGCTCCCGTGGAAATGATGAAGTTAGGCCTCTCCTTGCAGACGATCCAAGAAAGCTCCAGTGCAGTTCGAATCAATCGAATTTTTGTGTGTCGCGTTGCATCGTGAACCGAGTAAAATTTGTGTCCTTCAACATCCGCCCGGCAGCCTTCTTGTACTGTTACGAACACCACCTCGCAATTCGTGAAAGCCGGTGCAAGCCTTAGGAGCTGGACCCAGTGGCCCCCTCCCGAGGCTACAGCGAGTAGTTTTTTCCTCGTTGCCTCTCGATTTGTGGGTACGCTAGACCTAGTTGGCACGGGTGAATTTGTCACGACTATGCCTCTCAAATGTTTGTTAACCGCTTCCTTGTCTACCTGCAACAGCGCGTGACGATCTATCGTGATCCACCTTCGTCGCAGCCTTGAGCACAATCGTCTCCATCATTTCATCGAAGTAGCGCACGTGGACCACAGCTTGGCCCATTTGAAACCGAAGCAGGAAGTGGGCAACTGTCGCAGGAATTCACTCTTGGCGTTGAGATTCAGGAGAGAACTGAGCAGAAGGCGCAAGTTCTTTCTCACGATCAGACTTTGTTTCACGTTGGACCCGTGTGATGACCGTCGCGAAGGCCGAACGGCCGCGATGCAACAGTTGTGCAACGCGCGCTCTTTGCTCTTGGCGCAGAAACACTGCCAAGTGATCTGGAACGGCACGCGGCTCTCTGCAGATGTAAGGCCAGATGAACCCTGCGAACCGTGCTAGGGCATGGCCGAAATATGGCTTTTCCGGTATTCGGCGGAGGCATTTCAGAATCTCGAAGAATGGGTCGCTGCCGAAAGAGTAATCCTGCCTCCCGAGACGGAAAGCATTGCGCAAGGGGTCGCTGCCCCCGGTGGTGTGCCGGTGATGATAGATCTTGAGTTGAGGAAGAGCTTCTACTTGCCATCCCAACATTCGAGCGTGCGTTTGCGCGTACCAATCCTCTCCCCCATACTTCAAGATCGCGTATCCGCCGAGTGCATCGTAACATTCACGGCGAACCAACTGAGCAGCATGAAAGACGTTCAGTGTATCGTTGATGCGAGTGCTCTGGTATTTTCCGCTCCAATGCTCATATAGGTAGCCAGCACAGAGGCCGAGGTTGGGATTCCGTTGAAAGTGCCTTACAATTTCTTGGAAGTATGAGGGTTCCAGCGAGACATCGGCATCTAAGTTACCGATGAAATCGTACTCCACGTCTTGGATGAGCTTGTGAGCGCGCCGTAGTGCGAGCACCTTCGCGGCGAAGTTGCGGCCTGGAACTCTGGTGACATGCAGAAGACGAATGAAGTGGTGTTTCTGCGCGTAGCTCTCAATGATTTCGTCCGTACGGTCGGTGGAGTTGTCGCTAACGATCACCCATCGTCGGGGCAGAAGCGTCTGAGCAATGACGCTCTCGAGAACGCCTTCGATGAAAGTTTCTTCATTATGCGCAGCTGTCATCAGGACATACGTCCCGAGTGGCTGTTGTGTGGCTTGCGGGTTTGAGGATGTCAACATGCTTTTGGAAGGGGAAGAACCACCGATGTGCTGGTTAGGTCCAGTGCGATGCGGCAATAGGATCGGTGGCTGCCTTACCCTTAAGTTTTGCGGTCTGAACAATCCAGTCGTTTGCGTTTGAGCGCTCAGCGGCGTACGAGTGAATGGAGACCGCCTTCGGACGGAGGATCGCTGCCGCCGAGATGGAGGCGAGAAGTCCGTACCAAATAACAATGATCTGGTCTGCGTATGAGATCCCCATGAAAGCGACCACATTGGCAAAGAGCGCAGATCCCAAGGCCCACAAGAACAGTTGATGCTGTTTGGTCGCGGCAATCCGCATGGCCTTGCCAAGATACTTAAAACCGTAAACTATAGTCGCTATAAACAAGACAAAGGGAAGCAACCCGGAAGTATCACAGATTGCGACATATTGGTTTGCCGTGTCCCACATATCCCAGCCCCACTCGAATGTCGACTTTACGCCCACCAGCCACCAGTCCGAAAAGTGCCGAATGCACTGATCCACGACCATGAAGCGATGATACGAGGAGGAACCTCCGGAGACGTCGATCCGCGCGATGAGATGCCAAACCGGCGCCTTCATCACCAGGTGAAGGCATACGACTGTAGTGACGATCGCCCAGCGCACGATTCGCATCTGATTTCTGAGCGGCCACATGCACACGGCGAGCACTCCTCCAGCATAGGCCAGAATGGGCGTACTGGAATTCGAGGCCAGCGTGATCACTGTCGCCGAGACGATTCCGATCACTGCGATGACCCGATTCCTTTTGCTGTTCTGCCACAGCAACACGAACAGGGGAACCAAGATCGCGCCGAAGGTCCCGGCGAGAATGGGGTGCTCAAAGCAGCCTCTGGCGCGGAAACGATCGCCGCGTGCCATTGCGGTCGCGTAGTCTGAAGCCCGCGCTCCTCCGAGGATCGCGTACGGATTTCGACCGGTGGCCACTTCCCAAGCCATGACCACCGCAACCACAGCTGCGACATAGGCAAGTGCGCGAAACGCGCAGATGATGTCGCGCTCGTCGCGGATCAAATAACGCAGCAGAAAATACACGCTAAAGATCGTGTAGACGTTGCCCAGCTGAAAGATCAGCGCTCCTAACTCCCGGAACAAGAGTGTTCCGGCCAAGGCGGTGACCAATGCAAATGAGATAACTGCGATATCAATCTTGTTAAGCCCACCACTAAAGATCTTGCCTTTCGAAGAAATCTTCTCCCAGGCAAGTCTAGCGATGCCGAAAAGAGCCAGGAAGCGCAGCATTGGAAAATGCAGTCCACCGATTAATAGAACCTGGTCCGTTGGGATGAGAACGAACGCGGCGATTACCGGGGCAATGATCTTCCGTCGCGGCCAGACCAATACAAGCACACCGAGGATCAGAACCAGCAGAAGAACGAGCGGGTTCAGGACGGTCTCGGTCGCCCCCCCTCCGAATCTTAGATGCTGCGGCTCCAAGGATTAGTTCCCCCTCTTATCCAGTGGATTGGTCTGTGGCTGACTCACCCATTGCAGGCAGACGATGCTTCTCCGCAACCTTGCTCTATTTTCGGCTCGCCGGGATGACGAGAATAGATAGAGTCCGGCAGAGCCCGTCAACCGAACGAGATGGTATGTGGCGGACGTGGCGAGGAATGCCATCTGTCCCAGCCATCCGCGATGCTTTTGCCAGTACTGCCAGTTGGCACGAGACATTTCCAGATAGAAACGAAGGGGCGCTTTCGAGGAACTGGCGCCGCCATAGTGAATTGCGCTGGCATTCGCAAAGAAAATGACTTTTTCGCCCGCTTGGTGAAACCGGTAGCACCAATCGAGATCCTCTGCGTACATAAAGAACTGAGGGTCGAGCAAGCCGACCCGGTCCAGCGCAGTCCGCCGGACGAAAACAAACCAACCATTGAGCACCTCGACCGGGGTAGTCTTCTGGTGGTCAAAGTCGGACATCAAGAGTCCGCCAAACCACCTGGACTTCTTGAAGAGAATGTCGAAACCTATGGCGCGGCAAAACTGGTTCCAGATTGTCGGGAAGCGCATCGTAGAGCGCCGAACCTCACCACTCGTGCCCAGCATTTTTGGCCCAATCATGCCAACTTCGGGATTCTGCGAGAGAAATTCGAGCATAGGCGAGAGGCAGTCGTCCGTGAACTTGACGTCCGAATTTACCAAGCAGACATATTCGCCCGAGCTCTGCGCCATGCCAATGTTGTTGGCCTTGGCAAAACCGAGATTCTCGGCGTTGCGGATGAGCTTGAATTCAGGAAACCTTTCCGTAATCAAATCCGGGGTTCCGTCAGCAGAGGCATTGTCCACTACGATCACTTCGTCATAAACATTCCGGCAGTGCTCTCGTAAGGACTCGAGGCATTCGATTACATACTTCTTGGCGTTCCAAACCACGATGACTACGGAAACCGTTGATCGCTCGGGCTCCTGGGTGGAAAGCAGCGTCTGGAATCCGGAAGACTCTGGGCTCATAACCGACATTGCCAATTGTCCTGATTAACCTTGACAGGATGAAAAGATCGCGAGGTGTTCGATTCTTTGGTCCACCGGACTATAGTCCAGTCAATCTCATCGCTCTGATCGCAAAGAGACGCAGCTATCCGATGTGTTTGTACAGCATCTGGCCAATCAGGGGGAGGATCGTTGGCGGGACGTGCTTGAGCACATACTTCACGGCCGTTGATTTTCGTTTCGAACTATATAAATCACACAAGTGCGTAGATTTCTTCGCACTCCCGTATCTCGAATAGGTCAGCTTCGACTGGGTAGCGCCCCAGCGGTTCTTGAAATCGATTAGGCCCTGCTGATCTGCATCGGTCCGCCCGAAATCCAGGAATCGCAGCCCGGAAGCTTTGGCGTCCTGAATGGCATTCCAGAAGAGCAAGTGCATGCTGCCAAGGTTGTTGAAACGAGCGTCACTGC